>OBYB01001000.1_pt1 | contig 14377 bp, 18 predicted proteins | sample 1538181 | NCBI WGS metagenome assembly OBYB01 (sample SAMEA2580157, study PRJEB22360) | human gut metagenome | biome: human gut; feature: human-associated habitat; material: faeces | place: Denmark | collected 2008/2010 | reverse complement strand
GAAGTGCCGAGAAATCTATATGAGTCGATTTTATAACAACTGCGTAGACGAAGCCAGCTTGACTACCCTCTGCCCGATTTGTCTGGATTCCTTTCAGGGGGCAAAGGGCGTTCGCGTCCGGCGCGTAGAACCTAAGCAGAAGATCAAGGATGTCTGCACCTACTGCCAGATTCGCTATGGTTTCGATTATTATGTACAGCCCGATAAGAACGCTGGGCAGTATGTGAAGCGAGGCCATTTCGATGATGAATCTGAATGCGCTTAAAATCGACCCGGAGTTTCAGGGCAAGATCCCGCCCCTGAATTTTGAAGAAGAACAACAGCTTGAGCAGAACATTCTCCACGAAGGGCGGCTGCTGAATCCCATTATCATCTGGAATGGCTTTATTTTGGACGGGCATACCCGCTACCGCATCCTGCGGAAGCATCCGTTCATCGCCTACCAGATACAGGAGATCGAACTGGCTAACCGCTACGCAGCTCTCTCATGGATCTGCCAGAACCAGCTTGGACGCAGAAATCTTGACCCGGAACAAAAGAAGTTTCTGATGGGCAAGCTGTATGAATCCGAAAAGCTGGCACGGGGCGGCTCCAAAGAGCGGGCACACGATGAGAACGGACGGTTCACCTCAATGGTTCAAAATGATCCATTGAGGGCAAAGCGGCTCTCCACCTGTGAGCGCATTGCCGCCCAGAACGGTGTGGGACCAGCCACTGTAAAACGAGCAGAAAAATATGCCAAAGGCGTGGACGCAGCGGAAGATGCGGTCCCCGGTGCAAGAGAGGACATCCTGACTGGACACATCAAGGCAACGGACGCAGAAATCACCGCCTTGGCAAAAATGCCAAAAGCAGAAATTCCTGCTGCTATTGCAGAATTGCGGAAGCCAAAGCAGGAACGTCAGCCCCGAAAAGCTGAAACAACTTCTTCAAAACAAACGCTTTCTGAAATCAGCAAAAGCATCCAAGGGCATCAACGCCAGCTTACTGCCGAAGAAAGAACCTTTCTGAAAGCATCCATTGACAACCGCTATCAGGAACGAGCCGTTGCAAACGGTTCCCTGATGATGTGCGAAGTGCAGGGTGCGAAAGAGGACTTCATTCGCCGCTGGAATAGCATTTTCAAAGAATACCCGGATGTTTTTGAAGATTCGGACTGCCGCAAGATCATTCATGACTTGACCGAAGATGCCGTACAGTATCTTCTGAAAATAAAGGAGAAAACGCTATGATGCTTTCTAACCTGAACCTTTCCAGCCTGCCGGAGTGCAACTTCGAGGTGCGGTACGTTGACAGCGTTCTGCTAAACCCCTGCGCCGAATATCAGCGGCTGCTCCGCATGGGCAAGGTTGCACGAATCGCAGCAAACTTTTCGGAGTACATCGCCAATGAGCCGAAGGTCAGCTACCGGGATGGCCGCTACTTCGTCTTTGATGGCCAGAACACCATTGAGGCACGGAAAACGTGCAACGGTGGGCGTGACCTCCCGATTCGCTGCAAGGTCTTCTACGGCCTTTCTAAAGAGCATGAAGCTCTGCTGTTTGCTGTGCAGACAGGTATTTCCAGCGAACTGACCGCGGGTGAACAGCTTCGTGCCAAACTGGTGGCACACGAAGAAAACGCCTGTGATTTTGTTTCGGTAACGGAGGACACAGGCGTCCGCTTTGCACTGGATGGGATTCGTGCCCCGTGGAAAATCTACTGCATCCGCTCGGCCTACTATATCTACAAGAGCTACGGCGCTGCCCTTTACCGGGAAATGCTGAGTATCCTTGTGGATGCGTGGGATGGAGATTCGGATTCGTTCCTGTCTGGCATCCTGCACGGCATGGCTCGTTTTCTGGCTCTGTATCAGGGCGAATACAGCCGGGACCGGCTGATTCTCCGGCTGCACACAGTGCATCCCAAGACCATCACCCGGTTGGCACAAAACGACACTGGCAATGTGGCAGACCGCCACATGAAACAGATCCTGTCCATCTACAACGGTGCTGGCCGTGCCCACAGTCTGCCTTGCAAGCGGTGATGAGCATGATCCCAGTCAACCGAAAATTTTTGCGCGGTGATATTTACTACGCCAATCTGGAGCCGCACCTTGGCTCCGAGCAGGGCGGTATCCGCCCTGTGGTTGTGGTGCAGAACAACACCGCAAACTGCTATTCGCCCAACCTCATTGTTGCGCCTGTTACATCCAATACTGCAAAGAAGCCCGATCACCAAGCCCACGTTCTTGTGGACGGTAATCGGGCTTTTTTGCAGCCCTCTATGATCTTGGCAGAATCTGTCCAGACCATCAGCAAGGGACGGCTGATCCGCCCGATGGGGCGGTTGAGCATCCCGGAACTCATTCGGCTCAATTATGCGCTGCTGTATCAGCTCGATCTGAACGAATGGGTATGGAGAAAGGAGGCCTATGAACGCTATCTGCGATACCACCGCTAAATCTGAAACTCTTTCCGTCAAAGGCTGCAAAGTCAAGATTACTTATGCGCCTTCGGATACGGACTGTCTGGATGCGATCCAGAAGCTGCTGCAAACCACCATCCTGCGCACGGCAGGGCACACCGCTGCCTGACATCCTTGTGTTCCTTGAATGCGTGAGATAAGATAAAATCGAACTGAACCTTGAAAACAAAATATGGACGAAACACGTTTGATTTTTCCTTCCTCACTCAAAGAAAGAGAGATTGAAATGAAAAAACGTGTCTATACCTTATACCGTGTTTCGACCAAAGGACAGGTCGAGAAAGACGACATCCCCATGCAGAAAGAAGCCTGCCGCAACTTTGCAGAAAGTCAGGGCTGGGAGATCGTCAAGGAATTTTCCGAAAAAGGCGTTTCCGGCTTCAAAAAATCTGCCAAAGAGCGTGACGAACTCCAGAAAATCCAACAGGCCGCGATGGAGGGCAAGTTTGACATCCTGCTGGTGTTCATGTTTGACCGTCTCGGTCGCCGTGATGATGAAACGCCCTTTATCGTGGAATGGTTCACGAAGCAGGGCATCGAAGTCTGGAGCGTGAACGAGGGACAGCAGCGGTTCGACACCCATGTGGACAAGCTGATGAACTACATCCGCTACTGGCAGGCATCCGGTGAGAGCCTGAAAACCTCCGTCCGTACCCGGACAAGGCTGGAACAGCTCACCGGGGAAGGTCACTACACGGGCGGCACCGTGGCTTTTGGCTACAAGCGTGTCCGCCTTGGCCGGGTAAACAAGAAAAACCAAGAGGTCTGCGACCTTGTGATTGATGAAGCGGAAGCTGAAATCGTCCGGCTGATTTTCCACAAATATGTTTATGAGGGCTACGGCGCACAGAAGTTGAGCCACTATCTTTATGAACAGGGCGTTGTAGGCCGGAACAGCAAGAACATCCCCAACACCAGCATCGTTCGGATGATCAAGAACAAAGGATACACGGGATACCTCATCAACGGTGCAGTGGAAACCGAGTGCCCACAGCTCCGCATCATCGAACCAGAGCTGTTCGAGCAGGCACAGGAATTGCGGCAGGCACGTACTTGTGAGCGTGGCGGCACTTCACTGGGCACCAGTTCCAAAGCCCTGTTGACCGGGCTGGTTTACTGCGGTCACTGCGGCAACCGCTTGAGCCTGACCAGCAGCGGACGGACACACACCTACGCAGATGGGCATACGGTGAAAGAAGTCCGGCCGCGCTATAGCTGCTTTTATAAGATTCGGCATCCGGGTGACTGCGATGGGCAGTCCGGCTACGGTGTTTCCAAGCTGGATTCTATTGTAGAAGAAGTTGTCCGGCAGATCTTCGCACAGTTCCGCGAGGTTTCCCGGAAGAAGCTGCTGGAATCGGTCAAGACCAACGATGCCGCCCGCATCCAGAAGAAAATCAAGAAAATCCAGAAAGACTTGGAAGCCAAGCAGAAAGAGCTGGACGACCTGAAAGCCGAAACCATTCTGGTCATCCGGGGCGTAAGTGCCTTGGACAAAGAATTGCTCGGCACACTGGTGGCCGAAGCAAAAGATGCACTGGAAACCCTGGAAAAGCAGCTCGTGCAGGCACAGGAAGAATACGAAGAAGCCACCAAAACGGCAAAGCGTAGCAACTACATCTGCAACGAGCTGTTTACATGGGCGGATGTTTACGACACTGCCAACCACGATGAACGCCGCGCCATTTTGCAGCAGTTCATCAAGGAGATTCGCGTCCGAAAAGACTATGAGATCTCGATTGCGCTGAACGCCAGCTTCAATCAAGTGGAACAGCTCAAGGCTGTATCGACCTACGATGGTGCGGAGATTTTTGAAGAAATTTCCGAGAAGGGGGCATAAAAGCGATGCGCTTGCCCGCAGCACTCTGCAAAATGCAAAGAAAGAAGCGTGAAACCGATGGATTTTCAAAAAATATATTGATGACCCCGCCCGGTTCGCATCCGACTTCAGGGTTCGGAGCCCGGCACGGTCTGCCAATGTTTTTTAGGCATAAAAAACGCCGCATCGTACAAAACGATGCGGCAAATTGGTGGAGCTGGTGAGTCCTGCGTCGAACACGCCGGACTCTATTGCAGACAGGTCTGCGTGCTTGAGCTTACCGTCTGCGCTACTTATATTAAAGTAAATCAGCATTCTGTCGTCGTAAAGGTAAACCTCTGACACGAAGTCAGTAATAATGCGCCTGTGGTAGTCCTGCTCCGACTCACCAGGTCGCGGGTCGAGGTGCTGCAGTAACGCAAAGAGAATCTGGTCCTCTGTAAAGGCCAGACGCGCGCCCTTTAGATAGCTGAGTTCGCCCTGGATAACTGTCTGCTCGTTCTCCAACTCCTGGAGGCGTGCAGGCAGAGCCTGGGTCATCGCTCCGGACTCAATCGCCCGAAGTATGTTAGCTATGGCCTTTTTATTCTCGGCCAGCTTCTTCTCGTAAAAGGCGATCTCCGAGGCGGTATTATTTTGGCGTTCTTGCGCCGCATACACCTTCTTCGATAGCTCCTCAAGGACGTCTTCCTGGAGGATATAGCGAACGGTGAAGTCTACGACGGCCTTCTCAAGGCGATCACGGGACACCTGCTTTTTGTCGCAGGTCCTCTCTTTGCCTCGAGTGTTCGCACAGTAATAGTAGTACCACTTGTTCCCGCTTTTGCCTGTGCCGCTGACTCCCTGCATTGGCCCTTTACAATGACCGCAGAAAAGTTTCCCGGCCAAAAGGTATTCCGCTTTCGGCGATACCGGTGCTCTATGTGTGCGCCGGCGTTCCATTTCGGCCTGAGCCAGGCAGAAGGTCTCTTTCGAGATGATCGCAGGCATGCCACCCTCAACTACTATATCGTTATACCGATACTCGCCGATGTACTTTCGGTTCTTGATAATTCGGTTGATACTGTTCTTGTTGAAGAGGTTCCCCTGCGAGGTACGAAGGCCACGGGCGTTCAGGTAGTCGCATATCGCAGCATTTGACTCGCCCTTGATATACATCTCGAAGATCGTCTTGACTGCCTGGGAAGACTCTGGGTCAATCTGGAAGTGCTTCTGCTCGTCTACTGTGTAGCCGAGGGGCCTACCGCTTCCGAGACTCTGGCACTTGAGCGCACTCTCATTCAGGCCGCGCTTGATCTTTTGAGCGAGCTCCGCAGAGTAGTATTCTGCAAGGCCTTCCATGAGGCTCTCGAGGATAATCCCCTCAGGGCCTTCCGGTATGGCTTCCGCGGCATAGAATATTTGAATGCCGTTTCGCCTGAGCTCCCGCTTATAGATCGCGCTGTCATATTTGTTCCGCGCAAAGCGGTCTGTCTTGTAGACGACAACGGCCTCGAACTTATGGGCCTTAGCGTCTGCAATGAGTCGCTGAAACTCTGGGCGCTCGTCTGTTCGCCCCGAGATATGTCGGTCGCAGTAGGTGTCAATTACGGTCAAGCCCCGCTGCTTACAGAACTCTGTGCAGACTCTGAGCTGACCGTCGATACTCTGATCGGTCTGTCTCGGGCCGGCAGAATAGCGTGCGTAGATTACTGTATTCATGTACTTTCTGCCTCCCTCTTAAAAATTACGTCGTTATGGTACTCCAGGAGCTCTCTACGCGGCGGAAATCGGGGGGGGGGTAAAACATTCCCGTCGAGAGAAGTCAGCCAGCGGGCTGTAAAGGCGTCCTGAGGGGCATTGAGAATTGACGGCGAAACATGGATTTTCATGGACGGGGTGATCGTTATGAGGCCTCGGTCAAAGGCCTTATCGTAGAACGTATTCAGGCAAATGCCGTTCTCTGGACTGGTCCGGTCTGCGGAGTCCCGGCAGTGAGAATACGGTTTGATATGACTCGCGACAAGCATTTGCGGCAGCGCGCAGCCGGAAATAAAGCACCGACCGCTGTACGTAGCAAGAACCGCCTTCTTAAAGAAGTACCGCTCACGGGTTACCTTGCTGTGATCGGTCAAAGAGGAAAGCGCCTTTGCTCCTTGCAAGGGTGAAGAGTCAAAGAGGTCAAGACCGGTAAGAGTCTCCGCCTCAAGGCTCAACGCGCCCCAGTCGTGCTTGAACTCCTCGTAGATCAGTCGATCGGCTTTTGCTACGTTCTTGAGTCCAGAGGAAACCTTCGGGTCTATAAACTGAAAGTTCCTCATGCGCATTACGATTGAGGCGACTGAGTGCGGTATGATCTCAGCCACCTGCTGAATGACCTTGTTGCTGGGGTTGATCTTATTGAGAGGCGTTACACAGTAGAGCGCGAAAGCGACTACTATGTCCTCTCGGCTCCAGGCGTTCATTGGTTCTGCTCCTCTTCAAGACGGATTGCCGTCATAAGGAGCTCCATACGACGCTTAACGTCGAGCCCAGCGAAAATGCGTAAAAGCTCAGCCTCTTCTTTTGAGCGCTGCTGCTCCAGATGAATCTCTCCGGAGTTCTGGCCGATCACGCCGTTATTGGTCCCCACCGTTCCGACGTTTACGCTATTGTCAGTCCAGCCCATGAGATAGTCAACCGTAGTATCAAGCGCCTGCGAGAGCTTCTGCATTTTATCTGTACGAAGAGTTTTTATAGACCCAGTTTCCCATTTACGAACGGTGCTTGCACCGACGCCAACACGGTCACCGAGCTCCTGTAAAGTGAATCCCAGCTGAGTTCTTAGATAGTGGATTCTGTCGCCTGTCGTCATCATAAATCACCTCTTAGACACATTATATCACGCGCGTGTCATAAAGGGAATAGTTTTTGTCACTAAGGAGAAAAAATTTTCCTAAAAGCCATTTACAAACGGAAACTACCGCGCTATAATGGATTTGTCCTTTGGGACAAAAACACAACGCGCTGTGGTTACACTAACGAAAGGAGGCCGCATATAGTATGATTAACACCAGACTTCTTCAGGCACACATGGTTTTGCAGGGCGTTACTGTTAAGGGCCTTGCGGACGCGCAGGGCTGGAGCGTACGGAACGCTTACCGCAAAATCAAAGGTGAAACCGCCTTTACTGTGCCTGAGGTTCAGATTTGTAAAGAGCTCTTGGCGCTTGACCCGCCTACTACCAACGCAATTTTTTTTGCGGCTGATTTGTCCTAAAGGACAAAATGCGACAAGTGCTCGCCGATTCTGCTCTTGCAAGAGAACAAGTAATGCTTGATCGCCTTTGCGCCGCGGTCACAGCTTTTTATGAAAACCCGCAAAATGTCCAGGCCTATGAAGCTTGGAAGAAAAACAAGGAGGCAACCAAAAATGAAAATAACTGTAACTATGGAACTGACTCAGGAAAACCTGAGTAAACTGAGAGCCCTGCTCCCTGATACTGAAATTCCCGGACAGCTGAGCATGTTCGACGCTCCTTCTGAGAAACCCGTCGAACCTGATAAGCCTGCCGAAGAGGACAAGCCTACTGGAGAAGAAAAGCCGATCACGAAGACCGATATTCGCGCTGTAGCCTTGAAACTGTCTAAGGCCGGTAAGCAGAAAGAGCTTGCTGCTGCATTTGCGAAGTTCGGCTGCAAGAAGCTGTCCGATTTTGATAGCCGCACGGAAGACTATCCGGCGCTTATGAGAGAGCTGGTGAACGTCAATGGCTAAACATGCTCTGCTGTCTGCCAGCGGCGCTCATCGCTGGCTCGAGTGTACACCCAGCGCTCAGCTTGAACTGCAGTTTCCGCAGAGCACAAGCGAGTACGCCGAGGAAGGCACCGCCGCTCATGAGCTTTGTGAGCTGACCGCTCGCTACTGGCTCGGTGAGATCAGTGAGGCCGAATATGAGAACCAGCGCGACGAGCTTGCTAAAGGCAAGTACTACAACGCTGAAATGCAGGAATGCGCGAACGACTATGCGAAGTTCGTTGCAGAAAAGACTGCCGCCGCTCGAGAGACTTGTGAGGACGCCTTTACGGCTCTTGAGGTTCGTGTGGACTTCTCAAAGTACGTCAAAGACGGATTCGGTACTGGTGACTGCATTATTGTGTCGGACAACGTACTCGAGATCATCGACTTCAAGTACGGCAAAGGCGTTCGCGTTGAGGCTACCGGCAACCCGCAGATGAAGCTCTACGCTTTGGGCGCTTACCTCGAATACAATACCCTTTTCGATATTGACTCTGTTCGTATGACGATCTTCCAGCCTCGCCTCTCTGGCGTGCAGAGCTCTGACGAGATCACTGTCAAGGAGCTGCTTGAGTGGGCTGAGAAGTATGTCAAGCCCCGAGCAAAGCTGGCTTATAAGGGCGAGGGCGAGTTTGCGCCTTCCGAAGAGGTCTGCAAGTTCTGCCGAGCAAAAGCCCAGTGCAAAGCCCGTGCCGATAAGAACCTCAAGCTCTTTGATGAAGCTCCCAACATCCTGCTTCTGACTCCTGAGGACGCCGGCAAGATTCTGGAACAGGCTGGAGATATTCAGTCCTGGCTGGCTGATCTTGAGAGCCTTGTCTCTTCTACCCTTCTTGCAGGTCAGCCTGTTGAGGGCTGGAAAATGGTCGAGGGCCGCAGCAATCGCAGGTTCGCCGATGAGTTGAAGGTCGTGGCTGCTATGAAGTCTGCCGGCTACGACGAAAGCCTTCTCTATGAGCGCAAGCTGATTACTCTGACTCAGATGGAAAAGGACTTCGGTAAAAAGGCTGTAGCCGAGACACTCGGCGAGCTGATCGTCAAGCCCCAGGGCAAGCCTACTCTCGCCCCTGCGAAGGACAAGCGTCCTGAGTTCCGACCCGAAGAACAGCTCCTCGCTGAGTTCGATAAGTAGGAGATATCGTCATGACGGAAGCAGCAAGACGCAGAACTCGGGCGAGAATCCGACTTATCAAAATCCAATGGCTCCTCATCCTGGCCCTTACCGTGGCCTTGGCGATCTCAGTCATTACGCGGCCGAGCGCTTCCGTTGTTGAGCCGATCGTCGAAGAGCCTACCCCGCAGGTTGAGACTCCGGTTGAGCCCGAGTCTACGCCCGAACCGGTTTGCCTGGGCGAGTTCAGAACGACAGCTTACTGCACTTGCGTAAAGTGCTGCGGTATCTGGAGCTCAGAGCACCCGTCCAGAGTAGGAACTGACTATGTGCAGCGAACGAAGAGCGGCACGATTCCTACCGCCGGGCGTACCGTTTCAGTTGACCCCGACGTGATTCCGCTCGGTACCGCGATCATCATCGACGGCCACGAGTACATAGCTGAGGACACTGGCAACGCGGTCAAAGGCAATACCCTTGACATTTATTTTGATTCACATGAAGCCGCCGTAGAGTACGGCGTTCAGAAGAAAACTATCTATATTAAAGGAGAATGAATTATGTCTACTCAAATTACTACTGGTAAGGTCCGTTTTTCCTACTGCAACCTCTTCACCCCTCGCGCTGCTCAGGAAGGCGCTAAGGAGAAGTATAGCGTTACCCTTCTGATTCCGAAGTCTGACAAGGCTACCATTCAGAAGATCAAGGCTGCTATGGAAGAGGCGAAGCAGAAGTATATCGCGGCCAACAGCGGCAAGAAACTGCCGACCAACCTCAAGAGCACCCTGCACGACGGCGACGGTGAGCGTCCCAACGGCGGCGAGTTCGGCGAGGAGTGCAAGGGCTGCTACGTTATTACTGTCAGCTCCAACAATAAGCCGGTCCTGGTGCACTCGGATAAGACCCCTCTGACTGACCCCCAGGAACTGTACTCCGGCTGCTACGGCCGCGCGATCATCAACTTCTACGTCTACGACACCCAGGGCAACAAGGGTATCTCTGCCGGCCTGAACGGTATTATGAAGCTCTACGATGGCGAGCCCCTGGGCGGCGGCGTTGTTACCGACTCCGATTGGGACGACGGCTGGGAAGATGAGGACGATAACGACCTCCTCGGTTAAGTATGAACGCCCGTCTCAGTAAAAAGCTGAGGCGGGCGTTTGCAGAAGAAAGGAGGCAAAGATGAAAACTTTAGCAATCGATATTGAGACCTATAGCTCAGTCTCTCTGCAGAAGTGCGGGGTTTACGCTTATGCGCAGAGTCCAGACTTTGAGATTCTGCTATTTGGGTATGCCTGGGACGACGGTCCTGTTGAGGTGATCGACCTCGCTAAGGGCCAGAGCTTGCCCCAGGAGCTTCAGGACGCTCTGTATGACCCCGAAATCTTGAAGACAGCATTCAATGCGTCTTTTGAACGGACTTGTCTGAGCGCGTTTATGGGCCGCGTAACACCGCCCGAGCAATGGAGCTGCACCGCAGTTATGGCGAGAGAGCTTGGTTTGCCTGGTAGCTTGGAAGCTGTTGGCGAGGTCATCGGCCTTCCTGAGGACAAGCAGAAGTCTAAGACCGGCCGAGCGCTTATTCGGTACTTCTCTATTCCTTGTAAGCCTACGAAGACGAACGGCAATAGGACCCGCAATCTTCCTGAGCATGACCCTGACCGCTGGAACCTCTATGTAGAGTATAACCGGCAGGACGTTGAAGCAGAGCGCGCAATCAGAAAGAAGCTCTCCCGCTTTCCTATTTATGAAAAGGAACAACCTCTCTGGGTTCATGACCAGCATATCAATGACCGCGGCGTCGGTGTTGACCTCAGCCTTGCTGAGCACGCCGTTGAGATCGACGGCGTTATCAAAGCCCGCCTGCTTGAACAGGCGAAAGAGCTTACGGGCCTCGACAACCCCAAAAGTACCAGCCAGCTCAAGGGCTGGATTGAGGACACGGCCGGCATAGAGGTCGAGAGCCTTAATAAGAAGTCGATCGCCGGCGTAAGGGCTGATGCTGACTGTGCGGCGGTAGATCAAATGCTCGACATTCGAGCGGGCCTTGCAAAGACCTCTACTGAAAAATATAACGCTATGCTGCGAACAGCTTGCCCAGACGGTAGAATCCGCGGGCTGACACAGTTCTACGGCGCTGCGCGCACTGGTCGCTGGGCTGGCCGCCTGGTTCAAATGCAGAACCTTCCGCAAAATAAAATGCCGGACCGTGACCTTGATACTGCGCGGCAGCTCGTAGCCGCAGGAGACCTTGAGACTCTGGAACTTCTATTCGACGACATCTCGGGAACCCTGTCTCAGCTTATCCGTACTGCGTTTATCCCGAGACCTGGTTATCGCTTTATTGTGTCAGACTTCTCTGCGATTGAGGCTCGCGTTATCGCCTGGCTCGCAAGCGAAGAGTGGCGCATGGAGGTTTTTAATACTCACGGCAAAATCTATGAGGCCTCGGCCGAGCAGATGTTCCACTTGCCGAAAGGCTCAGTCAAAAAGGGCGACCCCATGCGCCAGAAAGGAAAGATCGCAGAGCTCGCCCTCGGGTATGGCGGTAGTGTCGGCGCTCTGAAATCTATGGGTGCTCTTGAGATGGGCCTGGAGGAGTCTGAGCTGAAACCTCTGGTAAATAGCTGGCGCGTGGCAAACCCCGCGATCACAAAGCTATGGTGGGACACAGACGCCGCGGCGCGCAGGACTATCCAGACAAAGGCTCCTACAAAGCTACCGTTTGGCATGGGTTTCTACAAGCAAGGGCCCCTGCTCAAGCTGCGCCTTCCAAACGGTAGAGAGCTGAGCTACGTCAAGCCCAGAATCGACGATGACAGTATCACCTATGAAGGAACGATTCAGTCTTCTGGCGGCTGGGGCCGTATTGAGTCTTATGGGCCGAAGCTCGTCGAGAATATCGTTCAGGCTACTGCACGAGACTGCCTCGCCGTTGCAATCGATCGTCTGGAGCGCGCCGGTTTCCCTGTTGTGTTCCATGTTCACGACGAAGTTATCTGCGAGGTACCGATCGGCATGAGCTCCGCTGCGGAGATCAGTGCAATCATGGCCGAGCCTATCAGCTGGGCCGAGGGTCTGCCTCTCAAAGCGGACGCCTACGAGTGTGAGTACTACAGAAAGGATTAAAGTTATGACGAAAAAGTTTTTGATTAAATGGCTTGAGCAGTCGAAAAGTCAAGCGCTTTCTACTGTGGATGAGCAGTGCAGAATGGCGCTGGAGAAGTATGACGAGGAGCTCTATGAAAAGGTAGGCCTTCGCGAAATTGCAGACAAGGTGCAGTCCCTTTTTACCGAGGCAGATCAGCTTGTCGCAGAATGGCATTCTGAACATGAAAAGGACCTCACTACTGCAGGTCGGTACTATGGCTCAGTACATAGTACTTGCTATGATTTTATCTGCGGGCAAGACGCAGCCTATAACAGAATGAAGTCGCGAGAATTTGATGAAAACTCCGAGTCGAGAGTTGCAATTAGGCGCAAGTTTGGTACTCTGCGTAATGAGGTAGGCCGGAATTACGATAATGTGATTTTGAATGTTCAGCAGCTTAAAGACGCAAAGCTGGGCGTGGAGTATCTGAAAGCACTTGGCTTTGACCTGACTGGCCTATTGGCACAAGATGCTGCGCCAGTAAAAACGGCTCTTGCTGTGCCGATCGATACAAGGTATCTCATGCTGGGGGTGAATGCAAATGAGGATAGATGAGTTTAACAAAGCGGTCAAAGAGCAGCTTTTGACCTGCGAGAACCTGCTTCTCAATAAGGGGCATGAGTACGCGCCGGACGCGGTAGAGACAAACGAGGTCGACCGGCTCGCCCACTTCAAGAAGGCTGCCGCAATTACCGGCACCACGCAGAAGGCCGCACTGTTCGGTATGTTGGCAAAGCACATTGTATCGGTCTCCGATATGTGCACCGACGGAAAGAAGTATAAACGCGACCGCTGGATTGAGAAGATCACCGACAGTATCAACTACTTGCTGATTCTGAGAGCGGTCGTTGAAGAGGAGGCGAAAGATAATGGATAAGATCAAGGTCGCTGTGCTGAACCCCACGGCTATTTCCGAAGCCGAAAAGATGATGGTCTGCGCGGCCAGACTTACGCAGTCGGGCCATAAGGTAAAGGACCTGGACGACTTTCTCCGCCTCTACGATAAGAGCTATACCGAGAAGACCGTGCAGAATATGACCAGCCTGCCGCACCCCACGATTCAGAAGTTCGGCGTAATCAATGTTGTTGTGGTTGGCGCGTCCAGACGGTTCCTGGCGCAGATCACACGGCACCAGAATGAGGTCAAGTTCATGTCTGCTTCGCTGCAGTACAGCGATTATTCCGACGAGGCCGATTTTGTGGTTCCGTATGAGCTGCTGGACAGTCAAATGCGCTTTTCCTACCTCTCTCAGTGCCAGGACGCTATGCGCAAGTACAAGCTGCTCGTTGAGTATGAGCTCGATAATGACGCTGCAGGCTACTTGGCGCCGCAGGGTCTCCGCAATGTACTTATCATCAGCGCAACTCCGTACCAGTGGAAGCACATGATTAGCCAGAGAGTTTGCCGTCGTAACACGACCGAGACCCGCTACGTAATGCTTAGAATCTGGGAGCAGCTTTATGAGCTGGCGCCTGACCTCTTTACTTGTGGACCGTTCTGCATGTTCGGTACATGTAAAGAGGGTAAGATGTGCTGCGGAAACCCCATTCGCTCGGATATGACGCCGACGGATATTCTTGAGGCTGACTTCCCGCTTTGCATGGAGGTACGAGAATGAAGATAAAACTGATTGACTTTAACGGTCCTGCGCCGAAGAGAGCGCATGACAACGACGCAGGGGCTGACGTGTTCAGCCCCAAAGACCAGACGATCTATCCTGGGCAGGTGTATAAGTTCCCTCTCGGGTTTGGTCTGGAGCTGCCCGACGGCTATGTGGGTTATATCTTTCCGAGGAGCAGCCTGAGCGCCAAAGGCATTGTATGCGAACTGCCGCCAATCGATTCTGGCTATCGCGGAGAGGTTCACGCGATCGTCTCCAATGTCGGCAACGACGGGTACGACATCAAGAAGGGCGACCGTATCGGCCAGCTCGTGATTATGCCGGTCGTCATTCCTGAGTTCATCTACGAGGAGGGCGCTGCCCGGGGGTCTGGAGCCTTCGGTAGCAGCGGCAGATAGTCGTGCGTGTTAAAAAGGCAGGCGGGAAGGGTTTCGGCGCTGATCTTACCGCAG
>OBYB01000996.1_pt1 | contig 14441 bp, 9 predicted proteins | sample 1538181 | NCBI WGS metagenome assembly OBYB01 (sample SAMEA2580157, study PRJEB22360) | human gut metagenome | biome: human gut; feature: human-associated habitat; material: faeces | place: Denmark | collected 2008/2010 | reverse complement strand
GTAAACGTTGACACCGGCCACCTCAGCAGCAGCCTCGTTGCCGCCGATGGCGTACATGTACTTGCCGTGACGGGTCTTGTTGTACAGGAACCAGAAGCAGCCCGCCACGATGAGGGCGATGATGATCAGCAAAGGGATGCCGAGGATGGTATCAGAAGCCAGAGAGGTGAAGTTCTTGTTCAGGGAGCCGATGGGGGTACCGCCGGTGTAGACCAGGCAGATACCGTAGACCACCTGCTGCATACCCAGGGTAGCAATGAAGGGCTGCACCTTCAGGTAGCTGACCACCAGGCCGTTGCACAGACCCACGATGGCGCAGATGGCAATGACTAGAATGAACACCACGGGGGTGGGCAGGGTGGGCATATTGGGGTAGAACTTACCGGCAGCGCCCTCGGTCTGCGCAAAGATGCAGGCCAGGCAGGCAGCGAAACCAGCCAGACGGCCTGCGGACAGGTCGTTACCGGTGGTGATCAGACAGCCGGAGATGCCCAGAGCGATGATGTAGCGGATAGAGACGTTCTTGAACAGGTTGATGATATTGGCCAGTGCGAAGAAGTTGGGGTGGATGATGCCGACGATGAGGGACACGGCCAGCATCAGGACGATGATGGCGTTGTTGCCCAGCCACTTCTTTACAGACTTGCCCGTTACTTTCTTGGTAGCTTCCACGATAGACAGCCTCCTTGTTTACTGATTGGCCGCCGCCGCTTCGGGCGCGGTCTCGAACTGGGTCGCCAGAGCCATGATGTTCTCCTGCGTAGCATCCTTGCCGTCGATGAAGCCGGTGATGCGGCCATCGCACATGACCATGACGCGGTTGGACATACCGATGATCTCGCTCATTTCGGAGGAGATCATGATGATGCTCTTGCCCTGCTTGGCCAGGTCGGCGATGATGCAGTAGATCTCATATTTTGCGCCGACGTCGATGCCTCGGGTGGGCTCGTCCAGAATGAGGACATCGGGGTTGTTAGCCAGCCAGCGGGCGATCAGCACCTTCTGCTGGTTACCGCCGGAAAGGCTCTTGATCGCCGTTTTGGGGCTGGGGACCTTGATGGCCATCTTCTCTTTGTTGGTAGCCACCAGCTCGAGGATCTTCTTGTCGTCCAGCATGATGGGACCCTTGCGCAGGGCGTCCAGAGAGGCGATGGAGATGTTATCGGCCACGCTCAGCACGCCCATGATGCCGGTGGCGCGGCGGTCCTCGGTCAGCAGAGCCACGCTGTGCTGGATGGCGTCGCGGGGCTGCTTGATGGTGACTTCCTGACCCTTGATCCACACCTTACCGGCGGTGTGAGCGCGCAGGCCGAAAATACCTTCCATCAGCTCAGTGCGCTGTGCGCCCACCAGGCCGGCCACGCCCAGGATCTCGCCCTTCTTCAGCTCGAAGCTGCAGTGGCGGAAAGAGCGGGGATGGATGGAGGTGAAGTCTTCCACCTTCATCATGATCTCGTCGGAGGGGTGGTTCTCCAGCGGGGGATACAGGTTGGACAGTTCGCGACCGACCATCTTGGCGATAATCTGCTCTTTGGTCATATTGGCGACGTCCCACTTGCCGATATAATGGCCGTCACGCATGATGGTGACTTCGTCGGCAATGACCTTGATCTCGTCCATCTTATGGCTGATGTAGACCAGAGCGACGCCCTGCTCCTTCAGCTCGTTCATGATGCGGAACAGGGACTCGACTTCGTTCGCAGTCAGCGAGGAAGTCGGCTCATCCAGGATCAGCACCTTGCAGTTTGCGGAAACAGCCTTTGCAATTTCCACCATCTGCATCTGTGCGATGCTCAGCGTACCCAGCTTTGCGTGGGAGTTGATGTCCAGCTTGAGCTTTTTCAGCAGGTCATCGGTATCTTTATACATCTTGGCATGGTCCACGATGGTGATGGGGCCAGCCTTCTTGGTGGGGTAGCGGCCCAGCCAGATATTCTCGGCCACAGTACGGGCCGGGATAGGCTGCAGCTCCTGATGCACCATCGCGATGCCGCGGTTCAGTGCATCCAGCGGGGTGGGGATGTTGACCTTTTCGCCTTCGTACTCGATCTCGCCCTCGTCCATCTTGTAAATGCCGAACATACATTTCATCAGGGTGGACTTACCGGCACCGTTCTCGCCCATCAGGGCCATGACCTTGCCGGGGCGGAGCTCCAACTGCGCGTGGTCCAGCGCTTTCACGCCGGGGAAGGTCTTTACCACGCCTTTCATTACCAGACGGTATTCTGACATTCCTCAGAGCCTCCTTGTCTTTGGGTCTTGGAAAGTGCGTTTTTTGCCGGCGGGCTCTTAAAACAAGGCGCGTGCGCGGAGATATTTTCTCGCACGCACGCGCTTTTTTAGCTTTTAATTAAGCCTTATTGGTTCACTGCGCACCTTGCAACGATAGGGTTTTGGCTGCTTACTTGATGTACTGTGCAGCGTTCTCCTTGGTGACCTTGACGTAGTCGACCCAGTAGTACTGCTCGACCTTGCTGCCCTCGACGTACAGCTTGGTAGCAGCTGCAGCGGCGGTAGCCTGGCCCACGTCATCGTTCAGAACGGTGCCGGTCATGTTGCCATCGACGACATTCTGGACAGCCTCGCTCAGTGCGTCAACACCGACCAGATAGACGTCCTTGCCGACGGTACGGCCAGCCTGCTGCAGAGACTGCAGAGCGCCCAGTGCCATTGCATCGTTGTTGCAGAAGACGACTTCGATCTTCTCGCCGTACTGTGCCAGAGCGTTTGCGACGTCCTGCTGTGCGGTGGTCTGATCCCAGTTGTCCAGGTACTCGTACAGGCACTCGACTTCCTTGCCGGCGTCGGTCAGAGCCTTGATGGAGTACTCGGTGCGGTACTGAGCATCAATGTTCTCGGGGTCGCCCTTGCACATGATGTAGGTGATCTTGCCGTCGCCGTTGATGTCGCCCTGAGTCTCGGTCTCGAGGATCAGCTCGCCCTGATAAGTACCGGACTGACGTGCGTCAGCGCCGACGTAGCAGCACTTGTCTGCGTAGGAGTCCAGAACGCTCTTGTCGGGCTCACGGTTGATGAAGACGATGGGAGTCTCAGAGGGCTTGATGGTATCAACGATGGTCTGAGCGGAAGTGGTCTGGACGGGGTTGATGACCAGGACGTCCACGCCCTGCTGCAGGAAGGTGTTGATCTGCTCGGTCTGGGTGTTCTGGTCGTTCTTGCCGTCCATGATGGTGACGGAGTAGCCCATGTCCTTCAGGTACTCTTCCAGATCGGAGCGGTACAGGGTCATGAAGTTATCAGCAAACTGATAGATGCACACGCCGATGTTTGCGGAACCGTTGGTTGCAGCAGCGCTGGAAGCAGCAGCAGAAGATGCAGCAACAGAAGAAGCAGCAGTAGAGGTGCTGGAAGAGCCGCCGCAGGCGGTCATAGCAGCAGTTGCACCAACAACAGCAGATGCCTTCAGGAAGTCACGACGCGAAATCATTTTCATAATAATGTTCTCCTTCAATTCGTATCTCAGCATTTTCACAGGAGCAATCTTGCATGCACCTGTAATTCCTGTTCGTATTATACCCTTGCAGCACCCCACTGTTCAAGAGAACAAGTTCACAAGATTGAAGGAGTTCTTTTGTGCTATTTCAACAAATGCTTTTTGGGCTCGCCAATTTCTTTTCTCGAAACATCACAATTTTTCATACATTTGCAACCTCCCTACAAAAGCAAAAAAATTATGTCATTTTTCTCTCAAAAAGATTACAAAATGTTGCATCGTCCGGTTTTTGCAGCTTTTTCATTTCTTGTATATCTTGAAAAATATTTTCAGGAATAGTTCGTCCCTGTTCTTCCGCATTTTTTCGCTTCATTTCTGAAATTTTCTGAAAATCGCCTGTCATTCCCGGTTCCTGCCGCCTGCCTTTTGCAAAGAAAATGCCCGGAAGCTTTCCTAAGCCTCCGGGCATTCCGATCCGAGTATCTTTTACAGATGCAGCAGCATCTTTGCAATGTTGAAGTAGATCAGCAGCGTGGTGGTATCCACAATGGTGGTGATCAGGGGTGAAGCCATCACGGCCGGATCCACATGCAGCTTTTCTGCCGCCACCGGCAGAATGCCGCCGATGATCTGCGAGAGCAGGATGGTGCAGATCAAAGTCAGGCACACCACCAGCGCCACCGGAGCCGCGATGCGGTCAAACACCAGCAGCTTTACAAAGTTGCATACGGCCAGCGTGCCGCCGCACAGCAAGGCCACGCGGCTCTCGCGCCACAGGATGCGGGGCAGATCGTGGGGCTGGATATCGCCCACCGCCATGCCGCGGATGATGGTGGAGGTGCTCTGGCTGCCCGCGTTGCCGCCTGCATCGGTCAGCATGGGGATGTATGCAGTCAGCACGGTCACAGCGGCCAGTGCATCCTCGTATCCGCGAATGACCAGACTGGAGAAGGTGGCGCTGATCATCAGGAACAGCAGCCACGGTGCGCGGCTCTTGTACAGGTCCCACATACTCTGCTTGAAGTAGGGCTTGTCGGAGGGGCCGATTGCGTTCATCTTTGCAATATCTTCGCTGGCCTCATCCTGCAGGATGCTGATAGCATCGTCAATGGTCACAATGCCCACCAGCCGGTTTTCCGCGTCCACCACCGGAATAGCCAGAAAGCCGTATTTCTCGAACAGGTTGGAAACATCCTCCTGATCGGTGGTGGTGCTCACGCTGACCACATTGGAATCCATCAGGTCCTTGATAGGTTCTTCTGTGTTCTTTGCCAGCACCAGCGCCCGCAGGGACACCACGCCGATCAGCCTGCGGCTGTCATCGGTCACATAGCAGTTGTTGATGGTCTCCTTGTCAAAGCCATTCCTGCGGATGGCCTCCATAGCCTGTGCCACGGTCATGTCCGGCCGCAGCTCCATCAGCTCGGTGGTCATCACGCCGCCGGCCGAGTCCTCCGGGTACTTGAGCAGCTCGTTGATCATGCGGCGGGTGGTGGGGTCGGCCTGACCCAGAATGCGCTTGACCACGTTGGCAGGCATTTCCTCCACAAGGTCGGTGGCATCGTCCACGAACAGTTCGTCCACAACAGCCTTCAGCTCGGTATCGGTCAGGCCGTCGATCAGCTTCTGCTGGGTCTCAGGGGTCAGTTCGGTGAACACATCTGCGGCCAGATCCTTCGGGCACAGACGGAACAGCACCGGGAGCTTTTCTGCAGGCAGATCCTCAAATACCGCCGCAAGGTCGGGCGCGGGCAGAGTTTCCATCACATCCCGCAGGCTCTGGTATTTCTTGGCATCGTCCAGATTTGCCAGCATGGTCTTGAGGGTATCGATCGAGATTTCAGACATAAAAAAGCTGCCTCCTTTTCAGTGGCAGCTCTCGTTTCTTCTTTTCAGGGAACGCAAACACGCACCGTGTGCATTCACACACAGCAGGGTCTGCGCAAAGCAGAAACGGCGGCTGCCATCATATAAAATAATCGGGGAGAAAGACTGCTGCTACTGCCAGCAGGTTCCATGACAACCACCTCGTTTTCCTGTTGTAAAAAGACACTTTTTGCCTTTTCCGCCCATTACTTTACCACTGCTTTTTTGCTGCGTCAACCCTGCTTTTTAAATTTTTCCGTTTCTTTACAAAAAGTAAAAGTGCCCGATGACATTTTTCGTATCATCAGGCACTTTTATCCTGTCAGAGCATGTCCCGGGCGGGATGGAAGACTCTTTGCTTACAGTGTCTCTACCGTATCAAACAGGTCTTTTGCGGCTTCCACAGCATCCTTGCTGCCAAACACCACCCGCACGCCGTTTGCCATGGCGGCACCCAGCTCTGCGGCCTGCTCCTTCAGCAGTGCGGCATCCACCGCACACAGGGCCTTGCGGTCTGCCGCCATCATTTCATCAGTGATGCCGCAGAAATACCGACGGTCCGTCTCGCGGGCCTCAGCACGCGGCTTGCGAGGGGTGTCCAGCTTGGCCACAGTACCCACAATAAAATCGTTCAGGTCTTTTTCGGTGTACTCCCGTGCTGCCAGTTCTGCCGGACCTTTTGCAAAGGTGTCGTAGCTTTCCTTTACATGGGGGTCGCGGTAGGTGTACAGGTATTCCACGCCGTCCGAGGAGAGCATTCCGGTGCCGTAAGCGCCGCCCACCTCGCGGATGTTGTGCCACAGGTATTCGTAGCTCATCACGCGGGCCAGCGCCTTGCGGTCGCTGCGGCGCTCCATGGGCCATACCTGTACATCGTAGTTCACACCGCCGTCAATGATAAACGCTTCGTTCACCGGCGGTGTCAGCGGCTCCACATAGGGCTTTGCCGCAGCGCGGCCCTCGGCAGCAAAGCGGCTGTCCGGCAGCAGAGTGCGCAGCTTTGCAAGGGCATCCTCGCTGCCGTACAGGCTGACCGTCAGCTCTGCGTGCTGCAGCACCTCTGTGCGCAGGGCATCCAGCTTTTCACCCAGTGCTGCCCAATTGCCGCGCTCCTGCACGCCACACAAGAACTTGTAATAGCTCACACCGCTGCAGCGTTCACTCACCGCACCGTCCACCGTGTAGTGGGCACTGGCGCGGGTGGCTGCGTATACATTGCCCTGCTGGATGAACTGCTGTTCCATGTTCAACTTCTGCTGGCTCAGCACCCGTGCAAAAGCAGCTTCTGCCGCCGGGCCGGTAAGGATGGTATCATACAGCCATTCGCCGCCAAGCTCCACAGCCTTTTCCAGACTGCGTTCCAGCAGGCTCAGGCACAGGCTCAGCTTGGCATGGCAGGGTGCACCCTCCTGCCGCCCAGTCCAGATGTCCAGCTGGGTGCGGCTGTCGCCCAGCCATGTGCTGCGCAGAGTGTTCAGTTGCTGAGCGGTGTGTTCGGTGCTGTCCAGCTCGTCCAACACATCGGTCAGCAGGTCCAGATACGGCATGTCCTCAGGCTTCACATTACCGAGGTCATAGTAGAAGTTCAGGTACAGGCTGCCTGCCGAAGGGTGATGCACCAGCTGCGCACCGGCCAGAAGTTCCCGCTCACCTGGGGCCGTCCTTGCTCCGTCGCCAAGGTCGGCAACGGTCAGCGGGTGCTCCAGCACAAGCTTGCCGTCGGTGCGGATGGGTTCGCCCTCCTCTTTTTTAGGCAGGGTGGGCACCTGCACCACCTGCACCGGAGCCGGTGCAAACAGCTCACGCAGCAGCTCATTGAACCAGCCATCGGCCATCTTTTCCCGCAGGGAAGCAAACAGCCTGTCCGTGTGCAGCAGCAGAGTGGGGTCGCCGGTGTGCAGCCAGCCGGTAGAAGCGTTGATGGCATCCAGCACGCCGTCTGGCAGGGTGCCCGGGCGCTCCAGCGATGCAAACTCTGCTGCGTTCAGCGAAGCCAACAGCAGTTCCTGCGGGATGCCCTCGGCCAGAATGCCGTCCACCGCCTTGCGCACAGCGGCAGCAAACTTGCGGGCGTTCTCCTCGGTGGCACCGCGCAGCACCAGTTCCAGCACCGGCTGCAGGGTGCTGTCGTCAAAGCCAATGTCAATATCTGCGCCCAGCTTTTCGGCCAGCAGCGCCGCCTTCAGCGGAGAGTTATTGGTGCCAAGCAGGGCATCCAGCAGGATCTCCACGCCCAGCTGCCGCTCCCGGTCTGCAAAGGCACCGGTGTACCATGCCAGAGCACACTGCACCTCGTCCGGCTCCGGGTTTTCGGTATAGTAGGGCAGTTCCACGCAGGCACCCGCCTGCTCGTGCTGCACGGTCAGCTGCGGGCGGCTGGTGCCCTTGGGCATTCTTGAAAGATAATCCCTGTCCAGCAGTTCCAGCTTTTCAGCCATATCCATTTTGCCATAGAGGGTAATGCAGCAGTTGTCGGCGCTGTAGTGGCGGTGATATACCCGCTTATACTTTTCATAGGTCAGCGCCGGGATGCTGGCCGGGTCGCCGCCGGAAACAAAGCCGTAGGCCGTATCCGGGAACATGGCCCGTTCCAGTGCATTTTCCAACTGAGCATCCGGTGCAGCCAGAGCGCCCTGCATCTCGTTGTACACCACTCCGCTCACGGTGCCGTCGGCACTGCGGTGCCAGCCCTCCTGTTCAAACACGCTCTTGTCCACCATGGCCAGCGGGCAGAACACCGCGTTCAGATAGACATCCATCAGGTTTTTGAAGTCGGTCTCATTGGGCGTAGCGAACGGGTAGACCGTCTTATCCGGGAAGGTCATCGCATTCAGGAAAGATGCCATGCTGCTTTTGAGCAGCTGCAAGAACGGCGAGGTCACCGGGTATTTTTCACTGCCTGCCAGCACCGAGTGCTCCAGAATGTGGAACACGCCGGTGTCATCGGACGGGAAGGTGCCAAAGCCGATGCCAAACGCCTTGTTGGTATCCTCATTTTCCACCAGCAGCACCGTGGCACCGCTCACATCGTGGGTAAGCACGGTCAGGGTTCCGTGCTGTTCAGGGCAGTCCTCGGTACGCACGAGGGTATAACCGGGAAATCGTTCCATTTCGTTTTCTCCTTTGTGGTTTTGAAATCGTTTGACACTATTGTATCATTCGAGGGCAAAAAACACAATTACAGGTTTGTTAATTATAACCAGAAGAACGGTTTTTGATGATTTGCTTCCCGTGCAGAGCGTTTTCGCGTGGGGCAGGTTCTATGGCTTTTGCAAAAGGCATTGCCGCCGGGTACGTTCTCTTTTGGTTGCAAAAGAGAACCAGAAAGGACGGCGGTGCCCGCAGGGCATGAAAGCCCCAGTGGGGCTTTTAAGCCGCAGACCGGTTTGCGCAGCAAATGCTGTGTGTTCAGCACAGCAAGGTCACAGCGATTTCAACGCGCTGGATCCATGAAAAAGGGGCTGCTCGCCCCTTTTAGACCCCAAAGCAGATGGGCTCCATACAAAAAATCCAAGTCGCTTCGCTAGAGGATTTTTTGTGTTCCGCCGATTTTGAGTCGCTTACGCGACAAACCGTGCGGGTAAGTTTGTGCGCCATCTGCCGCGCGAATGCTCCCGCAGGGAGCCAGCGCAGGCACAATGCCGTGTTTGCCGTCACGTCCCCTTCCTGTGAAAAAGCAAACAAACCAGCCCCGCAGGGCTGGCTTGTTTGCAAAATTATAAAATAATATTTCCTCTGATATTGCCAAAGCGAAAGCATCGGCAATTTTAAATCGTATTTTTTACACCTGTTTTGCACCCTCAGTCCGGCAGGACACCCGGAACAGCACAAAGCCCACTGCAAACAGCAGCGCCAGCATCCCAATGCCAACATTGGCGCTGCCGGTCAGCTGGCTGCCCACGCTCACGATCATGGTGCCAAGGAAGGACGCGCCCTTGCCGCAGATGTCGAACAGGCCAAAGTATTCGCCGGATTTTTCAGCCGGGATGATCTTGGCAAAGTGGCTGCGGCTCAGTGCCTGCACGCCGCCCGGGAACAGCCCCACCAGCACGGCCAGTACCCAGACCTGCCACTGGCTGGTCAGGAAGAAGGCAAACACCGCAATGCCGGTGTAGGCTGCGATGCAGACCGGGATAAGCTGGCTGGACGGGTATTTTGCACTCAGCCGACCAAAGATCAGCGCCGAAGGGAAGGCCACGATCTGCGTTACCAGCAGGGCCAGCAAAAGGCCGGTGGTCTCCAGCCCCAGTGCCGTGCCGTAGGCGGTGGCCATATCGATGATGGTATACACGCCGTCGATGTAGCAGAAGAAGGCCAGCAAGAACCAGAACACCTGCTTATCCTCGCGCAGATGCTTGAGGGTGTGGCCGATGCGCACAAAGCTCTGCTGGATGGCGTGCTGCTCTACCTCCACATAGTTGATCTGCTTATAGTTCCGCAGCAGCGGCAGGGGGGGGGCCCGCCCCCACACAACGGGGATGAGGAGGGAGGCTGCTGTGGTGCCCAGCCACCACACAGCGGTGATGAGCAGCGCCACGGAAAGGGCGGTCATCTGGCTCAGGCCGATGGCCCCGCTGCCCAGCACCAGCGCCAGACACACCACAAAGGGCACGCAGCTGCCAATGTAGCCCCATGCATAGCCCTGCGAAGACACAACATCCATGCGTTCCGGGGTGGTCACATCGCCCAGCATGGAATCGTAGAACACCAGACTGCCCGAAAAGCCGATCTTTGCAAGGATGAAGATGATCAGGAACGGCAGCCATGTAGTGGCAAGGCCCATGGCACAGCAGCCTGCCACGCCCACGAACAGGCAGAGCATGAAGATGGGCTTTTTAAAGCCTCTGGTATCGGCCAGCGTGCCCAAAATCGGCCCCAGCACTGCCGTGATCACCGTGACCACCGAGCTTGCATAGCCCCAGTAGGCCAGATAGTTCACCGGACTCAATCCCCCGGCCTCGGCCAGCGCATTAAAGAAAATGGGCACCAGTGTGGCGATCATCAGCACAAAGGCCGAGTTGCCCACATCGTACAGGATCCATGACCGCTCCAGCGGGGTCACCTTGAATTTTTCGCTTTGCATTTTTACTCTCTCCCTGCACCGCCGGGCGGTGCACCCTCATTTTTTGTGCCCGCTCAAAACTCCCCGAAGGTGTGGTCAAAGGCCTTGCTTAGGGGCTGGTCCGTGTCCAGCTTTGCCACAAACTCCAGGATCAGCGTTTCTGCCAGCGGAAGCGCCTGCGCATACAGTTCTTCCAGCCGCTTGCCGCTCTCCACGCACTTCGGGTTCGGCTGCGGATCTGCCACAAGGCCGTGCAGCATGTCGTATTTGCCCACCACCTTCATGCCTGTCAGCACCACCCATCGCTTGACAGGATTGGATGCCTGCAGCAGCCTGTGCACTGAGATCATGCCCTTGAGCGAGTCCAGCGCCACCTGCTCCGAGATGCCCTCGTAAAAGGGCGCGATCGCCTTTGCATTCTGTTCCGACGGGTGGATATGGCTGGCCGTGAAAAACTTCAGCGGGTCGTATCCGTCCCGGCGCAGCAGCATGTTGTCAAACTCGGTCTCGATCTCGCAGTGGGTCACGCCGCTTTCCCGGGCGAACTGCTCCACATACGGGTGGCAGGTGCTGTCCAGCGCAAAGTGGCAGACAAAACCCAGTGCATAGGCCAGCGCAGCATCCCGGTCTGCCTCGCAGTGCACCACCCTGCGCGCCCGGTCAAAAAAGACCCGCCCCGGCTCCTCGTGCATGGCATTGCCCAGTGCACCCACCGGGTTGGACTTGGCAGCATGGTAATAAAACAGCAGGTCCGGCCCGTGCAGGCCGATATCATAAAGCTCACGGTTCTGTTCCAGCTGAGCACGCAGTTCATCCGGCAGATGTTCCAGCACATTGGCACCGAAGCGGCGGTGCGCATAAGTTGACGGCATGGCAGATTCCTCTCTTTCTCTCCGACAGGGTGCACAAAACGTCCCCCGGTTTTTGCGTTCTGTTTCAGTATAGCAGAAAGTTTCCCGACCTTCTACCCTTTTACGTCTGATTTTGGTAAAAAATTTGAATTATTTTGTGTTTTCGGCCAGTGGGCAGGCCGCGCAGCAAAAAAGGCACAGCCATCTGCAGACAGCTGTGCCTTCTCCCTTAAAATTCAGACTTTTTCGTAGCCCTGCGGCATCTCGTTCTTCCGGTTGCGGTCCATCAGGGTGCGCAGCGCGTCGCTGGCGCTCATGCCCTCCTTCACGATGGCGTTCACCGTCTGCACAATGGGCATTTCCACATTGTACTTTGCGGCCAGCTCCATGGCGGCGGGCAGGGCATTGATGCCCTCCACCACCATGCCGACCTCCTTCACGGCCTGCTCCGGGCTTTTGCCCTTGCCGATCAGAATGCCCGCACGATTGTTGCGGCTGTGCATACTGGTCGCCGTCACGATCAGGTCGCCGATACCGGCCAGACCCGCAAAGGTGTGGATGTTGCAGCCCATGGCCACGCCCAGCCGGGCGATCTCGGCAATGCCGCGGGTGATGAGGGCTGCGCGGGCGTTGTCGCCGTAGCCAAGGCCGGTGGAGATGCCAACACCCAGCGCAATCACATTCTTCAGTGCGCCGCTCAGCTCCACGCCCTTGATGTCGGCGTTGGTGTACACACGCATACAGGTGTTGCTGAACACATCCTGCACATACTCGGCAGCGGCTTCATCCGGGCAGGCCGAAACGATGGTGGTGGGCATGTCCAGCGCCACCTCTTCCGCATGGGTCGGGCCGGAAAGGGCCACCAGCTTTGCGTTTTGGGGGCCGCCCTCACGGTTCAGCTCGTCGGCAATGACCTCAGTCATGGTATATAAGGTGTCCGGCTCCATGCCCTTTGCAACGTCCACAAGGATCTGGCCGTCCGGGATGTAAGGCCGGGCCTTGGCCGTGGTGGAGCGCACAAATACCGACGGCACTGCAAACAGCAGCACATCCTTGCCGGTGCACACTTCCTCAATGCTCTTGGTAAACTGCAGCTCTTCCGGGATCTTCATGCCCGGCAGATTGGGGTGCACCCGCGTAGCGGAAAGGCTCTCCACCTCAGCCGGAAGCGCCGACCACACCTGCACATCATTGCCGCTGACACACAGCATCCGTGCCAGAGCCATGCCCCAGGTACCTGCACCCAGAACGCCAATTTTTTTCTTCGTCACGTTCGTGTCCTCCGTGTCTGCACCGCGCAAAGGGCACTGCACCCTCTGCGGTGAATTTGCGCCTGTGCCGGGCCAAGCCCGGTGCGCGTTGTTATGTTCATTGTACACGAAAGCCGGTGCGCCGTCAACCGCTTGCCGCATTGCACAAAGTTTTCCAGATGGGTCGTCCGTTTTTGTACACATCACGCGTTTTGAGCAAACCGTTTGCACTCCATCCGGATTCATGCTATAGTATTCTGGTAGGTTTTGTAGGAATTTTAGAAAAAGCCCTTGACTTCAAGCGCACTCCAAGCCTTATAATACCTTTGTTCTTACGATTTACAAAGTATTTGAATACCGTTCTGAGGGAACATTTTTCATGTTTGAAGCATTTCTTTCCAACCGTACGGTCAGCGTGCTGGCGGAGGCCCTGCCCCGTATCCTTACGGCAGGCCTTACCATGACCATCCCGCTCACGCTGGTCTCCTTCTTTTTTGCCATGATCATTGCCGTGGCCGTTGCGCTGGTGCAGTACGCCAATGTGCCGGTGCTGCGGCAGATCGCACGGTTCTACATCTGGGTCATCCGCGGCACGCCGCTGCTGGTGCAGCTTTTCATCATCTTTTACGGCCTGCCCAGTGCGGGCATCATGCTGGACGCTTTCCCGGCGGCAGTCATCGCCTTCGCCTTCAACGAGGGCGCATACTGCGCCGAGACCATGCGCGGCGCACTCGAGAGCGTGCCGCAGGGCCAGCTGGAAGCCGGCTGCTGCGTCGGCATGAGCTGGTGGCAGATCATGCGCCGCATCGTGCTGCCGCAGGCCCTGCGCACCGCAGTGCCCGCCCTCTCCAACTCGCTCATCGGCATGATCAAGGACACCTCGCTGGCGTCCAATATCACAGTAGCCGAGCTGTTCATGGCCGGTCAGCGCGTGGCCGCCCGCACCTACATCTTCCTGCCCATCTACTGTGAGGTGGCCGTGGTGTATCTGCTGTTCTGCACGGTCATTACCAAGCTGCAGGCACTGCTGGAGCGTCGGCTCAACGCCCACGGCTTCCAGTAAGAAAGGAGTGTGGCAACCATGTCCATGTTAGAGATCAAAAACGTCCACAAATCCTTTTTCACCTACACAAAGCCCCGCCTGCAGGCAGGCATCTTCCACCGGCCCGGTGCACGCAAAGTGACCAGCGAGCTGCAGGTGCTGCGCGGCGTGGACCTGACCGTGGAAAAGGGCGATGTGGTGGCCATCCTCGGCCCCTCCGGCTCCGGCAAGACCACCCTGCTGCGCTGTCTGAACTTTCTGGAGACTGCCGACGCAGGCCAGCTCACCTTTGACGGTGAGACGTTCGACCTTGCCCAGGCCAGCCGTGCCGACATTGCCCGGCTGCGCAAAAAGACGGCCTTTGTGTTCCAGAGTTACAATCTGTTCCGCAACAAGACTGCCCTGCAGAACGTGACCGAGGGCCTCATCATTGCTCGCAAAATGCCCAAAGAGCAGGCGGATGCCGTTGGCATGAAGATGCTGGAAAAGGTGGGCCTTGCCGACCGAGCCGACTACTATCCGCGCCAGCTTTCCGGTGGCCAGCAGCAGCGCGTGGCCATTGCCCGGGCACTGGCCTCCGACCCGGAGATCATCTATTTTGACGAGCCGACTTCGGCCCTTGACCCGGAGCTGACTGGCGAAGTGCTGGCCGTGATGCGGCAGCTGGCCGAAGAGGGCATGACCATGCTGGTGGTCACCCACGAGATGGGCTTTGCCCGCAATGTTTCCTCCAAGACCGTTTTCATGGAGAACGGCGTGGTAGTGGAGCAGGCTCCCTCGCATGAGTTTTTCGCCAACCCCAAAGAGGAGCGCACCCGCGAATTTTTGCGGAAGATCGCTCACACCGAGTGAGATTTAACCAACTCCCCCAGTCTGCTTCGCAGACAGCCCCCTCTGGGATGGGGCCTTTGGCAAA
>OBYB01000993.1_pt1 | contig 14528 bp, 10 predicted proteins | sample 1538181 | NCBI WGS metagenome assembly OBYB01 (sample SAMEA2580157, study PRJEB22360) | human gut metagenome | biome: human gut; feature: human-associated habitat; material: faeces | place: Denmark | collected 2008/2010 | reverse complement strand
GCCCTATCATCTTCATATGCCATCTTATTTTTTAGAGACATTTACTGAATATCCCTGTTTACATCGAATTAATATTAACAGATTTTTCACTATCTTCCAGATGAAAGATTATATGATAAGCTATCTATCGGAACTTTGACATACTCAGCTCCCTATCATTTCATACTTTTCCTTTAGTCTTTCAATTTCAGTTCATCGATTAAACAGGAAGCTTTCCCATATTTTTCAATCATGTAAAGAACATAGCGGATATCCACCCCGATACAACGCTGCAAATTAGGTTCAAAAACAATATCTCCACTCATTGCTTCCCAATTCCCGTCAAAAGCAAGACCTATTAATTCCCCTTTTCCATTAAACATTCCACTACCGGAATTCCCTCCTGTAATATCATTATCCGAAATAAAGCAAACATTCATATTACCATCCTCAGCAGCATAACGTCCGAAATCCTTCCTTCTCAAGCATTCGACTACAGAAGGAAGCACATCGAAATCACTATCTCCCTTATACTGCCTTATCTTGTCAAAAATTCCTTTTGTCGTGGTAAAATAAGAATACTCAATAGCATCTTTCGGTGAGTAACCACCCACCATGCCAAAACTCAGACGCATAGTAGAATTAGCATCCGGATAAAACACCCTATCTGCCTCCATCTCACGCATTGCTTCATTCAGCAAACGTTCATTTTTCTCAATATTCATACTAGCTTCTTCCACCGACTGATTGAATTCATAAAATTTCACCAACATATCGATGGCAAAAGAAGCCGCAGGGTCATCAAACAAGACATAAGTGGTATCTCCTCTCACTACCTGTTCAAAACCATGTGGTGTCTTTAAAGAGGAACGAGTATACAAATCATCTACATAAGCTTGGTAATCACCTTTAAAATCTTTCTCTATCAATGAATAAACATCAGGTAAAAATTCCTTGCCTACCTCAGTTGCATATTCTTTCAACATAGCCACAAAGACTTGTTTATCCACACTTATATCCATATTGGCATAAATCTCCAACAATTGCCGCATATTACGCTCCAAATCACTCTCCTCTGCCTCAAAATCAAAATTCAGTACAGCTAAGGCTGCCGTAATCAACTCCGGTCCATTGGCAAATGTTTCTCCAAAATATGCCATAGCCCGTGCCGCATTTCTACGATTACGATAATTTAACTCCAGTTCAGTCAAAACCCTTGCATATTTGCTTCGTTTATCAGGTTCCCGACGAACCCATTCTTGCAATTGGCACTCCAAAGCTTGTTTTTTCTCTATCACTTTCAATTCTTTTACCGCTTGATTCATCCCTATACTATTCTTCCAATAGTTAGAGCTTTGTGCATACTTGGAAGCATATTTAATGCGGATATCATCACTTTTTTCCATTGCATTTTTCCAAATAGCTTGCTTGATGGTACGAACATTAATCATGGCGGCATTATCCGTATTGACTCTTTCGTCTATCCCAAATGAAGATAAATACCTGCTGGTAGAACCGGGATATCCCATAGTCACGCAAAATGATCCCTGTTCATACCCTCCCAAAGAAACAGGAGCAAAATAATCCGGATGATAAGGCACATTCTCCGGAGAATAAGCTGCCGGTTGATTATTCTGATCAGCATAAATACGGAAGACAGAGAAATCCCCGGTATGGCGGGGCCATACCCAATTATCTGTATCTCCGCCAAACTTGCCTACAGAAGAGGGAGGAGCAAATACCAAACGAACATCATAATAATCCTTATACACAGATAGATAAAACTCATTGCCACCATAAAAAGGAGTTATCTCAGCACGCAGCAACGTATCATTCGCCACAGCTTCCTGAGCAATCAATGTGGAAATAGAATCTACAATCAGTGCACGGTCATTTTCCTTTGTTCCGACTGGAATAGCTTGCAACACACGCTCCGTCACATCCTCTGTGCGTATCAGAAAACTGACAAATAAATCCGGATTAGGAAGCTCCTTACTTAAGGAATCGGCTACAAAACCATCTCGCAAATAATCATGCTCCACAGAACTATGCTGCTGAATGGCATCATACCCACAATGGTGGTTAGTAAAAACCAAACCATCCGGAGATACAACAACACCCGAACAAAAACCTCCAAAACTAACAACAGCATTAGCCAATGCTTTTCCACCAGGATTATACAATTGTTCAGATGAAAGTTCCAACCCCATTTCTTTCATCACTTGTTGAGTTTGTTTGCTAAGACAACAAGGAAGCCACATTCCTTCACTACCCCATATATATAAAGGTAGGAAGACTAGCAGCAACAGTAGTTTTTTCATGATTTTATTCTACAATTAATTTAAGTTTTTTTGCTCCGACACGTGCTTTCAACCATTCGGATATTTTTTCTTGTTCTTTCTCAATGGGTCTTTTACTGAATTTCATCAAGACTATTGTCAATGTATCCGTTTTAGTTGAGTCCACCTGTAATTCCACAGTCTTTGCCATAGCTATGGCTTCTACTGTAGGATAAAGTACTTTAAGTTCAGGAATTATTTTTTTATCTACAGTATTATATGCAGCATATACTTTAAGCTCGTTTTCCAAAGACTTAATTCTCTCCTGCTGCTCCAGTAAACGCTTTTCACTATTCTTATAGAAATCCTCCATCACTTGGGCCTTTATACTACCAATATCCATCGCATCATTATTCATTCCTTGAAGAATAACTAGTTTAGTACCTGCCAAATTAAAATGTTTCAAATTATCCCTTGCGGTTGCTATTTCTGTTTCCGGGACCTCATTGCCTATTAGCACAACACGTATTTCCTTCTTCTCAAAAGAAATCTTCCGGTCTATTACTTGAGTATTATTAAAATCCAATTCTTCATTAATAAAATTATTGGCAGAGGCCTCATAAATAGTGCTTTTCACAATACCATAAGTCAAATAAATAGCAGGACACATGGTGGCTAAAGTAATAACAATGATATATTTTTTGACTAATTTTTCGCGCTCCTTATCCACAAATTCCTTACGTTGGAAATGCATGACACGTACCCCGATAAAAGTAGCCAAACTGATAAATACTGAATTAATAAAATACAAATAGAATGCACCTAAAAAATAAAGTAAATTTCCGGTAGCAAGCCCGAATCCAGCAGTACACAAAGGCGGCATCAAAGCCGTAGCAATAGCAACCCCTGGAATTACATTCCCTTTCTCCTTTGTAGACAAAGCGATTATACCGGCTAAACCACCGCACAAAGCTATAAGCACATCATATATGGTAGGAGAAGTACGTGCCAGCAACTCCGATTGTACTTCATCCAACGGAGTCAGCGAAAAATAAAGGGTAGCTGTAATCACACTAAATACAGTTGCCACCAAATAACTTTTTAGAGAACGCTTCAACAATTCAAAATCATTCTGTCCAATAGCTAACCCTACTCCCATTATCGGTCCCATCAGCGGAGATATCAGCATGGCACCAATAATAACTGCCGTAGAATTCACGTTCAAGCCCAATGAAGCTATAAAAATTGCGAAAATAAGAATCCACAAATTAGTTCCTTTGAACTCAACACCATTACGAATACTTTCTACAATCAAGGCTTCATTGTCCTTATCCTTGCGCAAATCAAGATATTCACTAAAGAACTGCTTTATATAGGGCACATTCTTTAAATTATTCTTCAGGTCACTCATTGCTATTTCTTTATGTATCGGTTTATAACAGGTATTTGCTGTAAGGGGAAATCCGTTTTCACAATATATGCCACAAACAATAACAACAGTAATGTACGAACACCCAACAACAAGAATATATTTTGAATAGGAAGATAAACTGAAACAATGTAAAGTACCAGCGCTAACACCACATAGTTACCTATTGCTTTCAAATCATAATTAATAGGATATTTTTTCTGCCCTACAAAATAAGAGAGAAGCATAGCTACTCCATATCCGGCAAAACCCGCCCAAGCACACGCCATATAGCCAAATACCGGAATAAGGAAAATATTTATCAGAATAATGATACTGCATCCCACCAGTGAAAAATAAGCTCCCCATTTTGTTTCATCAATCAGTTTATACCAAAAAGAAAGATTGAAATAAATACCCATAAACATCTCGGCAGCCATGACAATAGGTACAACCTTAAGCCCTACCCAGTAATCACGTCCTAAAATATAACGCAGTATATCAAGGTAAAACATAACAGCCAAAAAAGCCAGCAAAGTGAAGATAATGAAAAACTTCATCGCTTTGGCATACATTTCCCGACTATCCTTTTCTTTACTCTTACTAAAAACAAACGGCTCGTATGCAAACCGGAAAGCCTGTGTCAGCATGGCCATGATCATAGCTATCTTACTGGCTGCTCCATAAATACCCAACTGGATAGTCGCCTCCGCCTTATCAGGATAAACAAACGGAAAAATAATTTTATCAGCTACCTGATTTAAGATTCCGGCAATACCCAGAATCAGAATCGGGAAAGAATAATGCAGCATACGCCGCAACAACTCCCTGTCTAGCACATATCTGAAGCCCACCAATTCTTTCCACATACATAGCATCACCAAAGAAGTACAAGCCAAATTTATAGCAAAAGCCACTCCGACATTCTCTCCCTTCATACCTACAAAATAAGCGATATTCAAGACAATGCTGGCAAAAATGAACAACAATTTCAATGCAGCAAACTTAACAGGGCGTTTCTTATACCGCAAATAAGCGAAAGGAATAGCTTGGAAAGCGTCCATTGCAACTACAATCAGCATCATCCCCATATACCACGGATGCTCTCCATATCCCAAGAAACCTGCTATGGGATACAGAAAAGAAAGACAAACAATTAAAAACAAGACCGCAGTCGCCCCCACCGAAAGCAAAGTAGTGGAATAGACACGCATCGGATCATCCACCCCCTTATTGGCAAATCGGAAAAAGCCGGTTTCCATACCATATGTTAAAAGCACCATCAACAAGGCAGTTATAGCATACATATTGGTAATGACACCATAGCCCCCCGATTCCACAGGCAAAGCGTTGGTATATATCGGTACTAACAAATAATTCAGGAACCGCCCGATGATGCTACTCATCCCATATATGGCTGTTTCCTTGGCTAATGCTTTTAATCCTGCCATCTTCTAATCATCAAATAATGTCTTCTGACTATTATAAATGCTCCGTCCCAAGTGTATATAGGCCAGTTCCGTGACCTCACGTCCACGCGGAGTACGTTTTAAGAAACCTTCTTTAATCAAAAAAGGTTCATAAACCTCCTCTATTGTTCCGGCGTCTTCACCCAAAGCGGTTGCAATAGTAGTCAGCCCCACAGGACCTCCCTTAAACTTATCTATAATAGTACATAAAATCTTGTTATCTATCTCATCCAGTCCATATCTGTCAATGTTCAAGGCTTCTAAAGCAAACCGGGCAATTTCCACATCAATCCTTCCGGAACCTTTCACCTGGGCAAAATCACGGACACGCCTCAACAACGCATTTGCAATACGGGGCGTTCCACGGCTGCGCGAAGCAATCTCACCCGCTGCTTTCATGTCACAAGGCACATTCAATATATTAGCAGAGCGACGGATAATGCTTGTCAATACATCATCGTCATAATACTCCAAATGAAGATTAATTCCAAAACGGGCACGCAAAGGCGCAGTCAGCAACCCACTCCTAGTAGTGGCTCCAACCAAAGTAAACGGACTCAGCTCCAACTGGATACTACGCGCCGAAGGTCCCTTGTCTATCATTATATCAATACGATAATCCTCCATGGCAGAATACAGATATTCTTCTACCACAGGGCTCAACCGATGTATTTCATCAATAAAAAGCACATCATTGGGTTCCAAGCTGGTCAGTACTCCCGCCAAATCCCCCGGTTTATCCAGCACCGGTCCTGAGGTTACTTTAAAACCTACTCCCAGTTCATTGGCAATGATATTACTTAAGGTCGTCTTGCCCAAGCCAGGAGGTCCGTGCAAAAGAACATGGTCTAACGCCTCGGCCCGCAGACGCGCCGCCTTGACAAAGATGCGCAGATTATCTACCACCTTATCCTGCCCACTAAAATCTTCAAAATTCAACGGACGTAAGGCATTCTCAAAATCGCGTTCTTTAGTTGTGAGCTGTTGCTCGCGTATATCAAAATTTTCTTCCATTTTTTTGTTTATGACACAAAGGTACAAAAGATATTATTATTATAGAAAGAAAGATGGAGGAATTCATTTTCAGTCCCTCTATGGTCCTTCTTTTCAACATTATTATTGTATTAATTATTATTCATTATGGGAATTACATTAGGAAAGAAACAATTGAACAAAGGAAGAGTTTCGCTTTATTTAAATTACAGTTATAACGGAAAACGCCGCAAAGAGTATTTGGGTATCATTCTGGATGCTCCTACCAGTGCAGAGCGAAGAGCGGAGAACAAAAACAAGATACTAATTGCCAGGCAGATAAGAGCAAAAAAGGAACTAGAATTCTTATCCGTTGAATATCATCTGAACGATATAGAAAATACATTCAATGATATACTTCCAACAGATAAAAGCAATGTTCCCGATTTCTATATTCTGATAGGACAATTCCTGGATACCTATCACAAAAAGGACAAGAAAATGGTTAGGGCATGTATCACCCATCTGCGACTGTTTACAAGAAAGAAAAGCTTACCTGTAACCCTTCTCACAAAAGATTTTTGTATAAACTTTCTTGAGTATCTCAGGGATCATCTCCGAGGCAACACTCCCATCGGATATTTCAAGAAGTTCAGAATGTGCATTAATAAATGTATAGAAAAAAAGTTAATGACATCTAATCCTACAGATGGTATCCGCCTGATGCAGTTTGATGAAGTAACCAAAGCAATCCTCAGTTTAAAAGAGATTCAGAAACTTGCTATCACTCCATGCCCCAACAACGAAGTAAAAAGGGCATTCTTGTTTTCTTGCTATTGCGGGCTGCGCTGGTGTGATGTACATCAACTGCAATATAAAGACATAGATTTCTCATCAAACCGCCTTACTATTCTGCAACAGAAAGTACAGTCACACTCCAAAAACGCAATCTTGCATCTAAACTTAAACCACACTGCCATCAAACTCCTACAAAGGCATAAAGGCATTAATGAGGACTTGGTATTCGGGCTCCCCTCCTATTCTTACACACTAAGGATTTTAAACAAATGGGTAAAAAGAGCTAATATACACAAACACATTACCTTCCACTGTGCCCGACACTCATTTATCACCAACATTATGGCAAATGGAGCTAATATCAAAACAGCCGCCAGTCTTGCAGGACATTCTACTACCCGGCACACTGAAAAATATGTTCATATCATAGATGAACTCAAACAAAAAGCAGTAGATAGTTTACCGGATATTATTGTCAATTATAAATAAAAAAGAACCTGAAATGGCCCTTACATCATTAAAGTTGTCACACATACAACTGGTATTCAAACAATTAGTATTACTGTATAGTATCCGGCACGAATACGACCTACCTGAGTAATGCGGTGAACAACTACTTCGGATGCAACTTCAAGCGGTTGATAAATTCTTACAGAGTGGCTCGCGCGAAAGAGTTGCTGGACGGTAAAGATTGCCCTGTGAGCGAGCTTTTCAGCCGTTGCGGGTTTGCCTCCAAGAGCGTGTTCTATGTGGCATTCAGAAAAGTAGTTGGCATGACTCCCCTGCAATATATATCGCAGAGTCGGAGTCCTTTTATGATTCAACGCAATTAAGTCCTTTTATAACAATAAACATTTTGAGTTTTTAAATTTATAAATTTAAAGTTTTTCTATTATGAACAAAAAGTTTTTAAGTGCAATCCTGTTCGGAGCCCTTATGGTTTCGTCAACAGGAACATTTGTGTCTTGTAAAGACTACGATGATGACATCGATGAGTTGAGAGCAGGACTCGAACAAGTTACTAGCGATTTGAGTAAATTGTCTTACGTAAAGTCAGTAAGCTATAATAATGGCAAATTGACAATTGTAGATGGAGAAGGAAAATCTACTGACTATACAGTTAGCCAAGAAATGCCAACTTACTCAATCTCTATTGAAAATGGTAAGGTTATCTTGAAGAGTGGTACGACAGTAGTGTCTGAAGCAGAGCTTCCAGCAACTATTGATACTAAATTTGATGCTTCAAAATTGACTATTGGAACTGATGGAGTTGTGATGTATGATGGTGTAGCTACAGGAGTAACTATCAATAATCAGACTTTAAAAAACTCAATCGTTGAGAAGAAAGCAGAAGATGGTTCAGTAATTGGTTATACTATTACCATCAATGGTCAGTCATACGATCTTCTTTCAGGAACTATTTTTGTTTCATCATTAAGCTATATCCCGACAAATATTAATGCAGATTTGGGAGAAGTGGCTTACTTCCCTGTAATTGGTACAGATAACAATTCAACTTTTGAAAAAGGTAAATATGAATATAACTGGAATAAGGAAGCCCTGTATACTACCATGGTCAATGGTTGGTGTGATTTCTCTTTCAAGGTAAATCCTGCCGGTGTTAATAAAGTAAATTTCAAGCCTGTTGGTTTTGTAGGAGCTACAGCCTATACTAGAGGTACAAACTTGCCTACATTGAATGAAGCATTTGCTTATGCAGACAATACGCTTACTGTTAAAGCTAGCGCTAAAAACTTCGCAATGTTTATTTTAGGAAATGATTATGATGATCCGGATGGAGCAGAACTTTCCAATGACCTGGATGTAAACGAAGTAAATACAATAGCTCTTCAGGTACAAAATATCAATGGAACAGAAGAAGCTGATGTTGTTACTTCTAAATATGTTCCTGTTAAACGTATGGTTGTTGAGCAAGAAGATGTCAAGATTGGTTTAAACCGCAACAAGGCTAATAAAGAAGATTTGACATTAAAGAATTTCCAGGAATTAAGCCAGATGTATGAACAGGCTGCAACAGCTACTGATGTTCAAACATATTTAGATCAAGTCCCTGTTTTGTTAGAGGTTCCTTTTGCAGGTACTACCGAATTATCTAAATTAGTAGAAACATTTGCTGTAAAGTTCCATACAAATACAGCTTATGACTCTCCGGTTTCTCAATATTTGTTGAGTTCTCTTGGATTTGATGCTGTAACTTATAAATATAGTGTTGAATCATATAAGAAAGCAGAAGTAGACCAGACTATGAGATATCTTAATTTGGCCGCTAATGGTGATATCACATTTGATCAGAATAACACTGCTGCTATCGAAAGAACACCGGTAATCAAAGTTCAGGCTTATATCGGTGAGACATTGGTTATGTCTAAACTATTGAAGATTCAAGTAATGAAGACATTGCAGGAAGATGTAGTTAAGAATGTGGATGATATTAAAGATTTTGTTATTGCATTCAATGGTAACCTTCAGTTTGTTGACTTTGACCAGATCTTCAATTTCTGTGGATTCAGTAAAGCACAATTTGTAGAAGCATATTCTACTCATAAGGCTGCACAACCTACTTGGAAAATTCAGGTAAAGAATGCAACTGGTGAATATGTTGATTTCGTTCCTGAAACAGGTAAACAAATCAGTGACTACTTTACGATTCCGGGATCGACTACAACTGGTGAATTGAATATTGAAGGTGGTGCACTGAATGCAAACAACAACTTGGTATTGTATACTAAAGAAATTGTTAAACCAGCATCTTACAGACTTGTAATGACATTTAGTACAGCTGTAACTTCTGTCAAATATAAGAATTTAACTGTTGTTGATGAATTTACAGTTAAGAATCCTGTCATTTCTGCTAACATTGATACTAAACAATGGAAGAACGGTAATGCTCAATTCAATGTTCAAGCTCCTGCTACTGGTTATACACCTGATGAATGTATCTTTGATGTTGATTTGAATTCATATTTCGTATCAAATGCCGCTGGAACTATTAATGCTGGCAAAGCAACATTGAAATGGAATCCGACTGCTCCGACCGCATCTACAATTTTGGAAGCTGGTGGTGCAACTTACGTACAAGCCACTTACACAGGTTACACTGCTGAATTTGAGTTTGCAGGAGACGCTACTACTATGATTGCAGGTCAGACTGTTACAGTAACTAAGAAGCAGATCAAGATTGGTTCTGACATTGTAGCTACTATTAACGGCGACAATTTGGAACTTTCTGAAACAGCTAAGACTAAGGAACTATTGTCTGCTGGTGGATTCACTATTAAGAATGTTCTTCTGAAAGTAAATTACAGCAATGGTGACATTAATGTAATGAACTTCAATATCGATGTTTGCAGACCTTTGGCTTTGGATAAAGCTGCAGCAGGTGCATTTACTGATGCTGTAGACTTAGGTTCTGACATCGAATTCGGTAAGATCATCAGTATGAAAGACTGGAGAGGTGAAGCTGTAACAATTCCTGGAACTACTACTACAGCTGAAAAACTGGGTACATTCTATGATGTTAAGACTTGGTCACTTACTCATCCGTTCATTACAGATGCTGCTGGTAAGTTGGATAACTCTAAGATCCTGACTAACTTGAAGGCTGATGAACACGGTAACTGGGTTCCTGATAATACTCTGACTTATGAAAAGGCTGAAGTTACATTGCCTGTAACAACCAATTTGACTACTAAGTTAGATAACGGTAAATATTATCTGAATTATAAGACTAATATGGCAACAGTTACAGCAGCTTACAAGATGTGGGTACCTGTTCAAGTTCAATACAAGTGGGGTGTTGTTAATGGTGTTGTAGAAATTACTGTTAATCCACGAAACAAGTAATCGTTACTTGATAGAATAGACTATTTGATTTTTAAAATAGTAAATAAAAAGATGGTGTCTGTCAAAAGGGCACCATCTTTCATTTGTTACTTATCTATAACTGCAATTATTTGATATATAGCTTTCTCCCTTAAATTACATTTCTATATTTCTAATTACTTCGATAGTGAAATTGAATGCATATCTACCAGTCAAAATCAGAAGGTAGCAGGTCTGTTCATCTAACTAATATCTCTGGCATCATAAATCGTTTTGACTTCCTGGACAGGCAGCACGCGTATATCATATACACGAAAATTGTCAACAGACATATTGGTTCCGTTTAATGTTACGGAGCTGCTGAGTTTTACTGTACATCAGCAGACGTTTTATTGTCTGTTTTTAAATATAAAGTAACTGAGAATGAAGCAAAAGCTTGGAAAGGTTCGAAACAGATTATAAAAGATGCATATTTAATCTCCTCTTCTAATAATATGCTCGTTCGTATAGATCCAACTTTTTTGGACGCAATAGGAACTGAATTCAATATGGTAAACAGCAGGAACCATTCACCTCTGGGTGTTACACTTACCACTGCCACTAAATTTGATGGTGTATTGAGCCGTGCTGCCGATGATGCAGGATTGTACACTGTAGGTGTTAAGATTGTCATGTTTACTCCCACTCAGAATCAAGATATTACTAAATTAGACAATGTGGACGTTACTAAGACATTGTTCGCTTTGCAAGACGCTACAGGTGTCTTTACAAGCCCTTTCACTTTAGGAATAAAGGACGGAACTTGCTGTCCAAGTCACAGATATCTTGGTAAACGTATCAAAATAGATGCATCCTCTTTTAAATGAAAAAGAGCGATCCGAAGACCGCTCTTTCTATTTACAGAATCTTATTAAGATTATCTCTTAATATTGATTGTGATATCTTGGCTGATGCTAAAGCCCCATACATCATTAACTGTTACAGTAATGTCACCAGTTGTATCGTATGCAGGGTTAACAGGTTCAACTTTAACATAACCTTCAAAACCCTTCTTACCCTCTGTAGTATTTTGGATTTCTTTAACTTTCAATACTTTATCATCTTTAGGAGTTATAGTGATCTTGCCATCAGTATATTTGATCCAGCTATAAATGCTACTACCATTCTTCGTAGCATCTGATGGGAACAACTGATACTTAGTACCTGCTGTAGAGTAAGTCTTAGCTAAGAACTTAGATTCCACAATCTTCTGCTGATCTGTTGCATCGATTGAGATAGTCTTAGAACCATCAGCGGCAGAAATTGAACCTTCCTTAATCGGGCTCTTCATTGTGATAGTAAACTTCTGAGCTTTCTTGTCGTCATTAGAATAAGCATACTTACCAACATATTTAGCCTCAGCAACTTCAATAACGAACTTTTGACCATAAACCTTGCCATTCTTGCCCTTTTGAGCCATCAAGATAGCCTTAGACGCATCAATTGCTGTATAACCAGGAGTCAACTCTACAGGAGTAGTTGAGGTTATTTTCATTTCTGCAATACCAGCGATTTGTCCTTCAGCATTCTTATCATCACCATTGATGTAGCCATTAGTCTTGAATTTCAAAGTTGTAGCTGTAGCATCTTTCGGTTGCAATTTTTCAGCCAACTTAACAAATCCGTAAGTCAAGTCATACTGCATAGCAATAACATCGTTATCTTTTACATTGTAAGCTTGGCTGAAGATGTAAGCTGTACCATCATTTGTACCATTGAACACACCCTGTTGTTTAACCAAGAATGTAGACAATGCAGGAATACCTACAGTGAATGGCAACTTGGCAGTGCTCAGCACATCACCTTTCGAATCTTTGAAGCTTACCAATACATAGTATTCTTTATCGAATGCTAAGTTGGTCGGCCATTCTTGGTTCAAATTAACTTTGATAGAAGCTGCATCCACAGCATTTGTAATATTTTCACCATTACTTTTTACCAAAGAAACCATATCTTTGATTTTATTAGAACCATTTTTGCCATTGGTACCATATTGTTTATAATCTGATATCTTCTTATCAGAACCATCAGCGTTAGTACCAACTTGATATACCTCGTAATCATAGTTCTTAACGAATTCTTTCCAGTTAATCAGTTCTTCAGCAGACATAGCATCGTACATCTTCTTTAAAGGAGCAGTAAAGTTATCTTTATTTTTAACTGCATTGATTGTCCATGCTTTAGCGTCCAAAGTAACCCCAGCAGAAATACTTCTTTCAAGACGGATATAAACTGTCTGAGTTACCGATTTGACAGAACCATCATTGACTAATTCAATATAGTTGAAATAAACAGGGAATGAAGGAATTGTAGCCTTGTCAAAATATTTATTAACAGTAAATGTATTACCTTCAATCTCAACACCCCAATTTTGCTTTTCAAACTCATCTACAATAATTTGACTCTTGTAAATTGAAGTCGGTACATCAAAGTAGAATGTATTTATTGCACCCTGTTTCACAGAAATATAAGATTTATCTTCACTGTCATTGTTGGTACCTATATTTTCACCAGTATAATAGATAGTGTTTCCCTTTTGGATTAAATTAGCATCTGCGACCAAAGCATGATCTTTATCATTAATAAAGGCATTTGCAGCTTTTAGTTCTATATTATTAAATGCCAAATTATAATTTGAGAGAAAACTTGGAGTTTTCAGAGCAAAAGCAATATTCTTTTCATCAGAGTCTTTAATACCATTATCATTTTTATCAATAAAGAAATTCTGTTTTAAAGCCTTAAGACTTCCAACACTACTTAATACTTCACTACTCATGGGCACACTCCACAATCCATTAGCTGAAGCATCTCTTGCTACTAATCCTTTGTATGCTGTAGCAGCGCCCAAAGCAATAGGAGCTTCTTTCAACTGAGAATTGATTAAGTTCATGGAAACTGTTGACAAGTCAGCAGAAGCAGGAGCTACACGAACCACAAGAGAAGCACCTTCTAAAGAAACCAAAGCAGTTTTTTCCGCTATACTTCCTGAAATCTTTTGAGAACCATCTTTATCTTTCCATTCCCACTCATATTTTTTGTTGGCCCAAAAAGCAGAACTATTCATTTCATATTTATTATCAGCACTTCCTTTGTCAGAGAATGCGGTAAATACTCCTTCCGCATTTAAATAGCCAACAATTTCGAGTTCTGTAATGGAAGCAGCAGTAGTAGGCAATTTAACAACAGTGGTTGTTCCATCCGGATTAACAACAGTCAATGTACAGATACCATCCGCTTCGACAGCACTAACAGGAGCAGCTTTATAAGTAGATTTTTCAAGTTTGCCTGTCTCTTTGTTGACAAAATACCAATAGCCGTCTGCACCCACTTCAGGAACAATTACAGTAGCAGTTTCTCCTTTTTTGGCACAATACCATCCTGTGGGTTCATCATCAATCAGCCATTGACCATCCTTATCAATAGTCAACTTATTGCCGTCACCCTTCTCTCCTTTTTCGCCATCGACTCCATTGGTAACCTCATAGCTGGAGCCATCATTTAAAGTAAAGGTAAGACCCTTGTCTGTCTTATCTACGCTGGTGATGTACTTACCAGCATCGATTTTGCTTTGTAAAGCTGCAATCTGTGACTTCAAATCGGTCAACTCCTTGTCGATACGATCGATGTCATCATCATAATCTTTACAAGATACAAACGTTCCTGTCGAAGAAACCATCAAGGCTCCGAACAGGATTGCACTTAAAAATTTTTTGTTCATAATAGAAAAACTTTAAATTTATA
>OBYB01000934.1_pt1 | contig 15467 bp, 17 predicted proteins | sample 1538181 | NCBI WGS metagenome assembly OBYB01 (sample SAMEA2580157, study PRJEB22360) | human gut metagenome | biome: human gut; feature: human-associated habitat; material: faeces | place: Denmark | collected 2008/2010 | reverse complement strand
CGACCCTCTGCTTGTAAGGCAGATGCTCTGAACCAGCTGAGCTAAACGCCCTTTAAACTTATTTTTTCGTTCGCTTTATCTCTCTAAAGCGCTGCAAAGATACGGCTTTTTTTATTACCACCAAACTTTTTGACGAAAAAATGTGGATGAATATGAATTTTGTTTGGATGTGGCTACGTAAGTGTCTGATGGTCCTAAAAACGGGGCATTTAGTTAAAAATAACGATTGCTTACCTTATTATTCAATGGAAAAGACTTAACTTTGCGACTCTATATTAATAATGTATATGGTATTATCGACACTGACTGCTATTTCGCCCGTGGATGGGCGATACAGGAATAAGGCTGAGAATCTGGCGGCTTATTTTTCAGAATACGCACTTATCAAGTATAGGGTGCGAGTTGAGATCGAGTATTTTATTACTCTATCTGAGTTTCTTCCGCAATTAAGCGAGTTAAATGCGGCGGAAGTAAAAAAGGGGCTCCGGAAAATTTATCAGGAGTTTACGGAGGAGGACGCTTTACGAGTGAAGGAGATCGAGAGCGTGACAAACCACGATGTGAAAGCGGTGGAGTACTTTATTAAGGAAAAAACAAATCATTTCCTTGCGGAGAAATACCACGAGTTTATTCATTTTGGATTGACTTCTCAGGATATTAATAACACATCTGTGCCTTTATCGATCAAGGACGCTTTGCAAGAGGTGTATTATCCGGGTTTGGAAGAGGTGATCGGCGCCTTGAAAAAATACGCCGAGGAATGGATGGATATTCCGATGTTGGCTAAGACACATGGGCAACCGGCATCTCCGACTCGTTTGGGTAAGGAGGTGATGGTCTTTGTTTACCGTTTGGAGCAACAGTTGGCATTGTTAAAGGCCGTTCCTATCTCCGCTAAATTCGGTGGGGCTACAGGAAACTTCAATGCGCATCATGTAGCGTATCCGGAATATGATTGGAGGGCATTCGGTAACAAGTTCGTTAGTGAGGTGTTAGGCTTGAAGCGTGAGGAGTGGACTACCCAGATCTCTAATTATGATAATCTGGCAGCGATCTTCGATGGCTTGAAGCGTATCAATACGATCTTGATCGACTTGAATCGTGACTTCTGGCAATATATCTCCATGGAGTATTTCAAGCAAAAGATCAAGGCGGGTGAGATCGGTTCGTCTGCTATGCCACATAAGGTGAACCCGATTGATTTCGAGAACGCTGAGGGTAATCTAGGGATCGCTAACGCTATTTTAGAGCATTTGGCTACGAAATTGCCGGTATCTCGTTTACAAAGAGACTTGACGGATTCTACCGTGTTGAGAAACGTAGGCGTGCCTTTGGCACATATAGAAATTGCCTTCAAGAGCTTAACAAAAGGCTTGGGTAAATTGTTATTGAACGAGAACGCCCTAAGTAGGGATTTGAATAATTGCTGGGCTGTGGTAGCCGAGGGTATCCAGACGGTCTTACGCCGTGAGGGTTATCCGAAGCCTTACGAGGCATTAAAAGCTTTGACACGTACGAACCAGACTGTTACGGAGCAATCTATCAAGGAGTTTATCGAAACCTTGAATGTTAGCGACCGGATTAAAGATGAATTAAGGGCTATAACGCCTCATAATTATACAGGAATTTAGTGATAATACAGGTAGCCGTGAGGCTACCAAGTTTTTAACCATTGTTTAATTTATAACAAATGAGTACAGAAGAAAGAGATGAATCTCAACCGCGTCCAAAAAAAGTGATACCAAGTATCAGACGGGAAAACACAGACCAAGAAGGTGAAAGAAGACCTTACAATCAGGGTTATAATAAACCTGAGGGTAGCTATGAACGTAGACCGTATCGGTCTTATGGAGAAAATAACCGTCCTTCATACGGGGATCGTCCGAGCCGTCCGCGTTCTTACGATAATAACCGTGAAGGCGGGTATGGCAACAACCGTGAGGGGGGCTATGGTAATAGTCGTCCATCTTATGGCAACAATCGCGATGGTGGGTATGGAAATAATCGCCCGTCTTATGGCAACAACCGTGAAGGTGGCTACAACAGCGGCCGCTCGTCTTATGGAAATAACCGCCCGTCATATGGGAATGGAGGAGGGCAATACAATCGTCCGTCTCGTCCTAATTATGATGGACCGGCAAAGGCTTATTCCGCTAGTCCTTCCGGAGAGGGAATGTCTGCGGATGGTATGAAGAAAAGAAGACCTAGAGTAGGTGATACCCGGGTTGATTACAATGATTCACGTTCAAGCGGCGGGGACGGTTACGCACCCAGACGTTCGTATGGTAACGATAACTCTTATGGCGGTAATCGTCAAGGGGGTGGTGGATATGGAAATAATCGCCGTCCTTCTTACAATAATAATCGCCGTTCCGGTGGAGGAGGTGGTTTCCAAAGACAGCAGGGTTACAACATGCGTCCGAAACAGATCAAGTATAAGGAAGTCTTGGCGGATCCGAACGAACCGATTCGTTTGAACAAATTCTTATCTAACGCTGGTGTTTGCTCTCGTCGTGAGGCGGATGAGTTTATCCAGAAAGGGGCTGTTAAGGTTAATGATGTCGTGGTAACGGAATTGGGTACTAAGATTACTCGTCAAGATGTTGTTACATTTAACGAGAAGCCGGTTCAGATCGAGAGCAAGGTGTATATCGTATTGAACAAGCCGAAGAATTGCGTAACGACTTCTGATGATCCTCAAGAACGCTTGACAGTAATGGATTTGGTGAAGAACGCTTGCCAAGAACGTATTTATCCGGTAGGCCGTTTGGACCGCAATACGACAGGTGTCTTGTTATTGACGAACGATGGTGATTTAGCTTCTAAATTGACTCACCCATCTTTCAAGAAGAAGAAGATCTACCATGTGTGGTTGGATAAGAACGTGGCTATCGAGGATATGGAGAAAATCGCCAACGGCCTTGAGCTTGAGGATGGGGAGATCCATGCGGACGCTATCAGCTATGCTAGCGAGGACGATAAGAGCCAAGTGGGTATCGAGATCCATTCCGGCCGTAACCGTATCGTGCGCCGTATTTTCGAATCGTTGGGATATCATGTGACGAAATTGGATCGTGTTTATTTCGCCGGTTTGACTAAGAAGAACTTAGGCCGCGGTAAATGGCGTTACTTAAATGAAAGGGAAGTGAACGCTCTTAGGATGGGAGCTTTCGAATAAAAAAAACGATACAGATGGAAACAATTAAACGAACAAAAATTGTAGACGTACTGAAAAGCGACGCTTTCGGTACTACCGTGAACGTGAAAGGATGGGTTCGCACCCGCCGTGGTAGCAAACAGGTGAATTTTATCGCCTTGAATGACGGTTCTACAATCAATAATGTTCAGATCGTTGTGGATGTAGATAAATTGGGTGATGAGTTCTTGAAACCGATTACCACGGGAGCTAGTATCAGCGTAAACGGTATCTTGACACAATCCCAAGGCAAGGGGCAAAGCGTGGAGATACAGGCTACCGAGATTGAGATCTTCGGTACGGCTGATCCAGCTACTTATCCGTTGCAGAAAAAGGGACACTCCATGGAGTTTTTACGTGAGATCGCTCACTTGCGTCCTCGTACGAATACATTTGGCGCGGTATTCCGTATTCGTCACAATATGGCTTACGCTATCCATAAGTTTTTCCATGATAGAGGCTTTTTCTATTTCCATACGCCGATCATCACGGCTTCCGACTGTGAGGGTGCCGGACAGATGTTCCAAGTTACTACCAAAAATTTGTACGACTTGAAAAAGGATGAGAATGGCTCTATCATTTATGAGGACGATTTCTTCGGCAAGCAGGCTAGCTTGACGGTTTCCGGACAGTTGGAGGGTGAGTTGGCAGCTACAGCCTTGGGACAGATTTATACGTTTGGCCCTACGTTCCGCGCTGAGAACTCAAATACGCCTCGTCATTTGGCGGAATTCTGGATGATTGAGCCGGAAGTCGCTTTTAATGATATCGCGGACAATATGGAGTTGGCCGAGGAGTTCATTAAATATTGCGTACAATGGGCGTTGGATAACTGTATGGAGGATATCAAGTTCTTGAACGATATGTTCGATAAGGAATTGATCGCTCGTCTGGAAGGGGTCTTGAAAGACTCATTCGTTCGCTTGCCGTACACTGAAGGAATCAAGATATTGGAAGAGGCTGTCGCTAAAGGACATAAATTTGAGTTCCCTGTTTATTGGGGTGTAGACTTGGCTTCTGAGCATGAACGTTTCTTGGTGGAGGATCACTTCAAACGTCCGGTAATTTTAACGGATTACCCGAAAGAGATCAAGGCTTTCTATATGAAGCAAAACGAGGATGGAAAGACGGTGCGTGCCATGGACGTATTGTTCCCGAAGATCGGAGAGATCATCGGCGGTTCCGAGCGTGAGGCCGACTATGATAAGCTAATGACTCGTATTGATGAGTTGGGCATCCCGATGAAGGATATGTGGTGGTACTTAGATACTCGCCGTTTTGGTACGGTGCCTCACTCTGGTTTCGGTTTGGGCTTTGAGCGTCTTTTGCTGTTCGTTACAGGCATGGCAAATATACGTGACGTGATACCTTTCCCGCGTACACCGAATAATGCTGAGTTCTAATAGCGCTTAGTGATCATGATAAAAAGGGCCCGTAACCGGTTTCAACCGAATTACGGACCCTTTTCTTATATTAGCTTCCTTTATTAATCGTCGTCCAGATCAATAGGAATTTGTCTTTTGAATGCCTCCTTAAAGGATATGAGCGATTCGGTGCGAGCCAAGCCCAATGGTTGAAGCTTGTTGTGGATGATGCTTAGCAAATGCTGGTTGTTCTTTGCGTATATTTTTATAAACAGGTCGTATTGCCCCGTTGTATAATGGCATTCCACGACTTCCGGTATCTGCAACAGCGCTTCTGTAACGCTTGGAAATTGTCCGGGAGACTTTAGGAATAACCCCATATATGCGCAAGTTTCATACCCAACTTTTGTGTTATCCACGATGAATTCTGAGCCTTTGATAACCCCTAAATTAGTCAGCTTTTGTATGCGTTGATGAATAGCCGCTCCGGATACGTTACATTCCCTCGCTACTTCCAAAAATGGCATACGCGCATTGCCGATGATTAGTTTAAGTATCTTCTCGTCCAGTTCATCTAGTTGATGATGTGCCATATATTCAGTATATTTGTATTACTGTTAGATTATATCTTTCATATTTAATACAAATATAATGATAATCTTATAATCACCTAAAGATTATGTTAGATTATTTTGATTTTGTAAGCATTCTTTATTCAATTATTAAGTATTTTTTTTATGAGCGAAGATCATGTAATAATTAGTAAGCCTGTCCGGGAGATAGCCGATCCTTTATTGGATCTAGTAGAGAAAACATATACTAGTTCTTTCCCCGAGGAAGAGCGTCGTGATTTCTCTTTGGTACGTAAGCTTTTGGAGGAAGATAGCCGTTTCGAGATGTATGCCTTGCTACGGGATGGTATTTATGTGGGTTTCATTACGGGATGGCAATTTGAGGGCTTTGTTTATGCGGAGCATTTTGCGATCGACGAGTCCGCTCGTAACGGAGGAATCGGAGCGAAAGCAATGACAAGTTTTTTAGCTCTCCACGAAGATCCGGTTGTCTTAGAGGTAGAGATGCCGACAGAGGAGATGAGTAAACGTAGAATCGGTTTTTATGAACGTCTGGGGTTTGTCTTGGATCACCATGTATATTTCCAACCTCCATATCGTAGAGGAGAGGCGTTATTAGAAATGCGTTTGATGACTCATGGGGAACTTGATCTGGAGCGATCTTTTAAGCGAGTTAAGACCATTATTCACCAAAATGTCTATGGAGTGAAATAAAAAAAAGGCGGGATTCTATTTCCCGCCTTTTTTAGATATTCTATTTGTAGATCATTATTCGTCGACACGTTGAGCGGCAGAATAACTAATCTTTAATGCGTATGCTTCACGAAGAGCCTGCTTGATGTCTGTAATCGTTCCCATCTTGGTCTCTTTATCAGCCTTGATAGAAACCGTCATAAACGGCTGGTCCTCTTCCTTCATACTGGACTTTTCCTGTGCGATATAATCCTGAATTTCCGAAGTTTCCGCAAAAGCGTCATTTAATTGGATACGAGTTTCAGAACCCATCTTCGCTCTCAAATCTCTAGTCGGCTTACCGACATAGATAAATGTTACCAAAGATTTCTTCTCCAATTTTTGAAGCTCTGTAGCTTGTGGAGCATGGAACTCTACTTTCAATGTTACCTCACGCATAGATGTTACCATCATGATGAAGAACAAGAAAGCGAACACCAAGTCAGGTAATGATGATGTATTCAATTCGGGCATTTCACGACCGCCCGCTTTACTAAACTTTCCCATTACTTTTTACCTCCATAATTTTTAGGTTCAGCTTCTGATATCTTTTGCGGATAAATCTGCTGTACAGCTTTTTGTTGTTCTTCGTCCAAATCAGCGAAATTCTTACCGAATTTTTCCTTAGAAACCTTATTTCTCAATTCGTTATAAGCAGCCGCAATTTCATTCTGCACATCGATATAAGCTTGGTATTCGGTACCACGGTCATTCTGTAAAGAAATTACGTGGTTCTTCGTTACCATCATCTTTCCGAAGAATGGAACATCAGCCTCAACACGCTCAGGCTTATGTTCGTCATTATAAGGATTATCAATGAACTCTTTGATTCTTTCTTTCAATTGCTTGATATCGACAAATTGATCACCGCAGAGAATCTGGTTATTACTGTTGATCAATACAACCAACAAGTTTCTCTTTTTGATGTCAACATCGGTATCGTTCTTCTGATCTTTAGGTACAGGGGGCGGCAAACGTCTTGCCAAACCTTTATCTGTATCCATTGATGTAGTAATAAGGAAGAAGATAAGCAACATGAAAGCGATATCGGCCGAAGAAGAACCATTGATACCCGGTGTCTTTCTTTTCTTACCCATTTCTTTCTTGTTTTATCAGTTCGTTATTACTATTATTTACCCATGATTCTCTTTACAGAACCCCAAACTACACATGCTACGATCAGAACCAAAAGTACGATTGTAGACATGATCCACATATCTGTGATCTTTAACCAACCCGGAGTGTTGTAAACTTGAGAGTCTGCGTTCAAACCTGTTAAAGGAGTTGCGTCACCCATCGTGTAAGTGATGAACAAAACGGCAACGAAGCAAACTAATACAACCAAAGACATAATCGCTGATTTAGCGTTTGTCTTCAACAACGTCAAAAATTGCCAAACGGCAAACAACATTGTACTGATGATTGTCACGAAGAACAATACAGAAGTCCAGTTAATCAATAACCCGGTATAGATGGGCTCTTTCATTTCAGCGGCAGGGTCAACGACTCCACCCGCATAAAACATACCCAGAACAATAATACTGATAATAGAACTTATCAGTAAAGTCCAACTGGATATTTTTCTTATTTTAGTAACTGCCATAATTCGTTATTATTTTTTGAATTTGACGTTGTATTTGATAACCAAGTCAAGCAAAGAGATAGAAGCATCTTCCATTTGATTCAAGATAGCCTCCAATTTGCTTAACAAATAGTTATAGAATACCTGAAGGATCAAAGCAACGATCAAACCACCTACAGTAGTAATCAAGGCCACTTTCATACCACCTGCTACAACCGTCGGGCTGATATCACCAACTTGCTCGATTTTATCGAACGCCATGATCATACCTACTACAGTACCCAAGAATCCTAAAGACGGAGCCATTGCGATAAACAATGTGATCCAAGACATATTCTTTTCCAAAAGACCTCCTTGAACACCACCATAAGAAACGATAGATTTTTCTACAACGTCGATACCTTGGTCAATTCTCATCAATCCTTGGTAAGCGATAGAAGCGATAGGGCCTCTTGTGTCACGAGCGATAGCTTTAGCGCCTTCAACATCACCTTTGTCTAAAGCATCTTCGATACCCTTCAACAATTTGCTGGAATTCGTTTCAGCTAAGTTCAAGTAGATAATTCTCTCTAAGCAGAAAGCCAAACCGAAAATCAAAGCGATAGCAACCAAACTCATGAAGTCGGCACCACCTTCGATAAACTTTGTTTTTAATGCTTGATACATACCTCCTTCAACAGCTGTAGCTGCGTCTGCAGCGTCCTGCGCGAATGCTACGGTAGAAGTTCCAAGGGCACATAAACCCAAGAATGCTTTTGCAAATAACTTTTTCATTGTGTGTTTAATTTTTAAGATTAATAATTCTCTTATTTGTTTTTATTTTATTGTTAATTAATTCATGGTATTCTCCACCGCGGAGAGAGCGGGATTCGAACCCGCGAAACCCTTTAGGGGTTTACACGCTTTCCAGGCGTGCCTCTTCAACCACTCGAGCATCTCTCCAATTATTCGCCTAGCTTCTTCTAAAACGACCGCAAAATACGAAAAAATTCCCATATGCAATCTTTTCAGTGCACAAATCTATAGTTTTTGCTTGACATATACACAATATCCACGAAATAAATTTTGACTTCATTCGAAAAAAAGTGTCTATATGGGTTTATTTACGCTTTTAAACAATTCTAATGTGTTTTTTCGAGTAGCGTTTACGGTTTCCTCTAGCGTGAGGCCGAATGTTTCCGCCACTTTCTCGGCCGTCTTCCATATGTAAGTAGGCTCATTCCGTCTACCTCTGTAGGGGACTGGTGAAAGATAGGGTGCATCTGTTTCCAAGAGTATCTTTTTAAGATCCGTTTGCCGAATGACTTCGGACAGTTTTGAATTTTTAAAGGTAACAACTCCGTTTATCCCGATCTTGAAGGTGGGCAGTTTCTTTATTTCTTCCAGCTCTTCCGTTGTGCCGGTAAAACTATGAAATACGCCCTTAAGTCTTTCCGCTCCGACTTTATGTATGCATTCCAGAACTTCCGGATATGCGTCGCGGGTATGGATGGCTACGGGCAGGTTCAGATCGATGCTCCAACGCAGTTGTTCCTCGAAAACGATTTGTTGCTCCTTTAAATAAGTCTTATCCCAATATAGATCGATCCCGATTTCACCGATACCGCAATAAGTACGTTTAGATAGATAGGATTCCGTTTGTTTTAGGATATCGATATAATTGCTATCCACACTGGTCGGATGCAATCCCATCATGGGGAAAGCGAACTCTGGGTATCGATCGCATAAATCGTGCATTCTGTCAATCGTCGTCAGGTCTACGTTTGGCAGAAGCAGGGTGTCGATACCTGAGTCTTTTGCTTTTTGAGCCAGTTCGTCTTGCTCCGGATCGAAATCCTCCAGATATAAATGGCAATGTGTGTCTATTAACCTCATGGATTAGGATTGTCTATGCATTAAATGATCACAAACCTCTTTTAGGATCGTTAATTTTTCGGGGGCGACTTGTAAAGCTTTTAAGTTCTCTACGGATGCGTCGTAATAGGCTTGGATTTTATTTTCTGTTAATTGTTTTAGCTGCAATTCGTTGTAGATAGAGGTGAATGCCTGTATCTTTTGAGCCGGGTCGAATTCTTTTTTACCCATCCAGCTACGGAGAGCTTCCGCTTGTTCTTTATTGGCCAGTCTGAGAGCGTTGATCAATAAGAATGTTTTCTTGTTGCAAAGGATATCGCCGCCAATGTTTTTCCCGAAAGTGGCGGTGTCACCATATACATCTAGTAAATCATCTTGCAGTTGAAACGCTAGACCTATATTGATACCAAACGCATATAAGTTGCCTGCGTCTTCCTGTGAGGCACCTCCGAGTAGGGCACCCGTCTTAAGGGAGCAGGCCAGTAGTACGGCTGTCTTTAGCCGGATCATCTCGATGTATTCTTCCTCGCTCACATCCATGCGAGACTCGAATTCCATGTCGAATTGTTGGCCGCCACATATTTCCGCCGCGGTTTGCGTAAATAAATCCAACACTTGTTTAAGGTGGCCGTGTTCCGTTGATCCGATTAATTGATAAGCCGCTATTAGCATCGCGTCTCCGGAAAGAATCGCCGTATTGGCATTCCATACCTTGTGTACGGTAGGTTTGTTCCTTCTTTTATCAGCTTCATCCATCAGGTCGTCGTGCAGCAAGGTGAAGTTATGGAAAACTTCCAGACCTAAAGCGGGCTTGATCGCATTCTCTATACTATTATTATATATATTACATGCCATCAACGTTAACGCCGGACGTATTCTTTTTCCTCCGAGGGACAAGATGTACTCTATCGGCTCGTATAAGCTCTTGGGAGGATTGGTGAATTGTAGTTGAGAGATCTCGCTTTCTATTCTTTGAAGTATATTCTCGAATGCTAACATAGCTGTATCAATTAATGGAGTTATGAAATAAAAAAAGGCTGCGAAAATAAAGCAGCCTTTTTGATATGTTTAATGTTATACTATTGCAATCTGAACGTGATAGGCACAGTATACTTAACACGTACTGGTTTACCTCTCTGCTTACCCGGAGTCCATTTAGGCATGGTACCGATCACACGAAGAGCCTCTTTATCCAATGATGGGTCTACACCACGTAATACCTCAGCGTCTACTACTGATCCGTCTCGGTTAACCACGAATGCGCAGATTACACGACCTTGGATACCGTTTTCCTGTGCGATTACCGGATACTTGATTGATTTAGCGATAAACTTCAGCAACTCAGCGTCTCCACCCGGGAACTTCGGCATTTCCTCTACAACCGTAAAGATCTGCTGAGCGGATTCTTCTTCTTCCTCTACTACTGCAGGCGGTGTATAAACGGCTGTTTGAGCCTCTTGCTGATTATCCTCTGATGATAAGATATCTTGCTGTTCCAATTCAACGTCGTCTTCAACAACGTTCAAAACCTCGGTTACAACTGGTGCTGGAGGTGGTGGAGGTGGAGGAGGCGTATTCTCCGGTCTCGTGATTTCCACTTCTTCCTCGGCGATGATGTCTGCTACACCCTCGCTAGCCTGAACGACCATTACATCGCGGGTGCTCCATTCGAAGCCCACGAACAAGACAGCTAAGCCCACTACGAATCCCATCAGGATACTTAGAGACTTACCTCTCTCAAGGTCCGCTTTCGGTGATTTTTTAATTTCCATACGTTTATAATAATTTATAAGTGTTTTTCACTTCTGCAAAAATACAAATTATTTCATATATCAAACAAAAATGAGAGCGATAATATACCTTTTTGGCATTTTTCCCGTTTCTGTTAATGTGAAATCCGTATTTCTGAGATTTGCGGGTGTAAAGTAAAAACATTTTTCCGAATTAATGTATCTTTGAACGATTTTTTGCATGAAAATATGAGAAATAAACTATTTATACTGATTTTATTCGTTGTTACACTGTCTGTCTCAGCGCAAAACGGGAGTGAGGCGTATACTTTCTTACGTTTTCCGACCTCGACCCGGGCTAACGCCTTGGGTGGGCATACCGTGGCGTTGGTAGAAAGAGACCCTTCGCTTATCTTCCATAATCCGGCCTTGCTAGGTGCGGAGATGGATGGGATGATCAACTTGAATTATATGAATTACATCTCGGATATCAACGTAGGAAGTGCCTTGTTCACGAAAGCGCATGGCGAGAAAGGGGCTTGGGGCGTAGGCGCTACGTTTATAAGCTATGGCGATATCAAGGAGGTGTTACCGGATAACGTCGTGACCGGAGCGAGCCTGTCGGCGAAAGATATCAGCGTGAACGGTTTTTACTCCCGTGACTTGAATGAGCGTTGGCGGGGTGGATTATCGTTGAAGTTCTTGTATTCGGGGCTGGCTGATTATACCTCTATCGGTTTATGCGTGGATGCGGGATTGAGTTATTATAATTCGGATAAGGGCTTTTCCTTTGGTTTCGCCTTGAAGAATATCGGCGCGCAACTGAAAGCTTACGAGGATGAGCGACAAAAGATGCCTTGGGATATCCAGATGGGTATCACGCAGAAAATGGCGCATGCCCCGATTCGTTTTTCTTTGACGGCCCAATACTTGAACCGTTGGAAGTTCGATTATATCGATAATACGGATAAAGAGTATGACGGGGATTCTTTCGTTAAGACGTTGGCGAAGCATTTTATCATCGGCGTGGATTTTATCCCGTCCGAGAACTTTTGGGTGGGCGTAGGATTCAATCCGAAGGTCAATATGGATATGAAGTTGAAAGGCGGGGGAAGTTTCTCCGGCTTCTCGGCGGGCGCAGGTGTAAGGATCAAGATGTTTGACGTGGGCTTCTCGCTGGCGAAATATCATCCGTCCGCCATGTCGATGATGATTAGCGTATCTACGACCTTGGCCGATTTTAAGAAGGTGACAGAATAAACCTATACATTAATATATATATGAAGAAAATAGTTATCGCTATAGACGGCCACTCTTCCAGTGGCAAAAGCACCATGGCTAAAGATCTTGCCAAGGAGATTGGATATACGTATATCGATACGGGTGCCATGTATCGGGCCGTGACTTTGTATTGCATCCAGCATGGATTTTTTGAGGGAGAGAAGATTAAGGAGGAAGAGCTGAAGGCTTCTATCCATGATATCGATATTTCATTTCGTTTGAACGCGGAGACCGGCCGGCCGGATACCTATTTGAACGGTGTGAATGTAGAGAAAGAGATCCGTGGTATGGAAGTGGCGGATCTTTAGCGGGGGGGAGTAAATAGTGAGTCCGGTAGCCACTCTAGGCTTTGTGCGCCGTGCGTTGGTCGCTAAGCAACAAGAGATGGGAAAGGCGAAAGGCATCGTGATGGATGGCCGTGATATCGGTACGGTCGTATTCCCGGATGCGGAGTTGAAGCTTTTCGTGACGGCCTCGCCGGAGGTACGTGCCAAGCGCCGGGTCGATGAGCTGGAGGCGAAAGGGATCCCCGCTTCTTACGAGGAAGTGCTGGAGAATGTGAAGAAGCGGGATTATATAGATTCAACCCGGGAGGAAAGTCCTTTGAGACAAGCTGATGATGCCTTGGTATTGGATAATTCCCATATGACCTTGGAAGAGCAAAAGGCTTGGTTGCTGGAACAATATCATAAAGCGATCGGTTCATAAACGAGTGCTTGGAGTTTCCTATAAAGAAAACTTTTGTCTCTTCGAATGAAAACTATAGTTTCGTTACTAGGAAACAAAAGTTTCTCTTAGGGAAAACTCTAGTTTTGTTATGAAGAAACTATAGTTTCTTGTGATTGAAAATTAAGAAAACTGTAAGTGCTTGTTTGTTAATGATATTATAGATATGATAGAAGTCGAGATAGATAAAGATTCCGGATTCTGTTTTGGGGTTGTCACCGCCATAGAGAGCGCTGAGCGGGAGCTGGGAAATACGGATACGCTGTATTGCCTAGGCGATATCGTTCATAACAGTTTGGAGGTGGAGCGGTTGGAGCATATGGGGCTGCATACGATCGACCATGAGGGACTTTCAAGGTTGAGAGACCGGAAGGTGTTGCTCCGGGCGCATGGCGAGCCGCCTTCTACCTATGCTTTAGCGAAGCGAAACAATATCACGATTATAGACGCTACTTGCCCGGTTGTCTTGCGTTTGCAGCGCAAGATCCATAAATGTTATCAAGAGACCCGGGCGAATAACACCCAGTTGGTTATCTATGGGAAGAAAGGCCATGCGGAGGTGAATGGCTTGGTGGGGCAGACGGAGGGCACGGCGATTGTCATCGAGAAAATAGAAGACCTCGATCGTCTGGACTTTACCCGTGCGATCAGTCTGTTTTCCCAAACCACGAAGTCCTTGGATGGATTTAAGGCGGTAGTGGCGGAGATCAAGCTGCGGATGGCGGAAGGGGTGGAGTTTAATTATTACGATACGATTTGCCGTCAGGTGGCGAATCGTCTTCCGAATATAAAAGCGTTCGCCTCCAGCCACGATTGGGTCTATTTTGTGGCTGGTCGTAAAAGTTCCAACGGGAAGATGCTGTTCGAGGAGTGCCGGAAAGCGAACCCGAATACGCTCTTTATTTCCGAGGTATCAGAGATTACCGAGCCTTTGCCCGAGGGCGTGCGCCGGGTCGGGGTTTGCGGCGCTACATCCACTCCCAAGTGGTTGATGGAGGAAGTAGCGGTCCGGATCAAGGAATTGAACGCTTCGGAATGATATTTTGATTAAGATTACGTGAACTTTCCGGGAGAAAGACAGAAGGATAACTAAATATTTACTACTTTTGCCGGAGAACATTAAAATCAATGACGCTATGTCTACAGTAAAGTGTGTTGGTATTTTAACGTCCGGAGGTGATGCCCCGGGAATGAACGCCGCTATTCGTGCGGTAACACGTTCCGCTATTTATAACGGAATGAGAGTGAAAGGTATTTACCGTGGTTACAAAGGGTTGATCCTGGATGAGATTGAAGAGTTTAAGACACAAAATGTCAGTAATATAATTCAGCGCGGCGGAACAATCCTTAAGACCGCCCGTTGCGTGGAGTTCAAGACTCCCGAGGGACGAAAACAGGCCTATGATAAGTTGCAAGAGCATGGGATCGATGCCTTGATCGCTATCGGTGGTGACGGAACGTTGACGGGAGCGCGTATTTTCGCTCAGGAGTTTAATTTCCCGATCGTAGGATTGCCGGGTACGATTGATAATGACTTGTATGGCACGGATACGACGATCGGCTATGATACAGCCTTGAACACGATCATGGAATGCGTGGATAAGATCCGTGATACGGCTACCTCGCATGATCGTCTGTTCTTTGTGGAGGTTATGGGGCGCGACGCCGGTTTCTTGGCGTTGAACGGAGCGATCGCTTCTGGTGCCGAAGCCGCTATTATCCCGGAAATCTCCTTGGAGAAAGATCAATTGGCTGAGATGATCGAGAATGGATTCCGTAAGTCCAAGAACAGTAGTATCGTATTGGTTGCCGAGAGTGAGGTAACCGGTGGCGCTATGGGGGTCGCTGAGCGTGTGAAGAAGGAATATCCGCAGTTCGACGTGCGTGTCTCTATCTTAGGTCACTTGCAGCGCGGTGGTTCTCCTACGGCACAAGATCGGATCTTGGCGACGCGCATGGGCGTGGCTGCGATCGACGCCTTGTTGGATGATCAGCGTAACGTGATGATGGGTATCCAGAACGACCAGATCGTCTATGTACCGTTCTCTAAAGCGATCAAGAATGATAAGCCTATTAACCGGGATTTGTTGAACACGCTCCGTGTTTCTTCAATCTAAATAAGGCATATGTTTATACGAATAGGAACCCGGATGTAGCGATTGCGTACATCCGGGTTTTTATTTGAAGAACCTGATATCATGAAGAAGTATAGTGGCGTGGCCTTGCATGTAATCGTATTTGTCTTTCTGTTTATCTTCTTGAGGATATTCAGTGAGTACCACTTTTACTGTGTCGAGCAGAACCAGTTATTCCAGTTGACTCCCATTTTTATTATCGATAAGTTAATGCAACCGGGAGGTTTAGCGATGGTTCTCTGACTTGTCCTAAAATAGCTTTACACAGTAATAACTATAAAAAGTGTACAAGTTA
>OBYB01000916.1_pt1 | contig 15717 bp, 7 predicted proteins | sample 1538181 | NCBI WGS metagenome assembly OBYB01 (sample SAMEA2580157, study PRJEB22360) | human gut metagenome | biome: human gut; feature: human-associated habitat; material: faeces | place: Denmark | collected 2008/2010 | reverse complement strand
ATTTGCCAACACTTAATTTGATGAAAAGGACTTTGATTATTAAATTTGTAAAGTATGAAAAACATAGTTCTTACCTTATTATTTTTACTATTAGTCTTACCTTTTTCTGCTGCCAATCATAATCTGACTAAAATTGATGTTACCAATCTAAATGTTAATTCCGGTCTGGCTAGCAATGAGGTAACCTGTATTTTGCAGGATGATCTGGGGTTCATGTGGTTTGGCACTACCAATGGATTGTGTCGATATGACGGATACCAATTTAAAACTTACCGTTCAGATTATTTGTCTCCGTCTCTTTTCGTTTCTAATCATATTTTACTCATAGAAAAGGATCATGAAGGAAAAATATGGGTGGTGACTGCTAAGGAAGTAGTCATTTTTAATCCTGTGACAGGGCAAACAACTTCGGTTACTACAGATCCTCAAATTTTGAATAAAATAAAGACTATACTGGTAACTCGACAAGGGGATATTCTTTTGGGGACAACAACAGGGTTGTTTGTGTATAACAAATCCATTTCAGGGTTTGATTTGTTAAGGAAAGGCTATGTACGTTCTTTATATGAAGATTCGAGAGGATATATTTGGATAGGGACGTGGGGAAGAGGCTTTTTTACGCTGAATATGCAAACGAAGGAGTTCTCTGCTTATGATGCAGTGTGTCAGGATAAAGGTTTGAAGGTGACAGGCTTCGTAGAGGATAAAGAACACCGGATATGGGTGTCCACATGGGATAATAATGGAATGATTCGTTTGGAAAAACCTTTTGAACCTCAATCTTCTTCGTATCAATTATACCCGTCGTCTGGACAAAATGGGACGTTGCCGAGTGCTGTGCTGTATAAATTGGCGTATGATCCTCACAATAATGAAATATGGGTTGCTACTGCTAAGGGGCTGGCTGTTCTTACTGATTTGGAGGCGACTGATGCTTTTACAGTGTATGATGCAGGAGAGCTTGGCGGCGATGAAATATGGACGATTTATAGTGATGGCAAAAATATTATGTGGGCTTCTGCATTGGGAGGAGGAGTCAATAAGGTCGTGAAACGTAAAGTGGCTTTCAGACATGATGTCTTGTCCGCAGGTACAACTGGGAATGGAATAATAACGGCTCTGTATGAAGATGAATCATCAATGGTATGGGTTGGAGCACGTTCGGATATATTGTTACTATGGGATAAGAAGGAAAGAAAACAGTATTCGTATAAAGACGTAGAGGTTTTAAAGAATATCAATAAAGAAGGAAACGCGGTTCAAACGATTATAAAGCACCAGAGAACAGGTAGTATATGGTTGGGGACTCGTTATGATGGAGTGTATGTAGTGAAATGTGACCGGACGAAACCAGTGTCAATGGTAAGATTGAGAGATGAATATTCTTCATTGAGGAATATCAATGCGATGGCACAGGATGCAGTAGGACGGGTATGGATTGCGACAGAACAGGGACTTTTTATCGGTAATACGATCAATGATCGGAAATATCTGGTTCAGCCGGTAAATATTCTGAATGACTCTATACATGATGAATGTGTGCAGGCTGTGTTTTGTGATGAAAACGGTATTTGGATTGGAACAAAGAATTATGGGGCTTTTCATTTATCTGTAGATGGTGAATTAACCGGTTATAATTTGGTTAATGGTAAATTGAATTATGACAACGTGCTCTGTTTCTATCAGGACTCGAATGGACAGTTCTGGATTGGAACGCAAGGTGGAGGATTGAGCAGATATGACAGAAAGGCTGATCGCTTTGAAATGTTGGAAACGATCCATATGTTTTCGGATAATGCGGTTTATTCAATCGTGGAGGATAGCTATCGTAATTTATGGCTGGCTACAGGCAAAGGACTGGTTTGTATGAGTTTGATTCAGGAGGATTATGCTAAACTCTATACACAAAGTGAAGGAGTGGTCAATACTCAATTTATGAAGTCTTCTTCATTACGGCTATCTGATTCTGAGATATTATTCGGCGGATATAATGGAATTGATTGTTATATTCCAAGTCAGAATGTAATAGATTCTATTGTGCCTAAAACGGCTATTGTAGATATCTCAATTATGAATGTGCCTTTGCAAGAGTTGATTGATAAGAAAGAGATAGATGAAAGGCTTTTGCCGCCGTATACAAAAGAACTTTTACTGGCTTATAACCAGAATAATGTTCAGTTGAGTTTCAGTAGCCTTTCTTATACGAATCCGCAAGCGAACCGTTATGCTTATCGTCTGAAAGGGGTAGATAAGGACTGGATTTATGTAGATGCCAATAATCGGTATATTTCATACAATAACTTGAATACAGGAGAATATATATTTCAAGTCAGATCGTGTAATGAAAATAGTGTCTGGTCTCAACCGGTGGAGATGAAACTGGCGATTTTGCCTCCTCCTTGGTTTACCTGGTGGGCTTACGGGATATATGTTTTATTGATTGGAATGATAGCGTATACGGCTTTTCGTATTATAAGAAAACGTATTCTGTTGCAAAATGCGTTGAAGATAGAACAAATTGAGCATAAGAAGTCTGAAGAGGTGAATCAAGCTAAGTTGAAGTTCTTTACGAATATATCACACGAGTTGTTTACTCCACTTAGCGTGATGCAATGTTCAATTGAGGACTTGAAGCAAGACGGACAGGCTGACGGTCAGACTTTGAATATAATGAAACTAAACCTGAAGCGTTTGCAACGGCTGCTACAACAAATTATGGAATTTCGTAAGGTCGAGAGTGGAAATTTGAAGTTGAAGGTTAGTTATAATAATATAGTGACATTTGCGAAGGAACTGTGTGAAGAAAATTTTTATCCTTTGTTGAAGTCAAAGAATATCACGTTGAACTTTCAAGCAGAGCAAGAAATCATAATGGCTTATTTTGATGTTGACAAGCTGGATAAAATAATTTATAATCTCCTATCTAATGCCTTGAAGTATAATTATCAGGATGGAATAGTTTCCATTTCTTTGTCGCAGGCGATTCAGGACGATAAAAGATATTTTGTGCTTAAGGTGGAAAACACGGGAGACGGGATTCCGGAAAGTAAGTTATCGTTATTGTTCAAGCGTTTTTATGAAGGAGACTATCGTAAATTTAAAACGAAAGGTACGGGAATCGGTCTTTCGTTGACAAAGGACTTGGTGGAATTGCATCATGGAACTATTTCCGTACAGAGTGTTTTAAATGAAACAACTGTATTTACTGTTATGATTCCTTCGGATAAGGATAACTATACTGATGAACAGATTGATGAAGAATCCGGAAAAATGGAAACTGAAAGTTTGAAGGAAGAAGTGATACCGTTTTCTGATGTTGATGTGAAGAACGAAGACGTGAGCGGAGAACGGACACATCTGCTTTTGGTGGAAGATGATGTGGATCTGCTGACTGTTATGACTAAAGTATTAAGTAAGCAGTTTAAGGTAAGTACGGCTGTCAATGGGAAAGAAGCGTTCAAAGTATTGAAAGAGAATGAGGATATTGACATTGTGATAACTGACTATGTGATGCCTGAAATGAATGGTATTGAGCTGTGTCGGGTGATAAGAAATGATATTGCTTTGAATCACCTGCCTATTGTGATGCTTACTGCTAAAACGCAGGCTGAATATCATTTGGAAGGATATGATGCGGGAGCAGATGCCTATATCACTAAACCGGTAGAGATGGTATTACTTACCGCTCAGATTAAAGCTCTGATTGCAAACCGGAAGTTGCTGGTTCAGAAATATCGGCAACAAGATACTCTGGACGTCCGGGAATTGGGGTTATCCGTACTTGAACGGGAATTTCTGGATAGGGCTATTTCAATAGTTGAGCAACAATTGGAGGATAGTGAATTTTCTAATGAGGTATTTTGTGATATGATGAATATGACGCAGTCTACCCTATATCGGAAATTAAAATCACTGACGGGAATGTCGCCTAACGAATTTATCCGCGACATACGGATTAAAAAGGCATGTGTGCTTTTGCAGCAACGCCCGGATTTGCAAGTGTCGGATGTGGCATATATGGTTGGCTTTACAGATCCGAAATATTTTAGTTTGATATTTAAGAAAGAGAAAGGAATGTCGCCTACGAAGTATCTGGAGTCTTTAACGTAGGCTTTTGACTGATTTTTGCCCTCTCTTTGACTAAATTTTATCCGGTATATGGTAAATAGAAGGTCTATTTTTGTAGCAGATAACTATAAATCATATACATCATGGAAAAATGTAGTCATAAGTTACGGAATTTATTGTTGTTTATATGTCTGGTGGCTTTCAGCACATTAACTTTTTCTTGTGCAGATGATAAAAAGGAGGACTTAACAGGGTTAATTACTTATTTTAAGATCAAAGTCAATAATGAGGTTTTTGAGGGGACTATAGATGAGGGTACTCGCCGGATGTCTTTTCAAGGTATTAAAAGTATCAGTGGTATAACTGATGTTGAATATCAATTGAAGACAGGAGCAAGTATTTATCCTAGTCCTGAAACCAGGCTTGATAACTGGCAAACTGAAGAACGGTTTATAGTGGCCATTGCCGGAACGGAACAGGTTTATACCGTAGCCATAAATATACTTCCGGAACCTGAGCCTGAACCGGACGCAATAATTCATCCGGAACAGTATTATGGGAGGGTGATAAAAGACTTTTTCCTTGATTTGAAACTTAATTTAGGAGGAGTCGGGTCTGATAAAGTCGCCAATGAGTATTTTGTTTTAGATGGGATGAATGGGGTAAGAATCCCTGTGTTGGGTAGTTCGGATAGACCTACTCATCCGTCGGCAGGTGTTGTAGATGATTCGGAAGGGTACTATGCAAAATTGATTAATTCTATAAATCGCGCGAAAAAAGCCCGTGGAAATAATGAGTTTATCATTTTTGCAAGTAAGAAACTGAATGGAAAAGAGTCTTTCCCTGATTGGGTAAAGGATAGCAATGGGGTGATTCCGGAACAATATGCTATTATGCTGGCTGACTTTATTTCTTATATGAAGGAAAAGGGTATTATTATTGATGTACTGGGGATAGATAATGAGGAAAACTTCAATGAAGGAAATATTACTCCTAAAAAGCATATACAAATAATAGATAAATTGAGAGTTCTAGCTACGGAAAAAGGATTCAAGATGCCATTAATAATAGGTCCTGAACGTTATCAGCCTATGGGGGATGTAACTAATTGTTGGATGAAACTTTTTTTGGCGGAAAATAGGGGAGATTGCCTCGATATTTATGGAATGCATTACTATCCGAAACATCGTGAAATATTTGATAAACTGGAATTTGAGTTGTCATTGATTGGAGACAGACCGTTCTGGGCTACCGAATCGCATTGGGATGCTAAAGAAGGTGAAAGTGATATGTTGGATTATGCGGAAACTGCTATTTGTACTCTTTGGGATCAGACGGATTTGGGAATGGATGGATTTATGTGGTGGAGCTATAAACGTGCGGGAGACCTGCGGGGAAATCTGATGAGAGCTGTTTCCGTGCCTATTAAAGATGCCCGTCCGATTATAATAGATGACCATGACGGACGTGATACGAGAGAGAAGTATAAGTTACAGACGCGCGCCTTTAGAAAAGGAAATATCATAAGTGTCTATGTGATTAATATGTGTAGTCAAGATAATATTGCGACAGCAACAGTTTATCAGGACTATGTATTCGGTCTGAAAACAGGAATGATTGACGGTGAAGTAGAATATATGCAATGGACGGATAATACTCCTGTGGAGGGTGAACGCGGAAATGCACAGAAAATAGATGACTCTAATTTCTCTTTAACTTTACCGGTTCGTTCGATTACCTATTTTCAGTTTACGATAAAAGATAACTAATTTATAAATACAAGCATGATGAAAAATGTGATATATCCATTAGCAATGGCTTGGGGGGTATACTCCCTGGGAGTGGAAGCGAAAGAAAAACAACCTAATATTGTTTTTATAATGGCAGATGATTTGGGTTGGACCGATTTGAGTATTATGGGGAGTGACTATTATGAGACACCTCATATTGACCGTTTAGCTTCCCAAGGCATACTTTTTACGAATGCATACGCCTCTGCTGCTAACTCTGCACCTAGCAGGGCTTGTCTGATGACCGGAATGTACACGCCTCGTCATGGGATCTTTACAGTAAGTCCTTCTGCCCGGGGAGATAAGACAAAACGTAAATTGATTCCGATTCCGAATACAGAAGATGTTCGTGCCGATTTTGTCACTATGGCGGAAGCACTTCAGAAATGCGGGTATCAATGCGGACATGTGGGGAAATGGCATTTGGGGGACGATAAAAATGGTACCGGTCCGTTGTCACAAGGCTTTATTTCCAATGTAGCGGGTGAGAGAGCAGGGAGTCCCTACTCTTATTTTTATCCTTATTGTAATCCGAAAAAAAATAAATGTCATTTAGGATTGGATGAAGGAACTCCGGGAGAGTATCTGACAGACAGGTTGACTAGTGAGGCTATCGGCTTTATGGAAAAACATGCGGAGGAACCTTTCTTCTTATATTTGGCTCATCATGCAGTTCATGTTCCTTTGAAGGCTCCTCAGCATTTGGTTGAGAAGTATGAGAAAAAGACAAAAGGTAAATATCATACAAATCCAGTATATGCGGCTATGATAGAAAGTCTAGACCAAAATGTGGGCAGGGTATGCCGGGCTATCGATTCGTTGGGTATTGCAGATAATACGATTGTTGTTTTCTTTTCGGATAATGGAGGATCGGAACCGGTAACGGATAACTATCCGTTGAGGGAGGGGAAAGGTGCACCTTATGAGGGAGGGATACGGGTACCCTTAATCATTAAATGGCCTGGGAAAGTAAAGCCTGGAACCACATCGTCTCTTCCTGTGACAGGAGTGGATTTCTATCCTACTTTTGTGAAAATAGCTAACGGCAAACCGGCTTCGGATTTAGATGGAAAGGATCTGTTTTCTCTTTTACGTAAAAAAGAATATAATCGTGATTTGTATTGGCATTTTCCGGCTTATCTACAGTCTTATAAGAAAAGTGGAAAAGAATGGAGAGCGACCCCTTATTCCAGTATTCGTTCGGGGGACTGGAAATTAATTTATTATTATGAAGATAAATCGGTCGAGTTGTTTAACCTGAAAGATGATTTAAGCGAGGAACATGATTTGTCCCGTATTCACTCTGATAAGAGAAAGGAACTCTACGTAAAGTTAATGGATTGGCTTCTAAAGACTCAGGCACCGATACCTACCGAGTTGAATCCTGATTATGTGGCTGTAAAGTAGAATAATAACACTGATTGATATGACGAAATTGAGAATAACCGTTGTTTTATTGGCTTTAGTGGGGGCTTTGAATAGCTGGAGCCAGGGATTTGGAAATCGTGAATTGATTAATGCAGATTGGTATTTCAATCTGGGGGATATTAAGTATGGAGGAAGTGAATATTTAGACCATTCGGAATGGCGAAAGCTGGAATTACCTCATGACTGGAGTGTGGAAGCTGTTGCGAGTCCGGAGTTAGCTAGCTGTACCGGATATTTGCCGGGTGGAATAGGTTGGTATCGAAAAGACTTGGATATTCCCAAGGTTCAGAATGGAAATAAGGTGTATATTTATTTTGAAGGAATTTATAACAATAGTGAGGTTTTTATTAATGGTAAATGGATTGGAAAACGTCCCAATGGGTATGTCTCTTTCATGTATGAGTTGACTCCTTATCTGAAATTCGGCGGGAGGAATGTACTGGCAGTGAGAGTCGACCATTCTCAAGATGCCGATTCGAGGTGGTATACCGGGTCAGGCATCTATCGGGACGTTTATTTGGTTTATGCAAATCCGGTTCATATCAGATTGTGGGGAGTGAGTTACTCGGCAAAGGTGAATAAGAAGAATGCGGTTTTATCCGTCCAAACAGAGGTAGACAATACGGGTAAATTGCCGGTTGCAGTTAAAGTGTTGCATGAGGTCTTCGATCGTGACGGAAAGAAGGTGGGAGCCGGTAGTCTGGATTATTCACTGAGAGCCGGTGAAATGGTTAAGAAAGAGTTGGCTGTCTCTATTGTTCAGCCTAAATTATGGAGCTTGGAAGATCCGTATCTTTATACAATCAGGACGACGCTGTCAAAAGGAGGAAAGGTGATCGACCGGACAGAAACACGGGCAGGGATACGTTCGTTGACATTCGATCCTAATAAGGGATTTGCGTTGAATGGCAAGTTTCTGAAAGTGAAAGGCGTATGTATTCATCACGATGCGGGATGTTTGGGAGCGGCTGTTCCGAAAGAGGTCTGGCGCCGTCGCCTGCTGCAGTTGAAAGAGATAGGCTGTAATGCGGTTCGGATGAGCCATAATCCTCAGGCGACTTGTGTGTATGAACTCTGTGATGAATTAGGAATATTGGTGAAGGATGAGGCTTTTGATGAATGGGAATATGCTAAAAAGAAATGGATTACCGGATGGAATAAAGGAAAACCGGGCTTTCAAGGATCGGCTTCTTATTTTCGGGAATGGAGTAAAAGGGATTTGGCGGATATGATTCGCAGGGATCGGAATCATCCTTCGATTATAATGTGGAGCATAGGCAATGAGGTGGATTATCCAAATGATCCTTATTCGCATCCGGTTTTGGATCAGTCAGAGATTGGACAACAGCATGTGAGAGGCTATCGGAAAGAACAGCCACGGGCTGAACGTTTGGGAGATATTGCCAAAGAGCTTGTGACGGAAGCTAAAAAATATGATTTGTCGCGCCCTGTCACTGCTGCTTTAGCGGGTGCTGTGATGTCTAATGAAACTGATTATCCGGCAGTACTGGATGTAGTAGGCTACAATTATACGGAGAACCGGTATCGGCAAGATCATGAGAAGTATCCTAAACGGATATTATATGGTAGTGAGACGAGGCATGACCTGAATGCATGGAAAGCTGTGCGTGATAATGAATTTATTTTCGGACAATTTATTTGGACGGGGTTCGACTACTTGGGAGAAGCAGGACCGTGGCCTTCCAGGGGATTTACTACCGGAATGATTGATTTAGCCGGAAATATAAAGCCGAATGGATATTTTCGTCGTGCTTTGTGGTTGGAATCACCGACAGTTTATGTGGGAACTTATAAAATGGAAAAAACTAAAAAGAAGCTTTCTGCCAATGCTTCAGCTATTTGGAATTATGAACCGGGAGATATGATTCGCGTAGTGGCATATACCAATTGCGAAGAAGCGGAGTTATTGTTGAATGGTAAACAGATAGGAGAGCGTAAACCGTATGATGATAGTACGGCCATTATTTATTGGGATATTCCTTATACTCCGGGTGCTTTGGAGGTAGTGGCGTATAACCGAGGAAAGAAGGTGGCGGAAGATAAGATTCAATCGAGTGGATTGCCTTATGCAATTCGGGCCTCAATGGATAAAATACAAGATGTAAAGGCGGGAGAGGTACTGCATCTGATGATTCAGATTGTGGATGAAAAAAATATACCGGTAGTGTTGGCTGATAACCAGATAACTTGTCATATCGAAGGAGAAGCCAGGTTATTAGGATTGGAAAGCGGTGACCATAATGTAGCTGATAATTACCGTGATAATAAGCAACGTTGCAAAAATGGCAAGTTGTTGGGGTATGTAAAAGTAAGGGGGCAGGGGAAAGTGAAGATTCGACTGACTTCTCCTTTATTACAATCGGCTGTGTTGGAATTGGATGTAAAATAGTACAAATAATTAAGAAAGTATGCTCGATAATAGAAAAATAAAAGGTGTAGGATTTATCTATACCGTGTGTTGTGTAGCATCTGTGGTGTATGCAAAAGATGCTCCGAAGGAACGCCCGAATTTTGTCTGGTTCATGGCGGAAGATGTTTCCAAGCATTATCTGAATTTATATAATAATGGTAAAGAGGGAGTTATTACTCCCAATATAGAGAAACTGGCAGCAGAAGGAATTGTTTTTAATAATGCTTATAGTAATGCCCCTGTGAGTTCTGCCGCTCGTTCTACTTTAATTACGGGATGTTATGCTCCTCGTTTGGGGGTCAGCTTTCACCGGAGATTACAGAAGGTATCGATGCCGGAAGAGCTGAATATGTTTCCTTCTTATTTAAGAAAAGCTGGTTATCATACTTCAAATGCGGCAAAGACAGATTATAACTGTTTTTTAGATAAAACGGCATGGGATATAGTAGAAGGGAAAATTGGAGAATGGAGGAATCGTCCGGATAAAAATATGCCTTTTTTTCATGTCTATACGAATGCTGTTACGCATGAAGGGAAATTGCAGTTTAAGGAGAATGCTTTGAAAGAAATACCGACTCATAACGATCCGGCTTCTGTTACCGTTCATCCTTATCATCCGGATACGGAATTATTCCGATATACTTATGCTACTTTTTATGACCGGATTCAAGATTCGGATACTGCACTGGGTAAATTGATCGAGATGCTGGAAAATGATGATGAGCTGGATAATACGTTTGTTTTCTATTTTGGAGATAACGGAGGATCTTTACCGGGGACGAAAGGGTATACGACGGAGGGAGGACTACAGGTTCCTTTGGTAGTGTATGTTCCCCGGAAGTGGAGAGACTTTCTTCCGGTAAAGGTGGGGCAACGAGCAGATGGCTTTGTTAGCTTTATGGATTTAGGACCAACATTGCTTCATTTAGCCGGTATATCTATTCCTGAAGGAATAGAAGGTACCCCGTTTTTAGGAAAAGATATTTCATTGGAACAGTTGAATGACCGTGATGAAGTATATGGGTACGGAGATCGTTTTGATGAGCTATATGCGTTTAATAGGACGGTGCGTAAAGGGAAATTTAAGTATTCGCGTAACTTTCAGCCTTATCATCCCAAGTCTTTGTATGCTTTTTATCGATATAAACAGGCAGCTTTCAGAGAGTGGAAGGATTTGTATGTCAAAGGAATATTGAATGAAACTCAAAGACGTTTTTTTGAACCGCAAGGAGCAGAAGAACTGTATGATTTGTCTTTAGATCCTTATGAAACGAAGAATCTGGCAACTGATCCTGCATATCGTTCGACGTTGAAAGACTTGAGAATCTTACTGAAGGAAAAGTTATTGGAAGAGAATGATCTGGGATTTTATCCGGAATGCGTGTGGCTGGAACAGGGAGAGCAAAATCCGACAAGTTTTGGTATATAAAAAAATACTCGGATATCGCTGATTTGGAAATGTCTTCTTTTAGAGAGGCAAAACCGGCTATATGCAAAGCATTGACCTCTTCCGATCCGGTAGAGCGTTATTGGGGAGCTACGGTGTGTGCGTCATTTGGTGAAGAAGCAGTGTCTTTGTATAAAGAACTGGAGCAGTTGTTGAGAGATTCACAAGCCTTTGTCAAAAGTCGTGCGGTTGTTGCTTTAAGTAGAATGGGAAAAGTGAATCCTGTTGCCGTGATGAAAGAGGCTTTACAGGTTGCCGGAAGTGGTGCTGAATCTCTTCTGATTTTGAATGATATTACTTATTTGTACGAGGAAGGTTTAGGGGATGAGTTGAACCTGCAAAAGTCGGATATTCTACAAAAATGTAGTGGCACTGACTGGCGCTTGAAATATTTGAGTGCGGAGTAGGTGTTTTTCTTCAAAAACAGGTAAAAACGCTCATCACACGTATTAAAAGCCATTTTTGACTGTTTTTTACCCGGCGAATGACTTAAATTTCTCCCCTGTTAATGTATATATAACTCTATTTTTGTCTTAGAGAAAAGCAAATGTTTAACTTTAATTTCACTGAAAGAATGAAATCACAAATGGATATTATGAACAAACTATTATTAGCGTCCGGTACGTTGATGCTTCCCTTCATTCACGGTCAGGCTCAAAAACAAGTTTCCCAATCTAAAACTCCCAATGTTGTATTTATTATGGCTGATGACTTGGGAATCGGTGATTTGGGATGTTATGGTCAGAACCGGATTAAAACTCCTGCAATTGATGCTTTGGCAGCACAAGGTATGAAATTCACCCAACACTATTCCGGTTCTACAGTCAGTGCACCTTCCCGCTGTGTGCTTTTAACGGGTAAGCATACCGGTCACTCTTATATAAGAGGGAATAAAGGATATAAGGCGGAAGACGGCCGTTCGTATGATTTGAACTTGGCTGATGAAGAGATTACGGTAGGCGAGGTTTTTAAAACGAAGGATTATGTGACTGCCTGTGTTGGTAAATGGGGGTTGGGAGGGCCTTCTGCTGAAGGACACCCTAATAAACAGGGATTTGATTATTTCTTCGGATATTTAGGACAGGGAAATGCACATAATTATTATCCGGTCCAGTTGTTTGAGAATGATAATCCGGTTATGCTGAATCATAAAGTATATTCGCACGATATGATTATGGATAAAGCTTTGGAGTTTGTGGATAAGAATACGGATAAACCTTTCTTTTTGTATTTGACTCCGACTATTCCTCACGCAGATATTATTGTTCCAAATAACGAATTGTTTGATTATGACGGTAAGTTTGAAGAAGTACCTTATCCGGGGAAAGGTTATCGTCCGCAGGAAAAGCCCAGAGCTACTTTTGCTGCTATGGTGACGCGACTGGATCGTGATGTACAGAGATTGGTGGATTTATTGAAGAAAAAAGAGGTATTGGATAATACGATTATCATATTTACTTCTGATAATGGGACACATAAAGAAGGAGGACACGATCCGAAGTACTTTGACAGTAATGGGCCGTTCCGTGGAATGAAACGCGACCTGTATGAAGGTGGTATACGCACACCTTTTATCGTGAAATGGCCGGGAGTGATTCCTGAAGGAAGTGTATCTTTCCAGATTTCTACTTTTTGGGATTTTATGCCGACAATGTGCGAGTTGATAGGAATCCCTGTTCCTGCCAATATAGATGGGCTTTCATATTTGCCGACACTAACCGGAAAAGGAAAACAGAAGCAACATGACTATCTGTATTTTGAATTTCATGAACAGGGAGGAAAACAAGCTCTGATAAAAGACGGCTGGAAATTATTACACTTGCAGGTTAATAATCCTCAGAAGGAACATTATGAATTGTATAATTTGAATGCCGATCCGGGTGAAATTGCTGATGTCTTGAATCAGTATCCTCAGAAGGTTAAGGAATTTGAGAAAATAATGAAAAAAGCGAGAACGACTAATGAAAATTGGAAGTTCGCCTTTGAGAAATAATACTTTAATTTATTTTATATGAAAAACATGAAAGTCAAGTATCTGCTTGCTTTGCTGCTAATCGTATGTTCGGTTGCCACTGGATATGCCCAGCAAATAACCGTGAAAGGGCAAGTGTGGGATGAGGTTCTGAATGAACCGTTGATTGGCGTGAATGTTTCTGTAAAAGGAACAACTAATGGGGTTATAACTGATGTGGATGGCAATTTTACTATTAAAGTTCAGAAAAATCAGGTATTGATATTCTCGTTTATCGGTTATAAAGATGTAGAAATCGTAGTAAAACCTAATCTTAACCTGTCAAGGGTTATAATGTCCGAGAGCCTGCAGCAAATAGAGGAAGTGGTTGTAGTAGGCTATGGACAGCAGAAGAAAGCTTCCAGTGTGGGGGCTATCGCGACGACTAAAGGAGAAGATTTGTTGAGAGTAGGGAGTGTGACTTCTGTTTCTGAGGCTTTGCAAGGACAAATGCCCGGTGTGACAGCTATCAATACTTCTTCAAAACCCGGAGCAGATGCCGCCGATTTGTTTATTCGCGGTAAGGCAACTTGGGGAAATGCTTCTCCGTTAGTACTGGTAGACGGTATGGAACGTGATTTTAATGATGTGGATGTGAACGAAATTCAATCTATCTCAGTATTGAAAGATGCTTCCGCTACTGCTGTATATGGGGTGAAAGGTGCAAATGGAGTTATTCTTCTGACTACTAAGCGTGGAAGTAATAAGAAGCCTGTGGTGAATTTTTCTGCAAACTTTGGATTTAAGCAACCTACCACAAAATTGGAATGGGCTGATTATCCCACTGCTATGAAAATGTACAATGAAGCAGCCGCTAATGATGGAATGTGGGATAAGGTTATTCCGGAATCTACCATTGCAGCCTGGCAACATGCTTATGCAACGGGTAACTATGGACCTTACAATGACTATTTCCCTCAAGTGGATTGGTGGAACGAAATGGTGGGTAATTTCGGTTTTCAGCAGAATTACAATCTGAATATCACCGGGGGGACGGAACGTATGTCTTATTTTGCTTCTATTGGCATGTTGAACGACGGTGATATTTATAATACAAAAAAACAGGATGAGTTTGATCCTCGTTTTTATTATAAAAGATATAACTGGCGTACAAATTTTGATTTTAAATTAACGAAATCTACTTTACTGTCGGTGAATATCGCAGGAAAAATGGGGTATCGGAATCAGCCGGGGTATCGTGATGCCGGTAATGGTGATTCTTATATATTCAATCCTTTCATCCAAACACCTACTAATTTATTCCCTATCAAATACTCGGATGGAGAATGGGGAGCTGATTTGCAGGGAGATGGCAATATCGTGGCTCAGATGAATAATCAAGGACAGAGAAGTTACAAATCTTTTCAAGGTTTTTATGACTTTATTCTGAAACAGGATTTGGATATGATAACAAAAGGCTTATCCGTCAAAGCTACGGTTTCATATAATACATACTCGGAGAGACAGTCGAGTATCTTTAGAGCTCGTATGTATGGAATAGACGATTCGGCAGCTTCAAAAAATGGTATTATCCGCTATTATCGGGAATATGATTATTCGAATCCGATTGTAAATGCTGATGGAACGATTGATTATCCAATGGTCAGAGAGGAGCGCTTCCCCGATTGGCAGGTGGAAGAGGAACGTCCGGTTGGAGCCAGTAATGATAATTTCAGGAACTACGGTCGTAAACTGTATTATGAAGTTGCTTTGAATTATCAGAGAAGTTTTAACGATCATAATGTGACGGCCTTAGCTGTTTTTAATCGTAAAATAACAGATAGTACAGATTCCGGCAATAATAGTAAAATGTCGTTTGCTTCCTACGAAGAAGATTGGGTGGGACGTATCACTTACAACTGGAAAGAGCGTTACTTAATGGAAATGAACGCAGCATATACCGGTTCGGAGAAGTTCGCTCCGGGTAAACGTTTTGGTTTCTTTCCTTCTTTCTCTGTCGGATGGAGAATTTCTGAAGAACCTTTTCTGAAGAAGATGCAGGAAAGCTGGCTGACTAATTTGAAGGTCCGTTATTCTTACGGAGAAGTCGGTAGTGATAAGGGAGCTCCCCGTTTTAATTATATTCAGCTTTTTGAATCGGGTGGCAATGTTACTTTTGGTAAGAATCAAAATGTATCTTTCGGTCCTTTGTATACAGAAGGTAGCTTGGCTTACCATGACGCTACTTGGGAAACAGCGGTGAAACAGAATTTAGGTATTGAAATGACATTATTTAGAAAATTGTTGGCTTCGATTGATTTATTCAAAGAAGACCGTACCGGAATCTTGATGTCCCGCAATTCTTCTGCTCCATGGATGGGTACCGGACTTCCTTCGGTAAATATTGGTAAAACCAAGAATCATGGATTGGAATTAGAGTTAGGTTGGAATGACAAGGTAGGGAAGAATTTCTCCTACTTTGCCAAGTTTAATTTCTCTACCAGTGAAAACCGTGTTGTTTTTAAAGATGATCCCAATCGTTTGGATGATTATTTGAAGGCTGCCGGCAAACCGATCGGATACGTGAATAAGTATCTGGTTT
>OBYB01000910.1_pt1 | contig 15770 bp, 6 predicted proteins | sample 1538181 | NCBI WGS metagenome assembly OBYB01 (sample SAMEA2580157, study PRJEB22360) | human gut metagenome | biome: human gut; feature: human-associated habitat; material: faeces | place: Denmark | collected 2008/2010 | reverse complement strand
ACTGGTGGGAAGCCGCCTTCGCCCGGGATCGCGCGGTAGCTGCCGCCGCTGAGGCTGGCGCTGCTGCCGTCGTCCTTTACAGCCACACGGCTGAAGGTGCCGTTGCTCAGCGAAAGCTTTCCGCCGTTCTTCGCCGTGACAATGGCGAGCTTCGTATCCTTGTCCTTGACGGTCAATTCCGCGTCTTTGCCGTCCACCGTCACATAGAAGCCTCCGTTGCTGCCCGTGACCGTCAGAGAAATGCCCTTGGCGATGAGGTCCACACCATCGACCGTTTTCCCGCCGGTCGCCAGCGTCACCGGCCCGCGGGTCAGCTCATAGGTGGTCCGCTTCCCGTTGACAGTGTCATCCACATTCTGATACAGCGTGATGGTCTTTGCACCGTCCGCCGCGTTCGCCGCCTCAATGGCAGTGGCAAAGGCCGTGTACCAGCTCGTCTTGTCGCCGATGGTCAGCGACGCCGCCATCTGCTTCTTACAGACACTGCAAATGCCCTTGCCGTCCGTGCCGCCGTTGTGCGTATGCGACACGACCTTGACATTTTCCAGCGTATTCACTCTATCATTGGTCACAGCCTGATTATCACTTGCTCCGTAATACGCCGCGCCCTCCGCCAGCAGGTCGGCGAGTTTGCGGTCGCCGTTGGTTTTGATCATCGTAAATGTGCCGCCGGAGAGCTTGACTTTGGTGGTGTAAAAATCCGCGAAGGTAAACGTGCCGCCGGTGATCGTCCCCGTGACATTGTAGTCAAACGTAACGCCGCCATATTTCTTTTCATTATTAAAGCTGCCGCCGCTGATGTTCGCGATGCTGCTGCCGTTGAATTTGACATTACCAGTGAAGGTACCGCCCTTGGCGTTCAGCGTACCGTTCACCTCGACGGAGGCGTCGGTAAATGTGACGCCCTCCTTCACCGTCGCCGTGCCGTCGATGGTCGCACCTTTATAGCTGCCGCTGGCAAAGGTCACGTCCGCGTTTTTAGCGACCGTCACATTCTTGGCGGTGTGCGTTCCGCCCTTCAGCGTCAGCGTGCCGGTCAGCGGCATGGAGGTGCCGAAAGCATACATATCCCGCAGCAGGGTCAGCGTCGGCTCGGTGCAGCCCTCATTGCTCCAGCCGTTCAAGGTCTGGATGGCCTCTACATAGCCGTGTTCCAGCGCACTGTCTTCCGTGAAGTAGGCAGTCTTGGTCGTGCCGTCGGTGCTCTGGGCGGTAATTTTCGTATACAGGTCCTTGTGGCACACAGAGCACACGGGGTTGCTGTCATCGGCGCACTGATGGACGCACTCCGGGAACTGCACCTTGTACGTTGTATAGCCGGTCAAGTCCACAATTTTAGCGCTCTTATCAACGATGCTCCATGTACCGTCCTTTTCGCCGTACAGCTCGCACTTTGCATGGTTGGTTTTCAGCAGGTCTTGAACGGTGAGGCTCTTGCTCTTCGTGCTGTCCGTGATCTTGCCGATGGTGCAGGCGTTTGTATTGCCATTCCACAGCTTCAGATTGTAGCCCGTACTTGTGGAGCCAGCCGCAGCATTGCTTAATACCAACTCGCCGATTTCGCCGCCAAAGCGCTCCAATGCGCCGCCGGCCTGCAGCTCCACGCGCGAAATCTTGCCGGTGTAGGAGTCGCCGACTGCAAGCGTTCCGTTGGAGGAAACGTAAAACGTGACATCGAGCGCCTGCGTTCCGCCGCCTGTTCCGGAATCCTTGACCGTCAGAGTCCTGGGTTTGTTCCCACCTCCGACGCTAATGTAATAACGCTCGCTGCTGACAGTTTTGCCATTCAGATCCAGCGTCGCTGAGTAGGTGTAAGAAGAAGAGCAATTTCCTGCGAGTGTCACATCCCGCAGCAGCGTCACGGTGTTGCCTCTGGCTGCATCAAACGCCTTCGTCAGCGTCTGATAATAGGCGCTATCGCCCACGCGCGCGTCGAATTGCGTATGGCACTTCTTGCAGGTGTAGCCGGTATCGTCCATCTCGTGCGTGCAGGGCACAAGATAGACCTTGCCGTCATCGCCCAGGCTGGTCACGCAGTCGGCGGCGTCCGCCTTGAAGTTCTCGGCGCTGAGCGTCACGCCGCTTGCCGGTTCGGCGATGGCCCCAAGATTTATGCCTTCACGCACGCCCACACGGATGACCGAATCCTCTCTCAATGCGCCTGATACAAGAATGGGCAGCTTCCAAGCTTCATTGGCGTAATAACCGGCCTTCACCGAGCCGGAAATAGTGAGCTCAGGAGTGTTGCTTTCCCTTCCGTCGTAGTAAACGTCATATTGAGAGTTGTCGGTAACGGTAGCATCGGTGAGGGTAATAGCGCCCTTTCCATAGATGCCGCCGCCCTCAAAGGTACTGTTGTTTCCGGTGATCGTCACATTCTCGACGGTTACCCCTCTCTCCGAATAAATGCCGCCCCCGTGGCCATAACTTGTATTCCCCGTGGCGGACGCCTTGTTGCCGGTGATCGTGGCGTTGGAGATCGAAACTGTGCCGGCGTTAAGGTGGATATAGCCCCCGCCGCCGTTGCCGGCGGTCGCCTTGTTGCCGGTGATGGCTCCGCCGTCCATGGTGAAGCTGCACTTCTCACCCACATATACGCCGCCGCCACCGCCGTCAGACGCACCCGCAGTGTTATCGGAAATGGTTCCGCCATGCATGGTGAATCTTGGCGGGTCGGTCTGATTCGTCGTGCCGACAAGGAACACACCGCCGCCGCCGCTGCCTGCTTTATTACCGGTAATCTCTCCACCATACATGGTAAAGGACGAGCCGGTCTGATAGGCGCTGCCCTTTATACCGACCTGCACGCCGCCGGTGATCGTGCCGCTGTACAGTTCAAATTTGCCGCCGTTGACGGTCACTTCGCCTTGAACCCTGCCGCTGCCGATGCAGTCGGTCAGCGTCAGCGTCGCGCCGCTGCCGATGGTGATTTTGCCGTTGATCGTCTGCCCGTTCAGGCAGAGGTTGACCTCGCCTTCTGGCACAGCCCAGCTCCCCGACACAGACCGCGTCAGATAATAGCTGCCCGCAGAATTAGGCAGGGAATCGGCTGCCGTCCATGCTGTGCTGTTGTTATGGGTATGACCGTTGTACCGCTGTCCTTGCCGCAGACACAGTGGGTATGCTCGCCGGACTGTGCGTCCGCCAACAGCGCGGTCTGGCTGTTGAACCAGCCGAGCAGCGCCTCGAAGTCTGCGCCGGTGATCTGCGCCTGCTGCTCTGCGTTCAGTGCTTCATAAGCATCATACGCCGCCTGAATGTCGTCATAAGCTGCGTCCAGCTCGTCGGCGGTCATGCCGTCCAACTCACTCACGATGGGCAGCGCATCGATCATCGTCTGCACAGCGGATACCGCCGCGTCCGCATTGTTCCCGGCGTTTTCATCCTCGCCGCTCTCCGGCGCATCTGCTTTACTGTCCTCAGCGCCACCGGCGTCAGGGGTACCGGTATTTTGCGGGTCACCCTCTGAACCGTTCTCTTCCTCATTCGTTCCAGCCTGTTCGGATACGGCGGGCAAAATTTCCCCCTGCCGCTCCTGCTGCACGATGGCGCCGCTCTCCGGCGTATCCTCCGCCGCTCGCACGGGTGCGGGCAGGAGCGTCAGACACAGCGCCAGCGCCATGAACATACTCAATACTCGTTTTTTCATAAGATTCTCCTTTAGGATATATGTATAAGGTTTATATTCAGCCCGTTCAAGCACAGGCTCAGCTTTTATAGATCATCCGGAATGAGCCACAGCTTTTTTGCGGCTGTCCTGGCTTCCGCCCGGCGCTTCACGTCCAGCTTGTCGAGAATGTGGCTGACGTGGGTCTTCACCGTGGGCAGCTTCACGTCCATGATCTGCGCAATCTCGGCGTTGGACTTGTCCGCGCAGATGAGATGCAGAATTTGTAGCTCCGTGGGCGTCAGCTCCTCGCCGGGGGCAAGGCGGGGTTCGAGGAAATGCGGGTAGAACGCCGCCTGCATCCGCACCGCCGCCATTAACTGCTTATACCACTTTTTGTCGCCATCCCATTCCAGTGCCCCCAGCAGCGGCAGCACTGCCGTGCCGTATACGCTGACGGTGCGGATGAATCGGTACTCTGCCGCCGCGCCCAGCGCCGCCGTCAATCGCTCGCGCCACCGCTCATCCTTCTTGCGGCGCAGGGCGATGGCAGTCAGGACATTCAGGTGAATGCCGTCGATGATGCGGGCGCAGTTTTGAATGTACGGCTCCATGGGTGAGAGCGTCAGCAAAGCGGCGTCCGGGCGGTTCTGCATAATTTCCACCATTGCCTGCGTGAGATACTGGTAGCGCCGCATGACATTCAGGTGCGTTGGTTCGCAAGGGGCTTTTTCCCGGTACCACGCATCCGCCGCATCAAGGTCGCCGGTGTGCATGTCAATACGGCAGAGCATGGCGTCCATATTGGGCAGAAAGCGAGTCAAACCGCGCTCGACAAAGCATTCATGGAGCACCTCGATGGTGCGCCGCGCGTCGGTGGGCTGCCCGTTTGCCAGCTGGCTGCGGGCCAGCAATCCGCTGACGGCGAACTCCATGTCCGACGTGCCGTGGTTGCGGACCTCGTTCATCTGCGGGAGAAGGGACAGCATCCGGCCGGCGACGTCCTCGCCCTTTTCAAACTTGCTCTCGGCAATGGCGCAGTCGGCAAGACACACACTGTCCCGCCCCAGTACTGCCTCCACGGGGAGACGGAGGGTTTTGTAGAGCAGGTCGTCCTTTTTGCTCCATTCGGAAAAGTCCTTGCCACCGTTCATGATGCTCGGCAGCGCGCTCGTGACGGAGAAGGACGGCAGCGCCACCTCTTTGTTCGTCAGAAGCCGGAACACGGCGGGGATGGTTTCCGTCAGACCCTTCACGCCCCGCTGGGGCAGGGAGATGTCCAGCCATGCAAGGCGGCCGCGCGCCTGCTTTCCGGCGGCGTCCTGCCTGCCGCAGTGTTCGACAAACTTTTGCAGTTCGCCATACCAGCGCTCCGAGCCTTCGTAATCCATGACCAGCGCGCAGAGCATGCTCATGCCCTGCATCAGAGAGGGGGATGCGAGAATTTCCGCCTCCGGCAGGCTGCGGTAGTATTTTTCCATCTCGGCATAGTGCCCCATGCCGGGGTGAAGTTCTGCATTACGCACTAGCAGCTCGGAAACCTTGGAATGGTCACCGCCGCTGGTGTAGCATTCTAGGGCGTGGGCGTAGTCTTCCTTCAGCTCATAGTACAGCCCGCCCCGGCCGATGAGCGCTTTGCGCTTTTCCTCGGTATACTCCCGTTCCATCTCCCAAAGGAGAAAAGCCCGGAAACCCGACCAGAAGTGGAAGCGCTGGCAGTCGTCGTAGCGCAGCATAGTAGTGTATCGAAAAATCCAGTCCAGCCGTTCGCCGGCACGGGGATCACCGCTGACCATCCGCGCCATTTCCAGGTCAAAACTTTCAAAGGGGGCTAGCTCCAACAAGAAGCGCCGCACCGGCAGGTCAAAGCGCCGGTAGATGGCGGTCTCAAAGTAGAGGAACACCTCGTAGAACACCCGCGCCACCAGCTCCGGCGTCCACGGCTTGTCCGGGGACATGCACCGCGCCGTGATGGCCACACCCAACGGATAGCCCACGGATTCTTTCAAAATTCCATCAATCTCGCTATCTGTTACGTTTACTCCCGAAAGCTGAAACAGCCGCCGCACATCGCCCTCATCAAAAAGCAGGTCGTCGGCCTCCAGCACTGTCATCAGCCCCGTATACTGAAACGCCGTCAGGCAGCCGGGCGGCACACCGCGCGAGAGCAGCACAAAACGGCGCTCCGGACTTGAGCGAATCAGTTCGCAAAGAGCCTGCTGCCCGGCTTCCTCCTGCATGAACTGAAGATCGTCAATCAGCAGAATGTCCCAATCCTGCGCTGACGGTGGGATTGCGCAGTCTGGGTCTGCTGCACTTTGCCGCAGCACGTTCCGACCGCGCAGCAGTGCGTCCGCCAGTACTGTCTTTCCAAAGCCGCAGGGTGCGCTGAAAAAAAGGACTCTGCCATGCGCCATGAAGCTGTCAAACCGTTTCTGAACGGAGGTCTTTATGATAATATTTTTGGTCATTTCTTTCCTCCCTTTGATACAGAGCGAGATTGCCATAAGTCTTTCGTAATCTGTCTCGAATTATATTATACGAGTCTGTTTCGAAATGTAAATCATCCCAAAGGATGAGACACGCTGCATAGCAAACTGCTATGCAGATCATTTTTGTTTGATTTTGATAGCATAGATGCAAATAAGCAGCCACACACCGAAGTGCATGACTGCTATGTAAAAAGTTCGGAAAGGATTTTTGCAATCTGACACAGTTTCCTGGCCCTGAATCTCCATCAACATAAAAATATCTCCATCATTTCAAAAGAGAATGACGGAGATATTTCGCCTTGTTTATTCTTGTAGCAGCCAATCGGCTATATCATGGATTTCGATTCCTTCATAGCTATATTTTGGATGTTTGGTTCTGGCAATAATCATTTTCGGATAAGCATCTCGGATCTGAAGCAGAGGAGAGCATTCTCTCTCAAATGTTTCCTGCCCGGAAATGTTGTCGCTGACCTGAATATAAATCTTCTCGCTGCCTCTCTGAGCAACAAAGTCGATCTCCTTTTGATAGAGCTTGCCGACATAGACATCGTATCCACGGCGAAGAAATTCAATGCAAACAATATTTTCATATACTCTGCCGTAATCCATATTTCTGCTTCCCAGTATTGCATATCGAATACCACTGTCACACAAATAGAACTTTTCAGAGCTTTCAAGGTATTTCTTGCCTCGGATGTCGTATCTCTTAATATCATAAAATACAAAAGCATTGCACAAATACTTAATGTACTTGCCGACGGTTACATGATTGGTTGGAGTCTCATTTGCTGTCAGCAGCTGACTGACCCTATTAGGAGACGTCAGGTTGCTGATATTATCCATAAGGAACTCGCTCAGACGTTGTAAAACCAAAGAGTCCGGGAGCGCATATTTTTGCACCAAATCCCTTGTAACAATCGTTTCGTAGACCTCTTTGATATAGTTTGTTCTGTCTTTTTCGGTTCTGTAAGCGTAAGAACCTGCTAAACCGCCCTTGATAGCGTAATCATCAAAGAGCTTATCTTTATCACTAACATCATCATAATATTGGCAATATTCCTGGAAGCTGAAAGGAAACACATGAATTTCAATATAGCGTCCGGTAAACAGAGTTGCCAGATCCGCACTCAACAGGAAAGCATTGGAGCCGGTTACATAGATGTCATATTTTCCCTTAGAGTACAGGCTGTTGATTGCCAACTCAAACTTGGGACACATCTGAACCTCGTCTACAAACAGGTAGTTCGTTTTACTTTCCTGATAATGTTCTTCCACATAAGCGTGTAAGGCATGGTATTCCTTGATTTCTTCATACGCCAAATCCATGAAGTCAATGAAGATAATATTGATATTTTCAAAATGGCTTTTCAGATACTCAATATACGCCTGCATCAGCTTGGACTTACCGGATCGACGAATGCCCGTGATAATCTTGATGTCAGGAGTACCATTCAGTTCAATGATTCTGTCGAGATACTTTGCTCTTGTAATTGTTTTCATATCGTCACCCACTTTCAAAAATCGAATATTTTTCATTTTTTGAAACTGCTTCGATGTATTTATTATACTGTCTGCTAATAGTATGTGCAAGACGTCGCTTTCAAAAACTCAATCAGAGTACTCAGACATTCTTTGCCATTGTTTTCTCCTTCTCTGTTCTGAATTGCCATGCGTATCATCCTCTCAAATGACTCGCTGAAATGTTCATCATCTTCTGGCGTCCGTTTCTTTGGCCCTTTTATATGATTTTTTCCAGAAGCCACAATTTTAAATTTTTTCTTAATTTGTGGCGTTATGATAAATTAATATCCTTCTTACCCAAAAGAAAATCAACAATATTGATATGTGCAATTCCATTTCTTGAATAATCAAATCTATCTAATGAAAACACATATTTCGGTGATGCATCACTAATTGGCTTAAAAGCACCAAACTCTCTTTCAATCGTTTCCTTGCCAGCCAAATAATATGCCACCTGAATAAAACATTTCTTTCTTCCATTTATTGCAACAAAATCAATTTCACCCTTATATGTTTTTCCTGTAAAGACTTCATAATCTCTTGCTTTTAGCTCGTTATAAATTATATTTTCAAGAAAAAAGGTATCCTCAAAATTTACTAAGTTTGTATTTATCATGCGAAAACCAGTATCTACCGCATATTGCTTCTCTATATACGACATTGCCTGTTTTCCTACAATATTAAATCTTTTTACACGATCAATTAGACAAGCCTTTTCCATTTTATCAAGATATCTGTATATCGTCTTTTTATCCAAAGTATCTGCATTTTGATGTATAAAATAGTTCTCTATATTTTTACTGGAAAATTCCTTTCCTGCATTTGCCATAATATATGTTGCTACTCTTTCAAAGTTTTGTCTATTAACCTTTGATCTGTCAGTAATAATATCCTTATCTAAGATACCTTCATATGTCTGCTCCAAATATCTCTTAATATCACTTTCTTTTGTAAACGAAAAACGCAAAGGGAAGCCACCCCAATTGATATAATCAATCATAAACTCATCCGGAGATATATTTCTTCCTATAGCTGTAGCATATTCGTAGCTTTCGGCAAAGGAAAATGGCATTATTCTAAATTCAACACATCTTCCAACCAACAATGTTGCCATCTTGCCGGATAGCAATTTCGAATTACTTCCAGTAATAAAAATTGAGCAATTTAATGTTGCCCGAAAGGAAGCTAAAACCTTTTCAAAGCTCCTGACATGCTGAATCTCATCTAAAAAAATCAAGTATTTGTCATGATCCTTGATTTGCTCATTCACATAGGAATTAAGTTTTTCTGCAGTTCTTATTTTTTCAAATTGCAAATCTTCAAAATTAATGGTAATAATATGCGCTCTATCAAACCCATTTTCAATAAATTCTTCTTTAATCTGCTCTAACAATATAGATTTTCCACATCTTCTAACACCTGTCAGAACCTTAATTAAATCCACATCATAAAATGGTCTTATTTTGCTTAGATATCTTTCACGCTTTATATACATAACATCATCTCCAAATCAAAATATATATTTATTATGCCACAAATCAAGATTTTTTCAAGATTTGTGGCACATATTTAGAAAATTTCCATTTCAATTTCTACCACTTTTTCATCCGTAACTCGTTCGTCTGTTTTTTTCTGCCATAGGCATTCTCTCCTTTTCCCTGAACTCACTCGCGTTACACGCTCGTTGTCGCGGCATTCGGTGCTCGTAAGCACCTATAAATAAAAAAAAGCAACAATGAATTGTGGTCATCATTGTTGCAAAATTTGACTGTTCCCAGGGGGAATCGAACCCTCAACTAGTGCTTAGGAGCTCGAGTCCACACTGGGAACAACGATTATTTTAAGTAAATATGAGTCAAGGAAAGCCTTGATTTTCCTGACTATTTTGTAAATCTCTGTCAAAATAAGAAAACGGAAAATCACCTGAGAAAAATGGTTTTCGCTGTCAAATCGCTGACATTGTCACCCTGAGGGTTCAGCCATTCCGTTCCAATGATTTTTTCATAAATATGGCTACCATTCCATCTGTAGCAGTAATGATAACACTGTTTTCTTATTAGATTATCTATATTATAGCGTGTAGAGCAAGGGATGTCGATGTTTTTTGATCAAATTATTTTGGCAACCTATTAAATGTAGGGACAGCAAAAACCACGGCTGCTCTGTACGGGGCGGCCGCCGTTTTCCCTATATCATACGCTGCTTTTCAGTACCGCAAGGATGGGTGTCCTGTTATCGTCGTATTCTGATTTCTTTTAGGGCATTTCAGGACTATCCACAAGGGATACGCTGAACTCCTGTGCGGTTGCGCCCTCCGGCAGCAGCTTTGCCATGACCACCAGCCGCTGATTACCGCTGTTGGCCTTGTCATACTTCCGGCAGCAGGTGGAGAGGGTCAGAACAGTATCTTCCTCGGAGAAAGTCACGCCATCAAAGTCAAGCCAGTTTTTCCGCGCAATCGTCTCAAAGAAGCTGGTCAGATCATCTCCCGTGGGATCAGGCTCAATATAGTCAAAGCCAATATCCGTGACGAACAGCGCGGTGATCTGGAAAATCATGTCCTCACCATCCACAGAGAGATAGATATACGGATGCTCCTTTACAAAGTCTACGTCCATATAACGGTAGAGCTTGGTGAACCGCACACCGTCCGGGTCGCAGTTGCTGGCGGAGTGGCCGAAAATGGTGGTGTTTTTGTCCAGCTTATCCCTGCCGCCGATTTTGTTTTCACAATGGGCATAATAGCAGCCCCACATGGCGTACTCACCGTTTTCATCCAGCTTTAGGTAATAGCCGTTGTCCTCCGCCTGCATCACAGGGTCGTCCACCTCCGCACCTGGGATATACAGCCATGCCACGGTGTCGGGATTCTTCGCTCTGGCTTCCGCCAACTCTGTCTGCCTGTCCACCGAGGGGATAACTTCGCCCGCGAGAGGCGCTGATGGCTGAGGCGCAGATGTGCCGGGAATGTCGATAGGCTCTGTCTCTCTCTGATAGCAGCCCCTGACTGCCGTGGTCATAGCAACGAGAAGGACAACTATGCAGATGATCGGACGAATGATTCTTGTGATTCTTTTCATAATGCTATCTCCTTGCCGCGCTTGGATAGCGGCGCAGCTCAAAATGTCATTGATTTGTTTCTTGTAGCGAAAAGAGAACAGCCCAATCCACAGCGTCCTCATAATAGCTGCCGGTGGCTACATCCACAAACACGCCGGTCTGAGGGTTGCCGTTGGCTTTCATAAAGATAACCTCGATGGTATGGGTTCTGCTGACATTCTCAAAGGTGTAGGACTTCGCCGCGCCAATGCTCTTGCCGTCAATCTTGACGTTGGCGACAGCATAGCCCTTATCCGGAGTGATGGTGAAGGTCTGATCTCTGCCCTCACGGACGCTGACATTGCCGGAGGGAGAAATGGAGCCGCCAGCCCCGGCAGTTGCCTTGATGGTGTAGTAGCTGTAGCCGCTTCCGCCGCCACTGCCGCTTCCGCCTTCATTGCCGCCTGTGCCGCTATTGCCTTCATTGCCGCCTGTGCCGCTATTGCGCAGAATCGTCAGCGTGTAGGTTTTAGCACCGATTCTCACGACAATGTCGGTTGTGCCGCTGTTGGGGATGGCAACGGTTGCGCTGCCGCCGGTGGACAGAGCCTGTCCGTTGATGTTCACGGGCTCGCCGTTTCCAGACACCGCTGTGACTAGCGTAGATGTTGCTCCGCTATCATTTTGCAGCGTATAGGTATAGTTTGTTCCGTTGGCGGTAAAATCGCCGAGCCCCACTGCCAGACCTTCAAAGGTCAGAAGGTCTTTACCGGGCACTGCGGCTCGCACCACTACGCGGGTGCCAAGCCGGGAGAAGGTGACGGTTTCTGTCTGGAAGGTTTCCCCGGAGATGGCACCGCCAATACTGGTCTTTTTCGTTTCCAGAACGGTCCCGGCAGCATCCAGCAGCGTGGCCACCAGCTCTGCGCCAGTCTGAGACTGCAGGCAGTTGTTGCGCAGGGTAATGGCGGCGGTGCTGTGACCGTTGCCGTCGTTCCCCTGTGTCACATCCATCGTCAGCTGCTCTCCGGTGCGAGCCAGTGCGCCGGTCATATGGACGCTGGCCTCGCTGTCACTGCCGTTATACTCCGGCAGGCGCTGATTGCTTCCCGTTCCACCGACCTTGCCTTCCGCCCACGCCTCGGCGTACAGATAGGTACCCACATTGGGGATCTCGGTTTTGCCAATGAATGTCATATACTCACCCAGATCATAGGTCAGATCCAGTGTAAAGGTTCCCTGATCAATGCGGGCGAGGACGCTGTCTTCGGAAATGGTGATTTCATTACCGTTAACCGATACGCCGTTTGTGGTGCAGGCTACCTCTGCAGGTTCGGTATGCAGATCATCCGCATAGAACGCAAGCTTCACCTCGCGGCTCTTTCCGCCGGCCAGCGCGGCGGCGGCGGAATTATAGAGGGTCATGCGCACCGTGCGCTTGCCGGCGCTCTCCGCAATCACTTCCATTTGTGAGATTCCAATGTCGGGATAATCCAGATACACTGTGCCGTTTTCGTGGATGCCGCCGGCGGCGGTGATGGTATAGCCCGGGTCGGTCACGCGGTCCTTCACATGGTGCCAGACGGTAAGGGTGGTGCTTTCATTGGGCAGCAGTTTTTCCGTAAGGGTAGCGGTTTCCCCGCTGCCAAGGCTGACCGTTAGGTTTGTCACATCGTTCAGCCCGGTGTTGCGGATGGTAAAGTGAATGGGTGTCAGGCTGTTCAACGCCAGCGTTGCATAATCCACACCGATCTGTTCCACTGCCACCGCATCGGTGACAAAATCAGAAGTAGCGGTATAGAGGATCGTTTCCTCACCCGGAACGGTCACGCCGCCGATTACCTGCGGGTTTTCATCGTCATACCGGGTGGCCTGAATGGCGGCCTGCACCTGATTGGTGCCGCTGACATAGGCATCAAAGTGGTCAGCCAGCGTGCGATCCGGCAGCTCTGCCAGTTCCAATGGTGCGGACAGAGTGTAGGTATTTGTGGCATAGCGCAGCTTGGCCGCCTTCAAAATGCCGTGATCTACCGCGCCGTTGGCGTTATTGACAGTCTCATTCCAGACGATGGTAAGATCATTGCGGCTGCGATGATCCCCGCTGAGGGAAGCGAAGCGGAAGTCTCCGCCCACGACGGCGTTGCCGCTGCTGGTCAGGGTCGACAGAGAGCCGGGGAAACTGTTGGACATGGTGCCGCTGCCGTCCACAGCCAACAGCTGAATATCGCTGCTGCCGTCTCGGACACTGTGCCAACCGATGACAAATCGGTCATCCCCGCTGCCGAAGTTGGCTGCAACGACCTGGGGGTTTTCGTCAAGATTGCTGTCACAGGTCGCCAACATGGCTGTACCGGGAGTTCCGTCAGCAGCCACGGTACAATAGGCGATCTCGTAGGCGGAGGTATCTCCGGTTCCGCTGCGGTCCAGCGAGTAAACCGCCATAGCGGTTCCGTCGGGCAGCATGGCCGCCTGCAGTGCCTTCACGCTGCCAGTAGCACCGTTATAAAGCATTTTTGCCTTGCTCCAGGTGCCGTTAGTGCTGTCATAGCAACTGTACATGATACAATCTCTGGTCGTGAAGTTCAGCAGGTTGTTGCTGCCCTGCGTACCGGGATCGGGGGTGTAGACGTTGCGCCAGAACACGATGGCTTTGCCGTCGCCGCCCACTGCCGTGGCTGGGGCCAGATCCGGCGTGCCGTCGTTGGTTAGGCGGGTGGATGTCCAGGTTGAGCCGTTACAGACGGACACTACGATCTCCGTGCTGTTCATCAGCAGGTTTTGCTCTTCCAATGTCACGGCATCACCGGCATTTTTACCCGGCAGGTCGGTGCCCATGCGAACCCAAGCCGCCGCCGCAAAGCTGCCAGTGCCGGACAAAGAAACGCTCGTGTCGCCGTAGCCGGGGAACCCTGTGGGAGCGTCAATTTCACTGGAGGGAGTATAGACGCCGCCATTGAGGGTGGAAAAATGCGCCCGGCTGTCGTAAATACTGCTGCTGTTGCCGTCGTTGATGTAGGTCAATACCTTCCCGTCATCGCTGAGCTGTGGATAGGATGTGGGGTTGGCATTGGTCTGGATGTTTTCCAGCCCACTGGTGGAGTTCAGAGAGAACAGCATCATCCGCTGCTGGGGCTGGCCCCAGGTACGGGCATATTGCTCCAGATAGTCCCGGCTTTGGAGCGTTGCACTGCCAGAAGCCACCTGCATTCCGCTCTGGGCCGCTGCCATCCGCAGCGAAGCAAGGCTCAGCCCACTGGTGGCGCTATTCCAGTAGTCGTCGATTGTTTTCCAGTCATTAAAAGTCCTGGTGGCTCCAAGGGTTCCGGAGGCGATCACCGCCTCGTAGGAGATAAACAGGAAGGTTGCCACAAATTTGATTCCCACTTCGCTTTGGATCCCCAGAGCCTGACCATTGATCTGGCGCTTTGTCTCGTCGGCAAGATAGGTGCGGGAAAGGAACTTATTCTGACTGTCCACATCCAAATTGCCGAATAGGCCGATCTTCAGCGCCACGACCGAATAGTCAAAGCCAATACCGCCAAACGCGTGGACATAGGCGTTGATACGCAGCGTGGTCAAAAAGTCATTCACTTCCGTGGCCGTGGGATCGCTCCAGGCAAGCTCTGTACCCTCGCCCTGCCGGCCGTAGCGCACTGCGGTACGGAAATCCAGCTGAATGGCACCACCCAGCTCAAAGGTTGCTGTCAACGGCACAGGACCAGCCATGGCGTTCACGCTGAAGGAGAAGCCCACACCAACGCCGGTGGTAAATCCGCCGCCTACGGTGAAAACCTCCCACTCCTTCTTTTCGGTGTTATAGCGGATTTCCGCTTCGTAAAAGCCCTCCAACTGCAAGTTGAGATCCGTGCTGGTGACATTGTCGGCTATGGAGTTGGTTTTGTAGTCCCCCTTGGGATCATAGGTGCCCTGGGCCATCTGGCTCAGATCCCCGGTCCCGGGCACACCCACTTCCAGGTTCTGCGTCAGCACATTCGCACCCAACGCCACGCCGTCCTCGGAATAGTCCATGTCCTCCATCTCCAGCGTATTGTACCCGGCCCAAATCATGGCACGGAACACGGAGGGATCTTCGCTGGGGGTGATAATCATTTTGAACACGGAAGTGTCCACCGGACCGCTCAGATCATCCAGCCGTCCGGTCAGCACCTTGAGAATGTTACTATCGCCCACTCCGCCAAAGTCGACTTGATTCACTCCACTGGAGGATCCCATCGTCGCCAGAATACCGGTGACGCGGTCATCCTCTGTCACCTTGGGCACTCGGGTCAGATCAACGACCCGGAAGGGCATTATTTTCTCCTGTAGCAGGCTGCCGTTCAGGCTCAGCTGCGTTTTCATACCCACATCCTTGCCGTCAGCGATCCATCCAGAGGTGGTCATGGTGGCCTCGGTGAGAGTCAGATCGTTTTCCGCTACGGGGATGGATGAGAAGGGATACTGCTTGGTACTGCTGCTCTGGGCGGCAGGAATAACGCCGTATTCGTCCGCCAGCTTGAGACTGTAATTCCGCGCGTTGGCAATCTTCTCGCCCCAGAGGAACATGGTGGTGTGCAGTCTTGCTGTTTTAAAGCTGCTGTTAGGTCCAATCTTCCCAGTCGAGCTGCGGACATCCACCTTCTGACCGTTGGCAAGACCGTAATCAACGCTTTGCGCCACAATGAAGGGTTTGTTTTCCTCCCCCGCCGGCACGCGCTCCAGAGAGACAACGCCCTCTGCGGTGCGCATTACATCGTCCACGCCCAGCTTGCCGTTGACGGTCAGCAGCAGCGGATAGTACTTGTCGCCGTCAATTGCGCTGATCTCCAGAATGTACTCCAGCTGATCCAGAGCAGAAAGCGCCGTGGTGTTGCTCTCGCCCTTTTCGGCCGACCAGAACTGGGTGGAATCCAGATAGACGGTTATATTTCCCGCCGCATCCGTGGTATAGGTGTCGCCGGTGATGCCGCTGACAAGTGCTCCTGCCCTGGAGCCCAGCAGAGCTGTCTGGCAGTAGCCTCCGTTTTTATAAACGCCGCCACGAACGGTCACCGTCTTGTTCGCCAGCGGATCGCCCCCCGGCGGGGTGAGCGGCCCAGATGCCTGCAGCGGAA
>OBYB01000906.1_pt1 | contig 15795 bp, 16 predicted proteins | sample 1538181 | NCBI WGS metagenome assembly OBYB01 (sample SAMEA2580157, study PRJEB22360) | human gut metagenome | biome: human gut; feature: human-associated habitat; material: faeces | place: Denmark | collected 2008/2010 | reverse complement strand
CCTGCGTCGACGGGGGCCCGCCCCCCTTTGGCGGTGCAGTCCGCACCCGCCGCAGGCAGAACGTCCCGGAACACTTTCAGCTCCATGGTGATGCTCCTTTCCTGTCCTTGCTCTGATGAGAGTGTATGCGGGGCAAAGCCGGGCTATGCCCTGCGCCAGCCCACAGGCGCAAAAAGGCCCCCTCAGAGGGGCCTCTGAGGGGGCGGAAGGGTTATTTCAAGAAAAGGGTGTGTAAGGCAGGGCTTGGCATCACTCCCTACACATTACCACCAACCGTTCATTATCGTGACCATCGCGGCGTAATTTTTTCCGTCTTTCTGGAACGTACCGGCGTATAGTTCAGCGTCATTTTTCTTGTAGTAGTCCAATTCTCTTCTTAAATTAGAAGGATCCACCAGATAAACCCAATGGTAAGGATCACCAGAACCAGGCCCTGGGTCCACATATCTATCCGAGTAAATCGGCCTGTTATCCAGAGTAATATCCGCTGTTCCGTCGGGGGAGGTCAGCTCCATCACGTCCACCCATAACGCCTGTTTAACCTGCACTTTGTCCTGCGTGATAGGGATAAGTGCGTCTTTAGCCTTGTCGTTCAACTTGTTGTTGTCGAGCCATTCCGCGTCAAATCCTTTTGCCACTGCCTCAAGCGTCTCCTTGGCTCTGTCGCTTGCTGTGGTTTCAGAAAGACGCAAATACGCCTTGAGCTTATCTTCAAGCTCCACGGACTCCTTCACAAGGCTCTTTTCGCTGCCGTGGGAAGCATTGCTGCTCCCGCCGCCGAAAAGCCAGTCATACAAAAGCTCGGCTGCGTCCAGCGGGGTGCAGGCGGTAAGGGTCACTGCGGTCATCACGCCCGCGAGGGCGAGGGCAAGGAATTTTTTCCGTTTCATGGTCGTATCCTCCTTTTTCTTGGGTGTTTTTGATACTTCCATTATAGCACCCCCCCCCCCCTATGCAAGTGCCATTCGCGCAGGTTTTGGGGCGATTCACGCAGAAAAAAGCCCCCGGGGAGTTGCCGCTCCTTGGGGGCTTGGCATTTATTGTATCTTTTTGCCGAAGTTTATGGTATACTTGTTTTGCGGCCTTGCCCGCCCATTTTATTGGGAAGGGGGTGAGCACCATGAGTCCATTTTTATCTCTTATCCAGTCCGTCGCAGTAAACATAATTTCACATTATGTTTGCAAGTGGCTTGACGGATTGTCTACGGGCCGTAAGCACTAAATAAGGAAACCCCCTTTCGGAGCGGCAACTCCGTGAGGGGGTTTTCTTTTGCTTTGGCGAGCACCATGAGTACTCTTATCTCTTATGCTTTTATTATATGCCATTCCCCGCAAAAGTCAAGCGTTGCACAGAAAGTTTACAAGCGCGCCCTCTGTCCAACCTCTCCGTCACGCCTGCGGCGTGCCACCTCTCCCAAAGGGAGAGGCTTTGGCATTCCGCCTCGTTTCCTGTATCTTTTTGGCGAATTATATGATATAATAGTCCTGCGGCTCGTCCCGCCCAATCTACCAAGGATGGGAGAAGGGGGGTGTTGCCTAATGGCGTATATTTTTTCTTTTGTTCTGTCCGTCGCAGCAAATGTAGCGTCCTACTACATCTGCAAGTGGCTTGACGGATGGCTGAAGGGCCGTAAGCACTAAAAAGGACCCCCTTTCGGAGATTGCAGCTCCGGGAGGGGGTCTTTCCTTTGGGTGCGCCGATGGCGTATTTGCTTTTTCTTTTGCTACTTTTATTATATGCCATTCCCCGCAAAAGTCAAGCGCTGCACAGAAAGTTTACAAGCGCACCATCAGGCCCGGACAACGACCACGAGGCAGTATTCCAGGCCCTCGACGGTCTTATGGCAGACGCCGACACACAGCTTGGTGGGCGCGGGCGACCCAAACGGAAGCAGGACTCCGACCTTCGGCACACTGTTAATGTTTTTGAACCGCTCTGCCTGCTCACTGGCGCTCATCCCGGTGGAGTCGAAGGCGAAAAAGCCCACGTAATTGCTCTGCTCCTCGTAGTCCTTCAGGCTGTTTAGCAGGAATTGGCCCAGCGTCTGACTGGGATTTATGTAGGAGTCCTTGTTCAGCCCGCTGATGTTCCCCTCCGTGTCCTTCTTGAACCATTCCGGGGTGAACGCGGGCCGGATGGTGCTGGTCAGTTCGGGGACGCTGTAAGAGACTTCGACGTTTTGGGAGTTTCCCTTGAAGTGGTCGGCGACGCCCTCCGCGACTGCGCTGTTTTCGGCGTCCTCTGCCGCCGAGCCGGTGCTGCCGGTGCTGCTCGAACCGCCGCCGAAAATCGAATCATACACGAGCTCGGCTGCGTCCAGCGGGGTGCAGGCTGTCAGGGACGCCGTCAGCAGCACGCCCGCGAGGGCGAGGGCAAGGAGCTTTTTCAATTTCATGGTCGTATCCTCCGTTCACTGTGGTGTTTTTGACACTTCCATTATAACCCGTCTCCCGCCGCCGCCGCAACGGCCATTCGCGCAGGTTTTGGGGCGATTCACGCAGAAAAAAGCCCCCGGGGAGGTCGCAACTCCTTGGGGGCTTGGCATTTATTGTATCTTTTTGGCGAATTGTATGTTATAATGGTTTTGCGGTTCATCCCGCCCATTTTATGGGAAGGGAGGTGGATTCTATGGTGCATTTACTCGCAATTTTGGAGTCTGTCGCAGCAAATGTAATGTCGCATTACATCTGCAAGTGGCTTGACAGATTCGACAAGGACCGCAAGCCCGACTAAATGGAAAGCCCCCGGGGAGGTCGCAACTCCTTGGGGGCTTTTCGTTTGGTGAATTCAGTGGAACATACTCGCAATTCCATCTTTAGTATATGCCATTCCCCGCAAAAGTCAAGCGCTGCACAGAAAGTTTACAGAAACCGCCGCACGGCGGCTTTCCATTTCTTTCAGTCCTGCGTTTCTTTCCGGATGCCGAACAGCCTCCGGAGCAAGCCTCTGAGGCACCTGGGGCTTTTGAGAACGACCACCTGCATAGAGCCGACCACCTTTCGTCGCTTGATACGCCATTATAGGCGGTCTGCGCCCGGAATGTTCCGGTTCAGCTCAGGATCGGCCCGTCCGGCACCGTCTCCACCACCACCAGCGCGCCCTTTTGGGTGGAGATGGTGATGCAGTCGGAGCCCTCGGCATACTCGTTGCTGACGCCGAGGGGGTAGCCTGCGGTGAGGACGGCGTCGGTCAGCTCGTAGAAGGAGCCCCGCTCCGAGACCCCCTCTGCCCTGCCCTCCATCGGGAAGACCGAGAGGTAGAAATACCCGTCTTTCGGGTAGCGGCGGGTCTCGCCGGGCATCACGAAGGTGATGCGGCTGCGCTCGTCCAGAAGCGTGGCCCGGACGCCCCGCTGTTCGAGGCCGAGGCCGGTGCAGAGGTTGGCCAGCGTATGCTCGAGGCGTCTGCCGCCCAGCACACCCAGCAGCAGCGCCTCGTCGAAGCCCTTCTCGGAGGCCAGCTTTGCCGCGTACTCGGTGTCGGTGTCGTCCTTGACGTGGGGCAGGATGATGGTGTCGTCGCCCTCCTGCGCCGGGCAGGGCGCGGTGTCGAAGTCGCCCACGATGATGTCGGGGCGGCAGTGGAGCGGCGCACAGTTGCGGTAGCCCGCGTCGCAGGCAATGATGGTGTCGCCGGGCCGCAGGGCCGACGCCAGCGAGGCGCTGACCGGGCAGGCGGAAATGATAACACAGCGGGACATGGGATTCCTTCTTTCTGGGAAGTATGATAACACAGCGTCTTTTTCTGTATCTTTTTGCCGAAGTTTATGATATACTGGTTCTGCGGTTCATCCCGCCCATCTTACTTGGGAAGGGAGGTGAAACCAATGATCCATATTCTCACAATCTTGGAGTCTGCCGTGGCAAATATAATTTCACATTATATCTGCAAGTGGCTTGACAGACTCGACAAGGACCGTAAGCCCGACTAAATGGAAAGCCCCCTGGGAGCGGCAACTCCTTGGGGGCTTTTCTTTTTTAGTGAAACCAATGGAATCTTCTCACAATCCCATCTTTAGTATATGCTCTTCCCCGCAAAAGTCAAGCGCTGTGCAGAAAGTTTACAGAGCTGCCCTCTCCGTCAGCGGCTGAGAGGGTACTGCCACTCCTTCACATCCTTGACCTCATCGTACATGGCGCAGTAGCTGTCGTAGCGGGTCTGGGAGAGCTTGCCTTCCGCGAGGGCGGCGCGGACGGCGCAGCCCTTCTCGGAGCGGTGGGAGCAGCCGGTGAACCGGCACGCGCCGAGGTAAGGCCCGAACTCCGGGAAGGCGTGTTCCAGAGCCTCTTTCGGGATAAAGCCCGCCCGGCTGGCCTCGAGGCTGGCGAAGCCCGGGGTGTCGGCGATGCGGCCCCCGAAGGCTTCAAAGATGGTCACCTCGCGGGTGGTGTGACGGCCACGGCCCAGCTTCTGGCTGATGGCGGCGGTCTGACGCTCCACGTCGGGCAGGAGGGCGTTCAGCAGGGTGGATTTGCCCACGCCGGAGTTGCCGCAGAAGGCGCAGAGACGGCCATTGATCCAGTGCCTGATGTCGTCCAGACCCTCGCCGGTGGCGTAGTCGATGCGGATGAAGGGCAGGGTGGACTTTTCGTAGGCGCTGCGCAGAAACTCTGCCTCGGCGAGGTCGCCTTTGGTGCAGACGATGACGGGCTGGACGCCCTTGTCCACCGCGATGGCCGAGAGCTTATCCAGCACGAGGGTGCTGGGGGTGGGCTGGGTGGTGCTTGCCACGAGGAACAGCACGTCGAGGTTCGCCATGGGCGGGCGGACGAAGACGTTCCGCCGGGGCGCGATGGACGCGATGACCGCTACGCCACCGGGGGGGGGGCGGGTCCCCCCCCCCGCCGTTCTCGGTCTCCAGCGTCACCACGTCGCCCGCTACGGGGGTGATCTTCTGCTTGCGGAAGATGCCCCGGGGCTTGCACTCCACGACACCTTCCGACGTCTTAACGTAATAAAATCCGCCGATGCCTTTTGTGATATAACCTGTCATACCTACTCCTTTAGCCCAGCCAGGACGTCCACCAGTCGCTGAGACCGCCGCCGGTGGAAGAAGACGAGCTGGCGCCGGTGCTCTCGCTGGAAGAGCTGCTGCCCCCGAAGAGGCCGCCCAACCAGCCGCCGGAGCCGTCGCTGCTGGCGGTGCTCTCGCTGGGTGCTTCGGGTTCCGGTGCAGGCTCAGGGCCTGCGCTGACCACGACGCTGACCCGGGTGTTCAGCTTGGCCGATGCGCCCTCGCCGGGGTTCTGGCTGATGATGCTGCCCACGGGCTGGTCGCTGTACTGCTCCGTCTGGCTGCCCAGGCCCAGCTTCCGCTGCACCAGCAGGGTGCGGGCGTCGTCCACGTTCATGCCGATGAGGCTGGGAACTTTGGTGGTGGTGGCCACCTGCGGGCGGCTGACGTAGATCACCACCGTGGTGCCTGCGGCCCCCTGCCTGCCTGCGGCGGGGTCGGTGCGGATGATGGAGCCTGCGGCCACCGACTCATCCACGGCCTGGGTGACCAGCACCGACACGCCCAGGTCCTTCAGCTGCTGTTCGCCGTCGGCCTGCACGTAGTTGGTCAGGTCGGGGACGGTGACGTAGTGGATGCCGAGGCTGACGGTAAGGGTCACGCTCTGGCCCTCGCGGACGGTGCGGCCCGCCACCGGCGACTGCTTGTAGACATAGCCTGCGGCGTAGTCGTTGCTGTACTCCTCTTCCCAGTTGACGACCACCTGACCGGAGGCCACCTGCTCAGAGGCGTTCACCTCGTCCTGGGTCATGCCGCTGAAATCGCCCAGCACGATGTCGGCGCGGTCGGTCATGATGTTGCTGGAATCGTTCAGGATGGTCCAGCACAGGGCCGCACAGGCCAGCGCAAAGGCCGTCGTGATGCCCAGCAGCACCGGCATAAAGCCGCTGCGCTTCTTCTTTTTCGCCTTAGCCTTGGGGCGGGCGGGACTCGCCGCCGGTCTCTCCGGGGGTCTGCGGATGCTGCGTTTCTGCGGCATGGGGTCATTCACCACCTTTTCAGGTTCTTCCTTTACATATTGATACTGGAACGTGACGGAGGGGTCCTGCACGTAGGCGTCCAGCGCTTCCAGCATCTCTGCGGCGCTGGAATACCGGTTGACCGGCAGCTTCGCCATGGCGCGTTCCGTGATCTGGACGAGGCCCAGCGGCACCTCCGGGGCAAGCTCGGCCAGCGGCTTCGGGGTATCCCGTATCTGCTTGCGGGCCACCTCCACCATGTCGTCGGCGTCGAAGGGCAGCCTGCCCGAGAGCATCTCGTACATCATGACGCCCACGGAGTAGATGTCGCTCTTGGGGTCGGTCTCCTCCCCCTTCGCCTGTTCGGGGCTGATGTAGTGGACGCTGCCCATGGTCTTTTTGCCGTTCTGGATCTGATTCTCGGCCCGGGAGATGCGGGCGATGCCAAAGTCCATCATCCGCAGCTGGCCGTTGTCCAGCAGCATGATGTTCTGGGGCTTGATGTCCCGGTGGACGACGCCGTTGCGGTGGGCGTGGTCGAGGGCGCGGAGGATCTGGGCGATGAAGTGGACGGTCTCCCGGCTGGTGATCCTGCCGCCCCGCTCGTTGAGGTACTCCCGGAGAGTCATGCCCTCCACGCACTCCATGACGATATACTGTAAGTTTTCGCTGACGGAGACGTCGTAGACCTTGACGATGTTGGGGTGGTTGAGCAGGGAGATGGCCTTGGACTCGTTCTTGAAGCGGCGGACGAGGTCGGCGTCATGCATCAGCTCCTGACGCAGCACCTTGACGGCCACCACCGTGCCTTCCGGCACAGGCCCGCCGGGGGCAGAGACCACGGCCTTGTAGACGTTGGCCATGCCGCCTGCGCCGATGAGCTCCTGAATGGTGTAGAGCCCGTCCAGCGTCTTGCCGATGAGATTATCCATGCTTCACCTCCAGCGGCTCCACGCCCAGCAGCAGTGCGGTGATGTTGTCGGGGCCGCCGCCTGCGTTGGCGGCGTCCACCAGCCGGTCGGGGATGTCGTAGAACCCGCCCTTGGTGAAGATTTCCTCGATCTTTTCCTTGGGCAGGACGTTGGTGAGGCCGTCGGTGCAGAGCAGGATCATATCGCCCCTCTGCACCGGCACGCTGGTGAACTCGGGGTCGAGGCGGTAGTCCACGCCCAGCGCCCGGGTGATGATGTTCTTCTGGGGGTGATGCTCGGCTTCCTCGGCGGTGATGGTGCCGCAGTCCACCAGCTCCTGCACGTAGGAGTGGTCGTGGGTGAGCTGGGTGAGCCTGCCGCCCCGGACGAGGTAGGCCCGGGAGTCGCCTGCGTGGCAGATAAAGGCGCTGCCGCCCCGCACGAGGGCGCAGACCGCCGTGGTGCCCATGCCCGCCAGCTCCTCCTCCCGGGAGGCTTTCTGGAAGACGAAGCGGTTGGCGTTGATGAGCGCCCGCTTCAAAAAGGTTTCCTCGTCGCCGGGCAGGCACTGGGCGTACTGCTCGTGGAAGCTGTGCTCGATGACGTCGCAGGCGCTCACGGAAGCCTCACGGCCTCCCCGCGCACCGCCCATGCCGTCGCACACGAGGCCCCAGGCCGCGTCGCTGTTCAGCTCGCCTGCCCGGTAGTCATCCTGATTCTCGGGGCGGACGCTGCCGACGTCTGTTTTTCCTGCAAGTTTCATAGGATTCTCCTTCTCAAACTTTGCCGTTCATCTCGTCGCGGCGGAGCTGACCGCAGGCGGCGCTGATCTCGCTGCCCAGACGGCGGCGGACGGTGGCGTTGACGCCGAGGCTTTCCAGCTTCTGCTGGAAGCGCCGGACATTGGCGGCGTCGGTAGCCGAATACGGGCTGCCGTCCACCGGGTTGATGGGGATGAGGTTGACGTGAGCGCCCATCCCCCGGATGAGGTCGGCCAGCTGTCTGGCGCAGGCATCGGAGTCGTTGACCCCCCGCACCATGGAGTACTCGAAGCTCACTCTCCGGCCCGTCGTCTCCTGATACCGGCGCACGGCCTGCATCAGCACCTCCACGGGGTAGGCGTCGTTCACGGGCATCATGCCGCTGCGGATGTCGTTGTTGGGGGCGTGGAGGGAGACGGAGAGGGTGAGCTGGAGCTTCTTCTCGGCCAGCTGGTCAATTTTCGGCACGAGGCCGCAGGTGGAGAGGCTGATGTTCCGCATCCCGATGTTCACCCCCTCGGGGGACGAGATGTTCTCGAGAAAGCGCATGACTTCGTCGAAGTTATCCAGCGGCTCCCCAATGCCCATCAGCACGATGTGGGAGATGCGCTCTCCGATGTCCTTCTGGGCGGTGTAAATTTCGGAGCATATCTCGCCCGCCTCGAGGTTGCGCACCCGGCCCGCCTGGGTGGAGGCGCAGAAGCGGCAGCCCATCCGGCAGCCCACCTGGGTGGACACGCAGACCGTGTTGCCGTAGTGGTAGCGCATGACGACGGTCTCGATGCAGTTGCCGTCGGCCATCCGCAGCAGGTACTTCACGGTGCCGTCCTTGGCCTCCTGCCGCCGCTCGATGATGGGCGCGGCGATGTAAAATGCCTCCTCGAGCTTTGCCAGCAGGGCTTTGGGCTGGTCGGTCATGGCCGAAAAGTCGGTCACGAGCTTCTGGTGGACCCAGTGGAAAATCTGCTTGGCCCGGAAGCCGGGCTGGCCCATCGCTTTCAGCTCCGCTGTCAGCTGTTCCAGCGTCAGGGAGGATATACAGCGTTTAGTCTCCATGAAAATCTCCTTTTGTCAGGAATCACGTTTCTGCATCGCGCAGAGGAAAAAGCCGTCCATGCCGGTGCGGGTGGGGACGGAAAGCGCACCCCAGTCCCCCACCGTCATCCCGGCCGGGAAACGGACGTCCGGCGTCACCACCCGGAACTCCGGGTGTCGGCCCACGAAGGCCCGCACCTGCTCTTCGTTCTCGGCAGGGTCGATGGTGCAGGTGGAGTAGACCAGACGCCCGCCCTCTTTCAGGTGGGCGGCGGCTGTATCCAGAATGGCCGACTGGGTGGCCAATAATTCATCGTGACGCGCTTTTTCGAGGGTCTTGTAGCGGATGTCCGGCTTCTTGGCGAGGATGCCGAGGCCGCTGCAGGGGGCGTCTACCAAAATAGCGTCCGCCATCGGCAAATCGGCGTCGGCCTTTGTGCCGTCGGAGACCCGGGGCTCCACGTGGGCAAACCCCATCCGCTCCACGGCCTTGCGGATCAGCTGGACGCGGTTCTCGCTGACGTCGCAGCTCACCAGCCGCCCTTCGTCCCCCATCTCCTCGATGAGGAGCAGGCTCTTGCCGCCGGGGGCGGCGCAGAGATCGAGGACGGTATCGCCGGGCTTTGCCTCCACGCAGAGGGCGGCAAGCTGGCTGGCCTGCCCCTCCACGTGGAAATATCCGTCCCGGAAAAGCCCGCTCTCCGCCGGGCTGCCCTCGAAGCGGGCCAAGACGCTGCCCGGCAGGAGGCCCGGGGCGGCGGTCTTCGCGCCCGAGGCCAGCAGCTTTTCGCAGAGGGCTTCCGGCGTCCCTTTCAGGGGGTTGGCCCGGAGGCTGGTCAGGCCGCCGTCGGCGGTGTGGGTCAGGATGTCCAGCGCCTCGTCGGGGTAGTGTTGGTGGAGGAAGGCTGCCACGTTCCGGCCCGCCGAGCCCAGCACCATCAGCCGCTCCACCTCGTCGGCAAAGACGGCAGAGCCGAGGTCATAGCCGATGGCCCGGCGCAGCACGGCGTTCACGAGGCCGGAGGCGCTGGCTTTCCGGAAGGTGCGGGTCAGCTTGACGGCCTCATTGACCGCCGCCGAGGCCGGCCCCTGCATATAGCGGGCCTGCGCCAGCGCGGCGCGGAGAATTTCCCGCACCTGCGGGTCGAGCTTGGCAAGCCCTTTGGGCAAAAACCGGCTCAGGATATAGTCCAGCGTCCCCTGATGTTCCAGCACGGTGTAAAAAATCGCGCTGGCAAATGCTTTATCCCGGCCTTCCAGCTTCTGGCGGCGCAGCTCTGCGTCGAGGATGAGGTTCGAAAAACCGTCCTGCTCCTGCCGCACCAGCGCCGCCACCGCCGCCGCGCGGGGGTTCGGGCCGCTCACAGGCTATCCCCCGCCCTGAGGCGGAGACCGGCGGCGAAGGAGGTGCCGTCCATGGGCTTCTTGCCCTCCGGCACGACGTGCAGCAGCTGAATAGCGCCCTCACCGCAGGCCACGGTCAGGGGCTTGGTGGCGAGGACAGTGCCAGCGGCTTCGCCGTGGCTTTCCGCGACGCGGCACTCCATCACCTTGACCTTCTTGCCGCCCGCCGTCACGAACCATGCCCCGGGCCACGGGTTCATGCCTCGCACCCAGTTGTGGATGTGGTCGGCGCTGTCGGTCAGATGGAACTCCGCCATCTCCTTGCTCAGCATGGGGGCGACGGAAGCGTTCTCGTGGGCCTGAGGCTCTGCTTTCAGCGTCCCGGCTGCGATGGCAGGCAGGGTCTCACAGAGCACCCGTGCGCCCACGGCAGTGACCCGGTCGAACAGCTGGCCGCTGGTCTCCTCGGGGTCGATTTTGATTCTCTCGCAGGCCAGCACGTCGCCGGTGTCGAGGCCCTCGTCCATCTGCATGATGGAGACGCCCGTCTCGGCGTCGCCGTTCAGCACCGCCCACTGCACGGGGGCGCTGCCGCGATATTTGGGCAGCAGGGAGACGTGGAGGTTGATGCAGCCGTATTTCGGCGCTTCCAGCACCGACTTGGGCAGGATGCAGCCGTAGGCCACCACGACGATGAGTTCAGGAGCCAGCGCGCGGATGTTCTCGTCCTCGCCGCCGTCCCGCAGGGTGCGGGGCTGAAAGACGGGGGTGCCGTGGGCCAGCGCCACTTCCTTCACCGGGGGTGCGGTGAGCACCTGCTTGCGGCCCACGGGCTTATCGCGCCGGGTGTAGACCCCGCAGATGTCGTGGCCCGCCTCATACAGGGCTTTCAGGCAGTCCGCCGCAATATCCGGCGTCCCCATGAACAGAATGCGCATCAGTCGTTCTCCTTCTTCTTGGCGGCAGCGGCGCGGCCCTCCTCGGTGTCCTCATAGAAGAACTCGCTGGACTCCATGATGGTGATGCCGTCCAGATGGTCGTTCTCGTGCTGGATGCAGCGGGCCAGCAGGCCCTCGGCTTCCAGCTCGAACCACTCGCCGTGGCGGTCCTGTGCGCGGACCTTGACGGCCACGGGGCGGGTCACGGCGCCGTTGTGGCCCGGGAAGGACAGGCAGCCCTCGTAGGCGGTCTCCTCGTCCTCAGACACGGCGAGAATTTCGGGGTTGACGAAGTCGATGAACTTGTACTCGTAGTTTTCGGGAATTTCTTCCGGGGCGTCGGTGGTGTCCCACACCACGAAGACGCGGCGCAGCATCCCCACCTGCGGGCCTGCGAGACCCACGCCGTCGGCGGCGATCATCGTCTCGCGCATATCGTCCAGCAGGGTAGCCAGACGGTCATCGAAGTTGGTCACCGGGCGGCAGACCTTGTTCAGGATGGGGTCGCCCTCTTTTACAATGTTGCGGATAGCCATGAAGTATACCTCCAAATAATCTTATCAAATATCACCGTCAGAATGCATATCCACCACCACGGTGGCCTTGGCGGGCAGCTTTTCCTGCTCGTAGAGGCCGAGGGTCTGGCGGACAAGGTCGCGGAAGCGCCGGTCGGCGCGGCACTTGATGGTGAGCTTGTAGCGGTAGTTCTCGTTGATCTTTTCGATGTTGCCGGGGGTGGGGCCAAGCACCCGGAGGGGCAGGTCCGGCTGCTGCGCGGCCTGACGGCCTAAGAGGGCCGAGAACCGGGCAGCGGCCCGGGCCACCTCAGCTTCCTTCGGGCCGGAGAAGCCCACGACGCAGAGCCCGCAGAAGGGCGGGTAGAGTCCTAACTTTCGATAGGCGATCTCCTGCTCGAAGAAGGCGTCGTAGTCCTGCGCAGCGGCGAGGTTGAGGACGGGGTTGTCGGGGTCGGTGGTCTGGATGATGGCGAAACCCGGGTCTTTCGCCCGGCCGGAGCGCCCCACCACCTGGGTGATGAGGCTGAACACCGTCTCGTAGGCCCGAAAACCCTGCGCAAAGAGCAGCGAGTCGATGCCGAGGACGCCCACGAGGGTCACGTCCTCGAAATCGAGGCCCTTGGCCACCATCTGGGTCCCCACCATGATGTCGTACTCATGCCGGGCGAACTTCGCCAGCAGCTTTTCGTGGGCGTCTTTGGCGGCGGTGGAGTCCTGGTCCATCCGCAGCACTCTCGCCTCCGGGAAGAGCTGGGCCAGCTCCTCCTCGGCCTTCTGGGTGCCGAAGCCCCGGTAGAGCAGCTTGCCGCCGCAGACGGGGCAGGTCTTGGGAGGCGGGTCGAGCTGGGTGCCGCAGTAGTGGCAGAGCAGCTTATGGCCCGCCTTGTGGTAGACCATGGGGACGCTGCACTTGGGGCATTTCAGCACCTCGCGGCAGTCGTCGCACTGGGCCATGGTCTGGTAGCCCCGGCGGTTGAGCAGCAAAATCGTCTGCTTCCCCGCGTCGAGGTTGCGCCGGATGGCGTCCTCCATGGCAAGGCTGATCTCCCTCGGGTTGCCCGAGGCCAGCTCTGCCCGCATATCCACGATCTGGACGCTGGGCAGCGGGTTGCCGCCGTAGCGCTGGGTGAGCCGGACGAGCTGGGTGCGGCCATTCCGGGCGGCGTAAAAGCTCTCGGTGCTGGGGGTGGCGCTGGCCAGAAGGAGCAGGGAGCCGTCCTCCGCCGCCGGGGCTGGGGGCACCGTTTTCCGCCGCGCGCTGCCGGGCCACCTCGTGGGCGGCGTACCGGGGCGCGGACTCGGAGCGGTAGGTGTGCTCCTGCTCCTCGTCGATGATGACGAGGCCGATGTTTTCCAGCGGGGCGAAGACGGCGCTCCGGGTCCCCACCACGATGTCGGCACCGCCGTCCTGTATCATCTGCCATTGGAGCAGGCGCTCGGTGTGGTTCAGGGCCGAGTGCTGGACGGCCACCCGCCGCCCGAACCGGCTCTTGAGGCGGAGGATCATCTGAGGCGTCAGGCTGATCTCCGGCACCAGCACGAGGGCGCGGCGGCCCAGCGCCAGACACCGCTCGATGAGCTTTAAGAACACCAGCGTCTTGCCGCTGCCGGTGACGCCGTAGAGCAGCGCCGAGTGGGGGGCGGTGTCTTCGAGGCCGGGCAGCAGGGCGTCATAGGCCGCCTGCTGCTCTTCCGTCAGGGTGATGGGCTCGTTTTTCAGCGGGATAGACGAATACAGGTCGATGGATTTGTTCACCTTGCTGCATTCGACGACGCCCTTGGCGCAGAGGTTGTCCAGCACAGCTTTGGTGATGCCGTGGGCCTCCATCTCGTTCTGGGTGCGCTCTCCCCCGCTCAGCAGGGCCACTGCCGCCAGCTGCTTGGCCGTGGGCTTGGGCTTTTGCTGCAAAGACCCCACCAGCTTATAGCTGTTCTCGGTGTGGCGGGTGAGCTGCTTTTGGAGCACCGGCGTCACGCCGTCCGCCGCGAGGGCGGGCTTATACTGCGCCCCATAGGGGATGACCGCCTTGACGGCCTCGTAGTAGGTGCAGAAGGTGCGCTCCTTGAGGAAATGCACCAGCCGCAGCAGCTCCGGCGTCAGGCAGGCCGAGGCGGGGGCCACGTCAAAGAGGTACTTGAGCTTTGCGTGTTCCGGCTCTTCGTCGCAGGCCAGCACCACGCCCATCCGGGCCTTGCTCCCCCGCCCGAAGGGCACCAGCACCATGCTGCCGAGGCGGACGGCCTCCTGCTGGTCGGGCATGACGGCGTAGGTATAGAGTTTGTCGAAGTGGAAGGTCGCGTTGCTCACGGCAACGCCTACCGTTTTTGGCATTCGCGGCTCCTTGTTATCTGTCGAGGCCGGCCCGCTGGCGGATGATGCCGTAGAGCTTCTCGGCGCAGGCGTCCACCTCGTCGTTCACGAGGGTGAGGGTGAACTTTTCCTGCTCGGCCAGCTCCTTCTTTGCGGTGTCGAGGCGCTCGAGGATGCTGGCTTCCGTCTCGGTGCCGCGGCCCCGGAGGCGGCGTTCCAGCTCCTCCACGGAGGGCGGCAGCAGGAAGATGGTGGTAGCCCCCGGGAACATCCGGCGGATGTTGGCCGCGCCGTGGACGTCGATGACCAGCACCACCAGCTTGCCCGCCTCGAGGCGCTTATCCACCTCTTCGCGGAGGGTGCCGTAGTAGTTGCCGTTGTAGAAGTTGTGCTCCACCACCTGGTCGGTGTCGATGAGGTGCTGGAACTGCTCCCGGGTGCGGTAGTAGTAGTCCACGCCCTCCTGCTCGCCGGGGCGGGGTGCGCGGGTGGTGGCGGAGACGGTCTTTTCGATCTCGGGGTGGGCCTCGCGCAGGGCCTTGACCACACTATCCTTGCCGGTACCGGCGGCACCGGAGACGACAAACAGGTACTTTTCGTTTTCCATTTTTTACTGCTCCTCTGTCGGTTTTCCTTCCGGCTGGCCCGCAGCGCGGCTTGCCACTGTCTCAGGCGTCAGGGCCGAAAGGACTACATGGTCGGAGTCCATGATGAGCACGGCCCGGGTGCTGCGGCCATAGGACGCATCAATGAGCATCCCCCGCTCCCGCGCCTCCTTCACCAGACGCTTGACCGGCGCGGAGTCGGGGCTGACGACGGCCACCACCCGCCCTGCGCTGACCAGATTGCCAAAGCCGATGTTGATGAGCTTCATCTGAACTCCTCCGTACTGTTTTTATTCGAGGTTCTGGATCTGTTCGCGGATCTTCTCGATCTCCGCCTTCATGTCCACCACCGTGCGGGTGATGTCCAGGTCCTGACACTTGGAGCCGATGGTGTTGGTCTCACGGTTCAGCTCCTGGGTCAGGAAGTCCAGCTTCCGGCCCACCGGCTCGTCCAGCTCCAGAATGGAGCGGTACTGGGCGATGTGGCTGCGCAGACGGACGGTCTCCTCGTCCACGGCGGTCTTGTCGCCGAAGATGGCGGCTTCCGTCAGGACGCGGGCGTCGTCGATGCTGCGGTCCTCGAGGATGGTCTTGAGCTTCTCGTAGAGGCGGCTGGTGTAGGCTTCGACGCGGCCTGCGCTCAGGGTCTCCACCCTGCCCACCCGCTCCTCGAGGAAGCACAGGCGGCTCTCCACGTCGGCCTTCATCTTGGCACCCTCGGCGGCGCGCATGGCGATGAAGTTATCCAGCGCCTGAGCCGTCACGGCGGAGACGTCGGCCCAGAGCTGCTCCTCGTCCACGTCGGCGTGGCGGCCAGCACGTCCGGGAAGCGGGTCAGCGTCGAGACGGTGACGTCGTTCTTGATGCAGAGCTTCTCCGAAAGGTTCCGCAGGGCCTTCTGGTAGCTGCGGGCCAGCTCCATGTTGACGGTCACTTCTGCGTCGGCGGCCTCCACGTTCTGGATGGTCATGCTCAGCTCGACCTTGCCGCGGGTGACCCGCTCGTTGAGCTGTTTTTTCAGGCGGCTGTCCATGTAGCTGCAGCTGCGGGGGATGCGGGACGAATACTCGAAATACCGGGAGTTGACGCTGCGCAGCTCGACCGTGATCTCGCGGCCATTCAATACAGCAGTCCCCCGGCCAAAACCGGTCATGCTCAGGATCATATGCTCCACGTTTCCTCTCTGTTGATGGGTGGATATGCGGATAAATTACGGTATATGTATCCGCGTTTGGGTATACAGACCCATGTTATGATACATATGTTATTATTCTACTCTGATGACCGCTTTTTTGCAAGTCGGGAGCGCAAAAAATTGAGCTTTCCCCGTTCTGTAAAAGCTTGACCGACATGCCAATGGCTCTCCCTTTGGGAGAGCTGGCGAACGAAGTGAGACTG
>OBYB01000904.1_pt1 | contig 15843 bp, 17 predicted proteins | sample 1538181 | NCBI WGS metagenome assembly OBYB01 (sample SAMEA2580157, study PRJEB22360) | human gut metagenome | biome: human gut; feature: human-associated habitat; material: faeces | place: Denmark | collected 2008/2010 | reverse complement strand
TGCATAAATATTGTGAATTTCTGTTTGAAAAAATTGGTTTTATTGTTTAATGCGGGTATTAAAATGTTTGAGAAATATTGAAATAATAAGGAAAAAGCAAGGGAGGGCAGTGGACTATGAACATTTTAAATAAACAGGTTGATTCCATCTATGACCGACAGAAAAATTTATATAGTAAATATCCGCATTATAGCTAACAGAATGCAGAAAGTAAAAAGGTATGCGAACAAGAAAAAATCACAGCAACATCTGGAAAGGATGTATTGGGTATCACAAAAGGAGATAAAGAAAATTCTTATATTGTGCATTTCTCTGATTCTGCAATGGTCAGCAGGGCAGTTGCAAGAGGATATGTTACGGTCAATGGTAAAGAGGTGGAATTGACGGAAGATACCAAGCAGCAGTTGTTAAAGACAGACAAAGAAGCCAGCACCGCAAGGGAAAAGGCATATCAGGATTATGTTATGCAGCATGAGATGGCGGTTGCAAAGCAACAGAGTGAAGCGTGGAGAAAAGCGTTAGATGGAGTGCCGGATAGTTTAAGAATGTTGTTGGAAATAAATAATACTGAAAATGTGCCGGAATATTCAGAAAAACAAAAAAAGCAATATAACGATGCAATCAAGGCTTATGATCATACCGGTAACGGTGTAAGCTGGTCGCAGTTTGAATGGAAAACTTACGATACGCAGATGACAGTTACATTTGAGGATTCGGTGAAAGTTGAAGGCATTTCGAAAGGAATGAACCTGATAAATGGATAAGCATAATAGAGGTTAAGATATATGCAGAGAAGATAAAAATGTGAGGTGGATTCATGGGAATTTCGATTTCAAATGCAACGAGTTCTGCTATTACAAAATATAGTGTATCGCTGAGAAGTGGAGAACCTGATTGGTCTATGATTCCAAGTGCAGGGAAAAGCAATAAGTCACAGGCAGAGTTTGTCTCTGAGATTAAGGAACTGGCTCAGAGAGCTGCCAACACTACGAGTAAAACGGAATTAGAATCTATTCACAGGCAGAGAACAAGGTTATGTGCAGAATACATATCCGATGTATCCCCTGACAGAAAGGTATTATATCAGCAGGCTAAAAATGCGGTAAAAAGTCAAAATGGTAATCCGAAATGCAAAGGAATCGGAGAATTATCATTGCTCGATTTTCTGGAGAGGGCAGAGGGGAAAAATAACAACCTTGCGCAAAAGAAGTTTGCTCTGGCGGGAGGAGGCACACTGGAATGTCCGATTCTGACAGGCGAAGGATATGGTGCCGACATTTCTTATCAAGGAACAAAAGTGTTGACCTATCTGGGAGATAGTTATGGATGGGGATGCGAAAGAACTCCGGCTGAGCGGGAAAAGGAAAGAGAATTTTACGGAATTTACTTCAATGAATACCATACGCAAAAGAATGCCCAAAGCTCAGAATTGAAAGAACTGCCGAACTATTTGGAAGAGAAAACGTCTTTTGATAGGAAAGCGTAAGGATATAGGTAAGATAACAGGTTTAATATGGGAGGATGTTTTATGTCAAAAATAACGGATTATGCTTTTTGTTTCAAAAATCATTTGGGACATCAGGAGTAAATGCAATAGGCAGTTTTCAGTTGTCCCAGTTGAACAGCAGTTCTGTTAAGTCCAAGTTAAAAGCTGCCGGGATTAACACAAACAGCAAACAATATAAAGCCGCAGTAAAACAAATGATGTCTGCTGGAAATGGTGCAATGTATGGCAATATTCAGGGAATAAAAAATCTGATGAGTCATTATGACAAGGATGGAGATTATATCAACCCTGTAAATGGACTGGCAGGACTTTTAGTGACAGATGAAAATGAAAGTTCGAGAAAAAGGATCATATCAATTCCGGATAGTAGCAAAGAAGAAATGTATGAACTGACAAAAAAAGAGTTCCTGTGTGAAAACGGTGTCCACAATGGAGATACAACAAAACGCACAGACGTATATAACAATTTATATCGTAAAATGTCCAAAAAGGACAGGCTGGCTGCCGGATACACTCTTGAAAAATATGAGAGAATTTACAGACAGGCATTTTATGATGCCGCAAAAAAGGCTGATCCTAACTGGGAAATTGGTAAGCCAATCAAAGATGGCGCATTAGATAGTGTTACAAGAGAAACAGCAGAGTCTGGGAAATCACCTGCACAGGCAACGCTTGATACGAAAATCTGACAAATAGTACATATGGAAAATTGTACGCAAGGAGAATGAAAAGATGGTAATAACCCGCACAGTAGAGATGCATGCGCAGCTTGTGGGATATGATTTTAAGAAAAAAGGTTTACCCACTGATAAAAATATTGCAGTAGAAAATAGTAAAGTTTCCAATGATTATTTCTGGAAAACAAATAAATATACGGATCAGGATGTGTTTGGAAGAACACTGGATCTGACGGCACTTATCAATAAGCCGGACGGATATTTAAAGGGAAGTTTATCGGATACGGAGGATGTGGACTATTACGAATTCAATATTACAGAGTACCGGGCATTAAGTTTCGCGAAGGATACCTATAATAAGGATATTACGATCACTTTAGATCATATACCGGAAGGCTGTGATTATGAGATGGTTTTGTATGATGAGGAAGGCAATCAGGTCGGCATTGGGAAAGAGAATGGAAACGGCGGTCTTAGTATTACCATACCGAACTGGAATTCGGACAACAGAGGTTATACCGTGAAGGTACAGGCAAAGAACGGTTCGACGGTAAACCCGGATGCCGAATATCATCTTTCCTTCCAGACAACGCAGGCGGATAAAAGCCATGGAGCTTATCAGGAAATGGCAGAGGTTCAGAAGTATGAAGGGACAGTCAGGAAGCAGATGCAGGAAGGCTTAACCGATACTGAGGAAACGCGTGCAATTAAGGAAATCCGGCAGAAGTACAAAGCCTATTATACAGAGCAGATGGAGAAACTGCATCAGAAACAGGCAGAAGATGTTATGCAGGGTGGGGCAGTGCCGGATGATGAGCAGATTCATAATTTACTGGAAAAAAAAGCAGCAGGAGGAGAACTGACGGAACAGGAAAATGCTCTTTTAAATATCTTTTGTACTGCAGCAGAGCTGGATCGTGCGAATGCAAGTGCAAAAATGAATACCACAGTAAAAGATAGGATATCTGCTGATCTGCAGGAAGCGGGAATTGATATTTCAGATTCCACGTTTTCCATAAAAATTGGGGCGGATGGTCAGGTAAGTGTGGACGGTATTCAGGATCATGCAATGAAACAGAAGATAGAGAATGTTCTGTCAAAGTATTCGGATGAGCTGATGGATATTTATTTTTGCACGGATTCAAAAATACAGGAGTTGTCAGATAAAGAAAAATATCTGTTGCAAGCTGCGGTGGATGTGGGAAAATTTTTATATAAGGCATCTGGCGGCAGCGTATCGCTTGGAGACCTCTCCGTGGAAAATACAGCGATACATGGTCTGCCGAAAACACTGGATGATCTGTTGAATAATCCAGGCGATAACCTGACCTATCAGGATTATGCAAGCGATATCCGGGAAATTTTAGCATATAACCGGACACAGCACAAAGATATTATGTCCGGGTTGAATGTACAGTTTGTCATAGCAGACGGTACATTTCAGATAAAAGATTAAAGTTTATAATGGAGTATTCAATAAAACCCAAGTGATTGGGAGGGAGAATCATGAGAATAGAGAATGGTTACTTACAACAAAGTATGTTATGCAGTAAAAATAATAGAAATGCAGTAGGAAATTTTTCTGATACAATGAATAAAGCCCAAGAGTGTATAAGTAATAAGATTAGCACAAGGGATTCCTATGTAAACAGTACAGATTATAGTAACTTTGGAATTTATACAAAAAATAGCATATCTCAAGATGTTGAATTACCAATAGAAACAGAAAGATATAAAATCGAAGATGCTACATATGTAAATGGAGTAGCAGCATATGAGATTGTAGATAAGCAGGCAGGAAAAGATTTTTATATAAGAGAAGATCAATTAGCAATTCAAAGAGATGAGAAAACAGGAATGGAGTTCCTGATTAATATGGATCAGCCATTTTCGTATAATGTAACCATGACAAGTGAACTGAAAAATCTTTTGAATGATTTGTCTGACAAAAGAAATATTGATATAAAGGAAATACCGCTACAGGGGGGATTGGTAGTAAACCGTGATTCAAAGACAGGGTTAAATTATTTGTCGATAAAAGGAAATGAGGCACAAGGAGTTTCGGTAATCATAACATCCGATAAAGATATAGAAACGCTGAATAAATTAGCCGATGAATTTCAAAAATATCCGGTAAGTTCGCAACGGTCTACGGCAGGATTATATGCTTTACTTGAGATATCAGGAAATCTGAAACGCGAAAAAGATGGTTTTACATTTTTGACTCCTAATGGAATTACATATATTCCGTATGATGGTGATTTCAGCAAAGCATGGGAAATTGATATGCCGGGTTCCTGTTATGCTACTGCCAGAAAATGTTTGGCGGCAGAAAATGATTGTGCAGACATAAGTGCATGGACAAAAAATTTGAAAGGAATAAAGATATATTATGGTGATAATTATGGCGCCACTCAGGAAAATAATGCATATAAAGTTGATGATTTAGGCAGATATTGTATGTTTGCATAAGATATATATACAAGTATGAAACTATAAAAATATTGTATGTTTTATGTGGTAAAAATATTGTATTTATGAGACTTTTGGTATTTCACAAATACCTAAGAAAAAATAAAGTAGAGGAGAGTGTATATTATGAATATTGATTACAGTCAGTTTTACAGAGGAACAACGAATATTCCCTCATATGGGAATGGTACATATAAGAAAGACGCCCTTGTAAAGTATGAATTTAACACTACAGATGAACATGGCAATAAGATTATGGACAAGATGTCAAGGGAAGAAACCCTGCAGGCGATGAAGGACATCGGTTCGCAGTATGGAGATGCGGTTATTGTTGAATTTTCGGGAGATGGAATGGCTGCACTTGTGGAAAACAAGAAAGGTATAGTGGATGCCAATGTAACACAGGAGCAGCGGGAATCAATGGAGGCGAGAAATGCAGCGTTCCAAAAAGAAATTACGCAGGTTGATAACTCACTAGAACTTCCGGCATATTCCGGAATGTATGGTGCAGACAAGGCGGTTGCATCTGCGGTAGAGAACTGCAGCAAAGAGGAACAGGGATTTGTGTATGATATCATCCGTCAGAATTTCCTTGTCGGAAATACTGGCTCTATGACAGAGGAAGAACGGCAGGCAAATATTTCACTTGGTATGAAAAAAGCGGAATATGCGGCAGAGAATTTTATCCCGGAAGATAGCAGAAAATCATTTTTGGAAGCAATGGAGTCTATCGCAAAGCTTGCGAGCGCAGGAAAAGCTGACAATAACGGAAATATGGACTATGGAGTAGGGAAAGGTACATATCTTGGACATGGCAGCAATCTTGTAAAGACTACAAATGCGCTTGATATGATGAGGACGATGGACGGCAGTGCATACACGGAATATCAGAAGATTAGTAAAGAAAGCAGCAATGAGGACAGACAGCTTAATGCATTAAAATATCTTACAAACTGGTATGAAGGGGCAGTGAAAAAGAATCCTTCGATGGTTGATAATTACGAAAAGCAGTCGGAGGAATATGTGGAGAAAAATGTAAAAGATCAGAAGCTGGATGCAACTTTTTCAGATATAAAGACAGAGAATAGAGCGGCTTTTTTTGAAAGTCTGAAAGTGTTCCAGAATAATAATCCTAATTTTCTCTCATCTATCATAAATCGGGAGCTGGCATCTAAATTTTGGAGCATTTGATAAACGTAGATTGGAAAAGTTATAATTGCTCGGAAAATGGAAGATAACAACAATAAAGTGTAGAGTGTGCCTTTCACATAGGGACACTTGTTATAAGCAATATTGTAAATGATACAAGTGGAGATTAAGGCACAAATATGATAAAAACAAAAAATATTTCAGAAATGTTGACTTCTTTAATTGAGGAGTATCGTTTTAATAAAAATACTCTTTCAAAATATTTAGAAATAACTGAAGAAACAATAGATGGAGTAGTAATGGGCAATGTGGAATGTTTGCCAGATGATCCTGCATTGCGTCTTAAGATACTTAGTAAAGCAGGATTTCTGTATTTTGGAGCGATTGAAGATAAGGATAGGCAATTAAGCGGTTTTTTGGAAGTGCTTGTTTCCTATCATGGCATATCCAAGCTAACGATAGCAAAAATGGCTGGTGTTGAGGAAAATGATATTGATAGGCTTTTAGTCAATCCACCAGAAAAGATTGAAATCGAAGTAAAGTATAAAATTGCTGTGACGGTTATGGAACTGCGATTTTGGCTAAAAGATTGTGAATCACCGATATAATCGGGATTTGTGAGTAGAGGGCACTTATGAAAAATAAAAGTATCAATCAAGTTTCCATAATAAATGGTGAAGATGGTCCCACAAGTGTTTTTATATTTGGAGAAGCTCAAAAGCAATCTCTAAAGATTAGAATCCGAAATGCTATCTATCAATCCAGACGAAAAAGGGTAGAAAAGAGAATAGCGGCCAACCCGCATACCCTTGCGGAAGTGGTGCAATACGCAAAGGTTCATTATGATTTAGTGGAAATCAATCCTGCCGCAACAAATTGGATAGAACGACAGAAAAATCTAAAAGCTAGTTTGATTATGCAGCATAAACCAGAACTTTTGGGCCAAAGGAAGGATATTCCAAAACCAGATTTTCATAATGAAGAATCTGTTAAAAATTTTTTGAATGAAATGGAAATTAGAAATAAATTGATTGACCAAATGCCTGATAATGTAATTCCCATGGATTTTCATTTATATGAAATAAAAATTGGTGAGGATTTAATGGAAATAGAGGTAGATTATACCTGGAATATATTTGGAATATCTTACTCTGGAAATAAGTCGGTCATAAAAAGGTTTAAGAAAATAGCCAGAGATTTATATTGTTATTATGGTGTCAGTGAGGAGGATATAAAGAACCGGACAAAAAGATATTCTTCACTGGTAACGGAATTGAGTTCATAAATAAGCAGTTAATTTAGCAACAACTTGTTGCAGATTCTAAAGTTATCTTGCATAATTAAAATATAAAAGATGTATATAAGGTCGGAACAGAGACCTTAAACCTGTTCCAGTGGTCGGGATGGAGACCGAAAACCCATTCCCATTGCGGAATAAACTGCAAATACAGTGATCGCGTTGCAGAAACCTGTGAGGTCTGCGACCGGGGGAGAACCTGCGGGGACTCCTCTTTTCTATATTATGGAGATGGTGTATATGCAGAAGATGCTTGATTTTATAACATAGAAGAGAGTACGTGTAATGCGGAGTAAATAATGGTCAAAAAACAATCGACATCCGACCTCACACACGTTATAATATAGATAATCTAATAAGAAAACAGTGTTATCATTACCGCATATTCAGTGAGAATGGTAGCCATAAATATGAATTCGCAGGAACGGAATGGTTGAACCCTCAGGGTGACAGTGTCACTCATTTGTCAGCGAGAGGTGCTTAACTTAGATGATTTTCAGTTTTCTTATTTTGACATGGATTTACAGGAAAGTCAGTAAAATCAAGTTGTTGCTTGACTTATGTTGACCAAGAAAAACATAGATTTTCTGTAGTGACTTGAACTCCTAAGACTCTATTGTAGGTTCGATTCCTATAGGGAACGCTCTATTTTAAGCGGTAATGAGAGAAAAATCATTGCCGTTTTTTTGTTGTTTTTCTGCTAACAGCAAATCGAAAAATGAGCATTTTTGCTAACAGAAAATGCAAATTGCTAACAGTAAAATTATTGTAGATTTGCTAACAGAAATGAAAAGCTATAATGCAACTGGTGTAAAGGGCTGTAAATTGGTGTAGCTAACAAAAGGGTAATGGTTAAAAATATTTCTGCTTGGAAAATATCAAGCCTGAATGAGTATTCCGTTCAGATTAGATTAGGTTCTAATCTGGGCGGATTTTTTTTATTTCAGGGAGAAGGAGGATGCCTATGGCAGAAAAAGTGGATCAGATGGATCCAGATGAAAAGATCGTTGAAATAGCGATTGAACGGCTAAGAGTATTTGAAAACCATCCGTTTCGAGTGGAAATGGATAGCCAGATGAAAGATCTTCAGGACAGTATCAAGAAATACGGAATAATAACTCCGGTAATAGTGAGACCACGAAAGGAAGGATATTACGAAATCATATCAGGTCATAGAAGAATATTTGCAGCGGAAAAACTGGGATATAGAAAAGTACCTACGATAATCCGCTTTATGACAGATGATCAGGCAGTTATCGCAATGGTAGATTCAAACTTGCAAAGGGAGAGAATCCAGCCGAGTGAAAAAGCATTTGCCTATAAGATGAAATATGATGTGCTTAAAAGAAAATCAGGAAGAAGGAAAGCTGGACAAGTTGACCACAATTCAGGGAAAAAGGGATTGGAGATTATCAGTGAGGAAACTGGAGACAGTCCTAAGCAGGTACAGAGGTATATCAAGATGGCAGATCTGATTCCTGAACTTTTGGAAAAGGTAGATGATGGTTCAATGGGATTTACTCCGGCCGTGCAGATTGCATATCTAAAGAAAAAAGAGCAGAAGGATGTTCTTGATGCTATGGAATTAACATTATGCACGCCATCGTTATCACAGGCAATGCGTATGAAAAAACTGAGTGATGATGGAAAATTAACAACCCAGAGAGTTGAAGATATTCTAAGCGAAATAAAGCAGAAAGAAACGGACAGGGTAGTGTTTAAGAATGATCAGCTTCATAAGTATTTTCCAAAGAATTATTCTACGGAACAGATGAAGAGAGAAATAATTGAACTTTTGAAATTGTATGTATTGAATTATTAAAAACAGGAGGAAATGTTATGTGTAAGGTTATTGCAGTATCAAATCAAAAAGGTGGAGTCGGAAAGACTGTATCATGTGTGAATCTGGGAATAGGTTTGGCACAGGAAGGAAAGAAAGTGCTTATGATAGACGCTGATCCACAAGGAAGTCTTACAATCAGCTTAGGTTATGAGGAGCCGGATGAAATGGAGTATTCTCTGGCAACACTGATGATGAACATTGTGAATGATGAAAAACTGAATATAGAAAAGACTATCTTACACCATAAGGAAGGAGTGGACCTTATCCCAGCCAACATTGAATTATCAGCGATAGAGGTGTCTTTGGTAAATGCCATGAGCAGGGAACTGATTCTGAGATCTATGGTAGACAGGCTGAGAGAATTTTATGATTACATAATAATTGATTGTATGCCTTCACTTGGAATGATGACAATTAACGCATTGGCATGTGCAGATTCTGTATTGATACCGGTGCAGGCTGCTTATCTCCCGGTCAAAGGATTACAGCAGCTGATCAAAACAATCGGAAGAGTATGGGTACAGGACAGGCACGAAGATTCTTTTCGGGATAAACGTAAATCATTCTTCCACAGGAAGATGTTGTGCAGGGATTATCACAATGGCATACACGGCGTTTTGTTTTATCTGCTTTATTGTATTCCCATTTCATTTTCGGGCAGACAAATTTCATCGTGGGAATTTTGCTTTTTAAGTGTGATTTACTACCTTCTCTTTTCATAGGAAGCGAAGGATCATGAGGACAACAGGGAACACCATTTTCGTTGATGGTATAACCGTTATCTTCCATAGAAAGTTTTACGCGGAGAGGAATAAATGCTTTTTCAAATCCAATTTCACCGAAACAGGTCTTTGATAAGAAGGGACTGATCTATGGTATGGGACATGCCGTGTATTCCCTGTCTGATCCGAGAGAGCGTGTGTTCCACAGCTATGTGGAGCATCTCGCGGAGGCAAAAGGGCGCCAGAAAGACATGAATCTTTACAATATGATAGAAGAAGTGGCTCCGGAACTGATCGCAGAGAAGCGTCATATTTTTAAAGGCGTCAGTCCAAATGTGGATTTTTACAGTGGTTTTGTGTATGAAATGCTCGGCATTCCATCGGAATTATATACACCATTGTTTGCCATTGCAAGAATTGCAGGATGGAGTGCACACCGGCTGGAGGAGCTGGTGGGATGCAACAAAATTATTCGTCCGGCATATAAGAGTGTCATGGAAGAACTGGAATAAGATTATTACAGCGGACAGAATTGCATTTTATTTTGCTCTGTGCTAGTATGGAAACAGAAACTTTCGTGTGTTATAACTATAACAGGAAAGAGGACTGATTATGAAAATAAAAGAAAAATATTATCGCTTTGCGGAAAAAGGGCAGCAGATACAGAGAGTAAACCGTTTTCTTGTAACAGAATATCTGATTTTTTATGCATTTATTCTGTTTATGCTCTGGGCATCAAGAGCAAAAGGAGTACGTTCTTTGGGCTTTGCGGCATTTGTCAGTGTGATTGCAGTAGTCTCCGGAGGTGCATTGCTCATCGGATGGAAGTGGCGTCCGGAATCGGAGCGGCTGAGATATCTGGCACTGATCGGGTTATATCTCGTATCATTTTTCATGACTTTTGCTTATACGGAGAGCTTTATCCGTTTTCTGGGACTGGCTCCTTTTATCGGCTGTATTTTGTTTTTTGATCCGAAATATTCCAGAATCGGCGGCATCGGTTATCTTGTATTGAATGCGCTGACTGTCTTTGGTCAGATCCGTCAGCAGCCGGAAGGCGTAGCCGGGACAACCAATCTTGTACTGGATCTGCTGGCACTGGGGGTACTGGTATTTGCTGTGATCTTTACAACAAATGTGGCACAGAAATTCAACCATGATACCCGGCACAGTGAACAGCAGGAGCAGCGGAAGCAGCAGGCAATTTTAGACGATGTGATCGGTGTGGCGGAAGAAGTGCGTAAGGGTACGGAATCCGTGATGAAGATTGTCAATGATCTGAATGGATCGACAGAGGTGGTCAATGGTGCGATGAAAGATATTTCTTCCAGCACGCATAGCACGGCGGAAAATATCCAGACACAGACAACCATGACACAGGATATCCAGCATTCAATTGAGCAGACACTGGAAAGTTCCGAGAATATGGTAAAAGTGGCAAAGCAGTCCGGGGAACTGAATCAGAAGAGTATGGAGATCATGGAACATCTGAAGAAACAGTCCGCGGTAATCGCAGAGACAAACTCCGGAGTGGCAGATTCCATGAAAGCGTTACAGGAGCGTACCGAGGCAGTAAAGAGTATTGCAGATACCATCTTTTCCATTTCCAGTCAGACCAATCTGCTGGCGCTCAATGCTTCTATTGAGAGTGCCCGTGCAGGGGAAGCCGGAAAAGGGTTTGCTGTAGTGGCTGATGAAATCCGTCAGCTGGCAGAGAAAACCAGAAGTGAGACAGAAAGCATTGCACAGATTCTGGATGAATTGTTTAAAAATGCAGAGGATGCAGCAACGGCGGTGAGCCGTTCGATTGAGGCTACCAATGCGCAGGATTCCATGATTGCGAAAGCGTCTGAGAGTTTTTCGGGAATGAATGAGAATGTCAATACACTGGTTCAGGAGATCGAAGGCATTGACGGCATGTTAAACCGTCTGTCGGATGCAAACAATCAGATTGTAGACAATATCAGTAATCTTTCTGCAACAACGGAAGAAGTGACGTCCTCTTCCGTACAGGTAGCGGATCTGTCAGTTGAGAATTTAAACAATGCCGAGCAGGCAAAACAGAAACTTGACAATGTGCTTGCGGTATCTCATGAACTGGATAAGTACATAAAGTAAACAGATGGAATGAGATAAAGGTGCCTCAGCAGGAGAAATTCTGCTGAGGATTTTTACTACTATATAGGTAATTGCGAAACAAGTTCGCAATCTTGATTGAAAACAAGGATAAAATCCTGCAATGCAGGATTCTTGGAATGGAAGGTGGCAGTCATTCATTTAGGGCATGACAAAAAGGCTTCATAGTTAGTATGAAGCAGAAAAATTTATAAAATCTCAATTTTAAGCAATCAAAGGCTTAAGACTTCGAATGTATTGATGTTGATGAATTTTATCAGCAACGATTACTGTAACAAGTTGAGCTATGCCAGCCAAAAGTAAATCGGCATGAAGCGTTTTTTCGTTCTGGGTTTTACGATTAGCTACGCAAAAGCTGTCTTTAAAGTGGTTAATAGATTTTTCAACGTTTACACGGATTTTATATGTTTCTTCCCATTCTTCTGAACCCCGTTCCACTCCGGGATAGGCACGAAGATTCTTTTCAGGATAAACGTAAATCATTCTTCCACAGGAAGATGTTGTGCAGGGATTATCACAATGGCATACACGGCGTTTTGTTTTATCTGCTTTATTGTATTCCCATTTCATTTTCGGGCAGACAAATTTCATCGTGGGAATTTTGCTTTTTAAGTGTGATTTACTACCTTCTCTTTTCATAGGAAGCGAAGGATCATGAGGACAACAGGGAACACCATTTTCGTTGATGGTATAACCGTTATCTTCCATAGAAAGTTTTACGCGGAGAGGAATAAATGCTTTTTCAAATCCAATTTCACCGAAAAGAGATTTGTAGATTTCAATCGTGTCAAAAGCAGCATCACCAAGAAAAGTCTTAGGGGCGATAAGCGGATGCTTCTGAAAGAAATCAACCAGGACAGGAAGCAGGGCTTTTGAATCGGCAAGAGATTTATCCTCATCAGGAGAGTCAGATTTCTTTTCCACAACGATATCCGGATGAGCCTTTAGGAACTCTTTGTTATAGAAAGTGATATCACGGACAATGCCAAGTCCGTTGGTTACAATGCCAAACTTATAGGCGTAACAGAAATGTCCATTAATGTACATCTGCTGGATTGCCTGATTGGAAGCAGCATGCGTAGGCATGGAACCATAAGCAGCCTTATAAGGATCATAGGAATCATCAAGGTTATGGGATTTCTTGAAAGCCTTTAACTGCTTGATAATACGGTTTGCGTATTTTGGATTATTTTCAGTCACCCAGGCTTCAATGCCAGAGGTATCGAAGATGGTCATAGCTGCCAGATGAGGATCAAGTTTTTGGCATATCGGTTCGGTCATATCAACCATGTGATCGAACATAGATTGTAAGTCCATCAGGAAATCCTGTTTAAAACGGGTAAATTTTGAGGCATCAGGAACAACATCAAAGCCACAGAAATCACGTAATTCCTGAGAGTATTTCAAGAAAACGATCAGGAGCATATCAGTCGGGATTGAGAATATACGCTGAATCAGAAAAGCTTTAAGCATTGGATAAAGTTGGTGCTTGCGAGGTCTTCCGGTTGAAGCGTGAAAATGAGAAACAAAAGAAACAGGAACAATTTCATCAAGAAGTGAAAGGAACTGGTATTTGTCATTGTCGAATTTATTTTGGCAATCATCAAAAATTTTTGCCAAAGTGAGCTGCTTATGTGTTATCATGTAGGTATATCTCCTTTAGGTGGATTGGTTGATAGTTTCTCGCAACTCTATTTTACCATAAACCTTGAGGAGATATTTTATTTTTAAAAAAAAATGCCGTATTTATGCGGCTTTTGGCGTTTCGCAAACGCCTATATTTTTTTACCACAAAAGGAGGATTTGAATGTCATATAAATTAGTGATTGCCGAGAAGCCTTCGGTGGCACAGTCCATTGCGAAGGTAATTGGTGCAGATAAGAGAGAAGACGGATACCTGGAGGGCAATGGATATATCGTCAGCTGGTGTGTGGGACATCTGGTGGAGCTTGCATCCCCGGAGTCTTATGATGAGAAATACGAAAAATGGAGATATGATGATCTCCCAATTCTTCCCTCACAATGGAATTATCAGATTGTAGCTGCGACCAGAAAGCAGTTTAGCATCTTAAAAAAGCTGATGGAGAGGGAAGATGTAACAGGATTAGTAGAAGCAACAGATGCCGGACGTGAAGGAGAATTGATATTCCGTCTGGTGTACAATCAGGCAAAATGCAAAAAGCCATTCGAGCGCTTATGGATTTCTTCAATGGAAGACCAGGCGATTTCGGATGGCTTTTCTAATCTGAGAAATGGCAAGGTATGTGTAGCAATCCACAGAGCGCATCAGGAACATGTTCCTAATTGTATGCGACCATTGATTAATAAAAAATTGAAATTGATGTCAGAATTAACAGAGCATACCTTGGCAAATGAAATAGAAGCTCCACATGAGATTTTAAGAAAATAGGCAAGTCAAATTTCAGTATGTCTCTGCCACGGCAGGATTTGCTGTTCAGAATAAAAGTCTCAAATCGCCTTAAATACTTCTATAAATGGCAGTTCTTATGTTTCATTCTCAATTTTATCAATGATTTACCAATATTTCTGGAGAGCCAGACTTGCAAAAAAATGGGCCAGAATGAGGAGATTAGAAATATGAGCGAATTGAAATCAAGAATAACAGAAAACGGAATTGATTATATTCTTGTCGGAGATTACTATATCCCAAACTTGAAGTTGCCAGAAGAACACCGTCCCATCGGAAAGTACGGACGGATGCACAGGGAATATTTAAGAGAAGTCCACCCAGTCAGATTGAATACATTGATACTGATCGGAGAATTGTGGACATATCTTGCAGACCTGAACGAACAGGCACAGGAACAGTTAGATACCATCATGGAGCAGATGAAAGCTGCCGAGGGCGTGACCGAGGAATTAAAGCGTACCTGTCAAATGGAATGGGTGCAGCATTGCAATAACATTCACAACCGGGCAGAAGAAATTGTTTTGCATACCGGAGGGAGTAGATCCCGAACTGCTGATGAAAGTACTTGGCAATCCGGAGATGGCGGCTTTGCTTACTTCTCTGGCAAAGACAATGAAAGTATAAATATAGAAGAACGATATTGTGTGGAGTAAGAAATCTATGCAGTATCGTTTTTTTGTTTCTTGTGAAAAAATTTGTAGTTATTTGTAAGAATTTGTCGAGAAGCGCCATGTATATAATGTAGGGAGGTTTTAACATGACCAAAGAAGAAGAAATCAGAATGATAAATGAAAAACTAGATTTTTATGTAATGGAGGCAAGTGATGAGGAGTTCGATACCGAAGAGGTACGGAAACTTGTGAAGCGATTAGATGAATTGGATCCCATACCATTGCCGTGGAAATCGGATGAGGAAGCATTGAAAGACTTCTGGGAATATTGTGAAGAGAGGCAGAGGGAAGAACGTATAATAGCAGATATGAAAATTAAGGATTAAGAAGTCTGTGTTTTAGAAAAATTATGTGGTAAAATATATATACGAGAAGTCTGTAAATCGGTATTTATCATTTGTTAAGGAGGAATAGTAAATGGTTGGAAGAATATATCATGTAGGATTGACGGTTTCAGATTTAGACAAATCAATTGCATTTTATAGAGATATACTTGGACTTAAATATCAAGGAGAAATCATGATGGTTGGCGAAGAGACAGATAAAATGTTTCAAAAGAAAAATTGTAAGGCAAGGGTTGCTTATTTGAATGGTTCTGAGAATATTGAAACACCACCTGTTGAATTGATTCAGTTTGTAGACAGCGAAATCCATAAAGAACAATCTGACTTGTTTATGACCTCTATCTCAGAAGTGTGCTTCTATACGGATGACATTGATTCTGTCTACAGAACCCTGATTGAAAATCATGTGGAGTGCTTGTCTGAACCGCAGTATTTCGATTTCAGGGCAGATGGATTCGGGGAAAGCAGAGCGTTTTATTTCAGAGACCCGGATGGAATCATTCTTGAAATGATGCAACCGTTATAAAAGGGCAATAAACAAATCGATATTTGTGGAGGTAAAGAGTGTATGAAAAAGGAACTGCGTATTCTGGT
>OBYB01000903.1_pt1 | contig 15846 bp, 19 predicted proteins | sample 1538181 | NCBI WGS metagenome assembly OBYB01 (sample SAMEA2580157, study PRJEB22360) | human gut metagenome | biome: human gut; feature: human-associated habitat; material: faeces | place: Denmark | collected 2008/2010 | reverse complement strand
GCATCAGCCGGGGAGGAAGCTTTGCGTACTGCTATGACAACATCGGCAACCGCAAAACAGCCCGGGAACTGGAGGAAGAAGTAGCTTATGAATCCAACCGGCTCAACCAGTACACGGATATTGCCGGGGGAGAAGAAGATTTTAACCCCGTCTACGATGCCGACGGCAACCAGACCCGCATCAGGACCTCAACGGGCATATGGGAAGTGTCCTACGACGCCAACGACCGCCCCGTCGTCTTCGCCAGCCAGGATGGCAGAACAACCATCACCTGCGGCTACGACTACCAGGGCCGCCGCTTTGAGAAAAAAATCACTATCAATGCAGTTACCTCTTCTCATTCCTACTATTTATACCGAGGCTATTTACAAATAGCTGAGCTGGATCTGATGCACTCGGAAGCCATGCTGACGAGAACCCATGTATGGGATCCGACGGTGCGTACGGCTACACGCGTCCTGATGACGACCAGATGGAAAAGGGGAGTGACAACGGAAGAGAATTTTTATTTCATGCACGATGCTCGAAAAAACGTGACTTCCATTTTCGACGGCCAACGAACGCGAAGAGCCCGCTACGAGTATGCTCCTTTCGGCGCCCTGCTTACAGCGGACGGAGACATGGCACAATCCAACAAGTTCCGTTTTTCCTGCGAGTTCACAGACGATGAATTAGGGCTTGTCTACTACAACTATCGCCATCTTAATCCGCTCGACGGTAGGTGGATCAACAGGGATCCCATACGGGAACAGGCAGGACGTAATCTTTATGGATTTGTCAGCAATCATTGGGAATGGGATTTCCTGGGACTTCTTCTAACAAAGGATGATATTAATGTCACTGGAACAGATGAAGTAAATGTTATAGAAACGCCTGCTGGATTCATTCCAGAAGGAGTGGGAGAAGATTCCATATTTAAAATTCAAGCTACTGATCCCAACGTTTTTGCAAATACTCAAGTAAAAATAAACCGGGCATCAATCTCTGTTATATGTGGTAAGGCAAAAGCTGCCAAAGCAAGCCCGTGTGAAGTAAAAAGTGTTTCTCTCCAAGCCAGTGTGATTATTGTGATTAATCAGCCGGAAGATTTGACGTATTATAATATTGTTGCGGAGAATGGCATGGTTTTTAAAATTTCAAGTGACTATGTTTACAAATCTGTTGGCGCTACGAATTCCAGTGTTTATGCTCCATATGACTGGGTTTACAGTAAGGAGATGGATCATGTGAAAGATTTTAAAGCTTGGTTAGCCGGGGAGGAATTGAAAACTGCAATTGTTGAAGAATTGAGTAATGGCATTATTTATTTTTTTACCTATGGAAGTTGCAAAGAGAATGCAACTAAGCGTACTATTTCTGTTCTGGATAAGCAGTACAATACGGCAATAGCAAACACAAAAGAAACTTATGACAATGGTCCAAATGCTCCTCATACTTGGAAACGAGTGAATTATCCAGAAATTTCTGATGAGATTGCAAATATAGTGAAGGATCAAGTTGAGGGTGCTCTTTTACCAAGATAAGAAAAATGATGAAAAATAAATTCATACTGGAAATCATCTGTTTAATGCTCTTTTTTCCTATTCATGCCGGGGCATGGACAGTTCAGAATGAAATAAGAAATGACCGAACCTCAATAAGTCTACAATGGGTACAAACGTCATTTGCTGGTTGTTTTGAGAGTTTGCCCTCTTCTGTATGGAGTGAACGCTTGATTCCAAGGAAGGTTGAAGGGGAAGTGTACCTCGGTTTTTTTCTGGAGAACGTGTCTTCATCAAATATTGCCATTTCCGATGTATCTTTTGAGACGTTCGAACTTTTTCGGAAAGAAGGAAAACAGTGGGTAAGAGTCTATCCAGAGCAAAAATTAGGGCGTTGCGGAATAAGTTTGCGTGAAGAAATTGCTCCTAAGACAAAAATGATGATCTTCTTTGCCGTACCTTCTTCACTTCTTGCAAGTGGTTCGTACATGATCAAAAGCTATTGCAACGTTGAACATGACGACAACATGCTGGGCACTATATCATGGCTGACGGGAATATTTGTAATCCCCAAAATTTTGGAAATAAAAAGTTATGGGGATACAACCGGCCATGAGGGAATCTTAGAATGTACCGGCATCGTAGCTGATGAATCGTCGCGGACCCCTCAATTTTATTTGTCAGTCGTTTTAAAGAATGAGACGGATCACCCCTTACAGGTTCCTTTAACCGGGTATACGGGACCTTTGAACGTTGACATGAATTTTCGGTTGGTGGAAGTAATGGAGAATCATGAAAAAATCATCGGGGAAGCTGGCAGGGAAACAAAAAAAGAAGACAGGAAAATTCTGTTGCCGGGAGAACGTTTGTACATTCGAAGTGACGGATTTCAGAAGTATACGGCTGACGCGCACGATCGAAAATTCTTCAATCCTCTAAATTGGAAGGATTTGATTGGTAAAAGATTGAAAGTTACATCCATAAAATGGAGTTCTCAGGAATTTTCTATCAATAGACAGGGAAAGCTGGTAAAAGCGGAAGTCAAAGAATGAAATTGGAAACGGGCTTCTTCAAGAGATAAAAATAGGTTATTTTCTACTGCGGAAAGAAAAATCCAGCTTAAAATTGTTCAATCGAAAAATCTTGTCTATTCCCTTGGAGCGAATCTGGGAATTAAAAGCAAATCAAGGGACTTCATCCGCTTAATGTTTTCTATCTAGCTGCTATGGAAAAGGAAGCGGCATTGACAAGAATTATAATAAAAACGTTCTACTGGACAGCAAAAGGGACTCAACAAAATACTTCCTCACCTTAATGGAGAAGGTGGAAGACGCTCTGATTGCCTACGGCAACTACACCTCCTAGATGCAATACCTGCACAAGGAAAACAACGCCAACAGAGAGGCTTTCCTTCTCTCCCGCACCCTGTACATCAACGGCCAGATGGACTTCCTGAACGTCATTACCGCATCTCACTGCACTATCCCTTGCGGATGGGCAGCGAGATGCGCTTTTACATACCGGAATGCATCAAGACATGCTGCCGGAAAACAATGACCAGCATTGGAATTTTCATCATCCCACCCCTGTTTGAAAGAAGCATGAATAACCGTCTTACAAATATCACTATTGTTCTCCTCGCTGCCGTCTCACTCGTGGAGGGGAGCATTATCTGGCATGAAAAGAGCATCCGCCTCGATTCTCAAAAGGCTGGAACGGAAGAAAAAAGCGAGTGTGCCGACCATAGAGATGACGATTTCGTTCCGGATATTTCTTCCCAGTTTCCCCATCTCTATTTCAAAAACCAGGAAACGCAGGACTCTCTATCTGCTGAAGTAGGAACTCTTATTATTGAAAGAACCCAATCCAGACAATCCGCTGAAAATAGGGAATATGCCGAGACGGAGACGCATTTTATCAATCCCAATGAAACCGCTCATCTTCCTCCGGAAATAAAAAATACGTCTGTCTTATCCATTCTCTGGACATCCGACTCCGTCACCACCAAAACGGAAGAGAATTCTCTTTTCATGGAAATCGGCAAAAAATCATTATCCCCTTTGAAACTAACACTCACCCTAAGGGCCAAAGACGGAATGGGCCGGGAATGGAAACTGGCATGGGTGAAAGCAAATGAAGATTAACCTGATATCCGCCGCATCAGGAACACAAGCTCCCGTCAAATCATGTAACAGCCACTGAGGCGCGAATAGGACTCTATTACCATACGGAAAAAGATCATCACACATATATAATAATGAAAACCTTTAAAACGATAGCTTCACACAGGACGGAATATGAACATCCCATCAAATTGAAAAAGGGGGAAAGCGTTACGCTGGGGGAAAGAGCTCCGGAGGAAAACTGGAAGGACTGGATATGGGCGGAAAACAGTAAAGGGACAGGAGGCTGGGTTCCCGTTCAATTGATTGACTTTCCGGGAGACGGAACGCGGGGAACGGTGCTGGAAGATTACAGCGCCAGGGAATTGGACGTAGACCCGGGGGAAGATATCCTCAAGATCAGGACGCTGAACGGGTGGACGTGGGTCCGGAGAACAAGCGACCGGGAGGAAGGCTGGATACCCAATGAGACCATTGGAGAGGGAGCGGCGCAGGCTTCCGAAAACAACCGTACTTGAAAGAGACGGCGCATACGGAAAATCTCCCTCCTACTCAGGAAGAACGGTTTTTCTTCCTCTGTCCTCCGGTTCTTTCCGGGAGAAAGGTCAGGCCCCCGGCCTCTCCTCCATTTCCTTCATCACTGCGCTGATAAGGTTCCGGGTCTTCACGCCGGGCAGCACGTTCAGGTCCATGCGGTTCATCGCGTAGCCGAAGGAGAGGCCGCAGACCGGGTCCGCAAAGGCGTGGGAGCCGCCCGCCCCGGCGTGCCCGAAGCCGCCGGAACCGGATGAACACGCTGAGTAGGAGGCGGCGCAGCTTGCGGCCCGTGACGGGATCCGCGGGATCGTGCATGAAGCCGCAGGAAAAGGCAGTGGGCGTTTTCAGGGTCAGGTCCGGGCCGTCAATGACAATGTCCTGCATCCAGCCGCGCACGGCGGAAGGGAATATCCGTAGTTCATCCAGCCCCAGGCAGGCCTGGTAGAATTGCGCCATGCCGCGGGCGGAGGCCACGCCACCGAATGCCGGGGCTCCGGACGTCCACGCTTCCGGCGTGTTCATCTGGCGCACGCTGTTCAGGCCTGTCAGGGTGTTGAACGCGCGGTTCACGGGCGTTCCCTTCTTCATGTATTCCTGATAAAACGGCGTGCCCATGTTGGACATGTCCATCTTGCCGGGGTACAAGGTCGCCACCCGGCTGAATTCGGATTCCGGCAGGCGGATGTAAAAGTCCAGGTCCAGCGGCGTACGGATGTATTCCTCCCAGTAACGCCAAAGGCGTTCCCCGGTCAGGCGCAGCATGAGTTCATCCAGCATCACGCCGTAGGTATGCGGATGGTAGCCGTGCTCCGGGGGCTGCCACGCCGGAACGGTTTCCTCCAGGGCGCGCACGCAGTCCTCATGGTCAAACACGCTGGCCGTCCGGGAAAAGGCTGCCAGGCCGCACTGGTGGGACATCATCTGCGCGATGGATGCGTAAGGCAGCGGGAATTCCGGCCACAGTTCCCCCATGCTCATCTGCGGTGAGGCTCCCTGCCGGTGCAGGGCCAGCAGCAGGGCGGCGGAAGAGGCTCCCTTAGTAGCGGAGTAAACGGGCACCAGCGAGTGTTCCGTCCACGGGCGCGTTTCATCCGCTACGGCAAACCCGGAATGAAGGGAAACGATTTCCTTTCCGTCCTTCCAGACGGAAACGGAGGCGCCCAGTTCCCCGTAGTCACGGAAGTTCCTTTCAAACGCTTCAACTATCTGACGGTCACTGTTCATCCCCTTAAACACCCCGTCGCTACCTCCGGAGTCCGGGCGGAAGGTTACTCCCCCCGGTCATGTAAAGCAAGCCCCGGCCCTGCCTTGAAAAAGACCCCTGAAACAGAGGGCGGGAGCCCATAGAACGCGGCAGAAGGAAAGTTTTCCGGTACCTTGCATCTTCCACTTCCTCCTGGCGCAGCCTCCTGAGTCCTCCGGGGCCAGCCACTCCGGCATCAAGGGAGAGGAGTTGCAGGCAAAAGAAAAAGCGCATCAGACACGGGAGAAGAAGCAGTTTTCCATACGATTTCCCCCTTCCAGCGATGGCATGCTGCTCGCATCATGCCTCCCGCGCCGTACTTCACCCAGCTTTGATTTCATGAAGGGCCAGCACCAGCAGCCGGCTGCCTTCCACCCTGAATTTCACCTCCCAGCCGGAAAACAGGAGGCCGTAAACCCGTTCCGGATCGTCCTGGTACTGCGGGCGCGGATCCAAGGCCAGCGTATCCGCCAGCGCTTTCCGTTCCTCCGGGGTCATGGTGCAGCCAAGAGCGGCGGGGATTTCCACGTCCAGCCGTTCATAGGGAACAGCCGTAAATCCTTCCGAAGCCTCCGGAATGCAGTCCGCCAGCGGAACATATGGCTTGATGTCCAGAATGGGCGTGCCGTCCACCAGATCCACGCCGGAAAGGTGCAGCACCGGGCCATCCTGCGGGTGCAGTTCCACCTTTTCCAGCCTGACGGCGGACAGGCCGATGGGGTTGGGACGGAACGGCGCGCGCGTGGCGAACACGCCCATGCGCACGTTGCCCCCCAGCCGCGGAGGCCGGACCGTAGGGCTCCATCCCTCGTTTACGCTTTCACTGAATACCCAGATCAGCCACAGGTGGGAAAACCCTTCCAGGCCGCGGACGGCATCCGGATGACGGAACGGCGGCTCAAATACCAGCCGCGCACGCGCACCCGGAACCAGCCCGCTCTGGCGCGGTACGCCGAACTTGTCCGGATAACACGTGCTGACGCGGGCGACAGGATGCAAGCGGCAGTTAATAGCTAATAGTTAATAATTAACAGTCTCCGGTCTTTCTGCGTTACGCTTTCGTCAGAAGCAGTGGAGCTGTTCTCCGAGCACTACGGCTTCCACCTTCCCTTTCAGGGTTTTGCCCAGGAAAGGGGTGTTCCGGGCGCGGCTGCGGAGCGTTTCATCCGTGACGGGCGTTTCACCCTCCGGGTCAAACACCACCAGATTGGCCGGAGCGCCTTCTTCCAAAGAAACGGGAGCCAGCCCCATGAGCCTGCGGGGAGCGTCACTGCAGGCGCGCGCCACCGTCTGCCAGGACATTTTCCCGGGTTCCACTAGATACTGGTAAATGGCGGGCAGGAACGTATCCAGCGCAATCATGCCCTGCGGCGCGACGACGAAGTCCTGAAGCTTGGAGAACGGCGTGCAGGGCGTGTGGTCGGAGACGATGCAGTCAATGGTGCCGTCATTCACCGCGGCGATCAGGGCGTCCACGTCCGACTGCCCGCGCAGGGGCGGGAGCGTCTTGTAGTTGGTATCGTAGCGGCCCACGTCTTCATGCGTGAAGAGAAGGTGGTGGAGCGCCGTTTCCGCGCTCAGCCCGGCGGTCACCGGTTTGCAGCGGCGCAGGATGTCCACGCTGCCGGCGGTGGAAACGGTCTGGACGTGCAGGGAGTTGCCCGTCTCCACGGAAAGGCGGATGATGGTTTCCATGCCTATTTCCTCCGCGCAGGAGGGAGAGCCCGTCAGCCCCAGGCGGTAGGAGGTGGTGCCCGGGTGCATGGTGGCCTTGGCCGTCAGGGACGGCACGTCCCCCCGCAGGGCGAAGGTGAGGTTCAGGTTGCTGGCGTACTGCATGGCGCGGTACAGCAGCAGCATGTTGTCCGGCGTGCGGTCCCCGTCCGTGATGAAGCGCACGCCCTTGGCGCGCAGGGAGTCATAGGAGGCCTGCTCTTCCCCGCCGTCCCCCTTGGTCAGGCAGCCGGAGGGGATGACCTCCACCAGCGCGTCCGTGCGGCATATTTCCATGAACGTGGTGATCTGGGCGGCATTGTCCATCACGGGATCGGTATCCGGCATGGCCATCAGGCCGGTCACGCCGCCATGCAGGGCCGCCGCGGTAGCCGTGGCCACGCGCTCCTTGTCTTCCCGTCCGGGCTGGCACAGGTGGGCGTGAAGGTCAAACAGGCCGGGCAGAACCAGCTTTCCGGAGGCGTCTAGCACCTTTTCTGCGGCATCCTCCGGGAGCGTCCCGGCGGGGGCCTTTGCGGCGATTACCCCTCCGGAAACCAGAAGATCCACCGGAGCGGAACCGTCCGCCGTCCGGGCATTGCGAATAAGTACGGAAGTTTTCATGAGCAATCAGTGCTGGGTTTGCGGGGTGAGATGGTAAAGGATGGACATGCGGCAGGCGATGCCGTTTTCCACCTGCCGGTTGATCAGGCAGCGCTCATAATCCATCGCCAGGTCGCAGATTTCCACGCCGCGGTTGACTGGGCCGGGGTGCATGATATACAGGCCTTCATCTGAAATGCGCTTCAGGCGTTCTTCCGTGACGCCGTAAATCTTGTTGTATTCCCGGGCGCTGGGGAAGAAGGGGGCGTCCTGCCGCTCCTTCTGCACGCGCAGCAGGTAAATCACGTCCGGCTTCCAGGCGAACGCCTCGTTGAAATCGGAAAAGCGCGGGATGCCGGAGTGCTCCGTGCGCGGCACCAGGGAGCCCGGCCCCAGGTAGGCCACTTCCATCCCCAGCCTCTTCATCAGCAGGGAAGTGGAGCGGGCCACGCGGGAATGCAGGATGTCCCCCACGATGAGCACGCGCTTGCCCCTTACCTCCGGAAACACCTCCCGGATGGTGAAGGAGTCCAGCAGCGCCTGGGAGGGATGGGCATGGGCCCCGTCCCCGGCGTTGATCACGCTGGCGCAGGTATGGCGCGCAATCACATTCGGCAGGCCGCTGTTGTAATGGCGCACGATCACGTAATCCACCTTCATGGCCTGGAGCGTGGCGATCGTGTCCTGCACGGATTCCCCCTTCACCACGGAAGAGGTGGACACCGTGAAGTTGGTCACGTCCGCGGACAGGCGTTCCGCCGCCACCTCAAAGGAGGAGCGGGTGCGGGTGCTGGGCTCATAAAAAAGCGTCAAAACGGACTTCCCTTTCAGGGCAGGCACCTTTTTGACGCTTTTGGTGAAGAGCTCCTTCATCGGACCGGCCGAATCCAGCAGCGTATGAATTTCCTCGTCAGTCAACGAGGAGATGTTGAGAAGGTCCTTGCGGGGATTCATGGAAAACGGGTAATGGATTGAAAAGTGTCTAGTGGGAGGAGATGATTACGCGGTCCTCGCCGTCGGCCTCCTTCATGCTCACGATGACCTTGGCTCCGGCGTGGTCCAGCACATGGCCCGTGTAATCCGGCTGGATGGGCACTTCCCGCCCTCCGCGGTCAATCAGGCACGCCAGTTCAATGCGGGCCGGGCGGCCGTAGTCGAAGAGGGCGTTCAGGGCCGCGCGCACGGTGCGGCCCGTGTAGAGGACGTCGTCCACCAGCACCACCCTCATGTCATCCGTGGAAAACGGCAGGTTGGAGGAACGGAGGGAGGGGCGGGCCTCCAGCTTGAAAATGTCATCCCGGTACAGGGAAATGTCAATGGCGCCGTACTGGGCTTCCACGCCCAGCTCCTTCACCTTGTCCACCAGCCTCCGGGCGATGACGTCCCCCTGGCTGAGCAGGCCGACGATGGCGAGCGGTTCCCCGGGAAAGCGGGCCACGATGCCGTGGGCCATGCGCTCCAGCGCACGGGAAATCCCCGGGCCGTCCAACACGATTTCCTGTGACGGAGGAGGAGTCATCTGATGGGAAAGGAGTGAACGTTACAGGCCGGCCAGCTTCAGGATGCGGTGGGCGGCCATGGCGGCATTGACGGGGGTCTTCTTGTGCAGGCCCACCGTGGTGCAGGGCACTCCGCCCGGGCACTGGGCGATCGCCAGCAGGGCGTCAATGCCGTTCAGGGGGCCTCCGGGAACGGGCACGCCGATGACCGGAAGGGAGCAGCTCATCACCACCACGCCGGGAAGGGCGGCGGACAGCCCGGCCACAGCCAGAATGACGGCCTTTTCCCCGCTGGCTTCCAGCTCACCCAGGAACTTGACCAGCTCCGGGAGGTCGCGGTGGGCGGACAGGACGGTTTCTTCATACGGAACATTCTCCTGCGCAAAATACTCGCGGGCGGGTTCCATAAAGGGCTTATCATTCGGGCTGCCGTAGATGACGATGACTTTCATGGCTGTGTGTGCGGTTGTGAAACTTGCAGATTATGGCCCCAAGCCCCCTGCCCTGGCAAGACTTAACCTTCAAAAAAAACGGCGGGGGCCGCGGGCGTGAAGGATGCCCGGACGGAGGCGCAAAAACTCCGGAACGGCCTCACCGGGCACACGCCTTTTCCCCCATTTCACCCATCTCTTTCATGGTCTGCCTGTGAAACCGCCTCTTCCCCTGTTCCGCGTCTCCACTGCCCGGAGCTTCCGGAAGGGTCTCCCGCATCCTCCGGAATAACCGCCTTGCCTGACTCAAGGTCCTTTTTCCACTGGTAAAGGCGCTTCAAAAGGTCAGGGGCGCTTTCCCCCTCCCTCTTCATCGTCCCACGGTCCAGCCAGTCAATCAACGCATTCATGGAGCGGCCCAAATCATATTGATGGTCAAACCGTTCCCTGGCCTCGTCCAGACTGGCCATGAGATTCTGCACAACGGATATGTCTTTCCGGGAAAAATCTCCCTTCCAGTATTCATCCACCATCTTCAGGACGTCAATATACGACTCCCGGAAATCAGGCGGACATTCCGCCTCAAACCGTTCCGGCATGAGGTCAAACATGCTTTTACTCCTGTCACCGGACGGAGTTCCCCGTTCCAGGGAAATAATTTCACAGCACAATTCAAGCATGACACGGTACTTGAGGATAGCCGCGCGGGCTTTCCTGAACTGCTGCACTTCCAAATCCACATTCGGCATGAGCGGTTCCACAACGTCCTGTCCGCTCAATACGCCACAACCGCATCCCCATGCCATACCCGCCAGGGAAAACCATTTGAATAATTTCATCGCCTTTTCAGCGGTGAAAACCTTTTTTCTTTCCCGCACCGGAAACAGCAACAAGCCCAGCCTTCTCATCCTTCCTTCCTCTCTTGGGATATAAACTCCACAGGAACAGCCAGTTTCCCGGACTCCAAATCCTTCTTCAACCGGAGCAAATCCTTCAGGAATATTTCAGGGGCATCATTCCTTTTCCCGGTCTCCAACCGCTTATCAAGCCATTCATTGGACAAATAAATCGCTCGTTCTATTCCATACCGCTCATCCAGGCGTTTCATCACAGCCTCTATCGCAGCACATTCCTTTTTCCCTTGCGGCGTCTCCATCCATTCGGGATTTTCATTCAACGCGGCTTTTATTTTTTCCACATGCTCCATCCATTCTTTCCGGAACATCTCCGGACACCCGGCTGAAATATTTTCAGGAAGCAGATTCAGCAGCCGCTTGCAAAGCAGCCCCGCATTAACATTTCCCTTAATATCAGATTCCAGGATGGCAATCCGCCCGCACAAGGTCCAGAAAAACATGTACCTGGCAACGGCGGCACGTTCCCGGGCAAATTCCGGCGTCTGCCGGTACCTGTCCACATTCGGCATGGAGGGTGACGCCACATCCTGCCCCTGCGCCATTCCCAGGCAGCAGCCCGCCAAGCCTGCGGCTAAAATCAGCTTGATCATTAGTTGATAAGAGCATCTGCCGGGGATAAAGTCCATCCTTATTCCTCCTTCTCCCCACACTTTTTCTCCGGAGAGACAGCCCCTTCTTTTTCCGGAGGAGGAAGACTGCGTTCCACATCCTCCATCTGCTCCATCAGGGCCGTGATGAGCGCTTCCCGGTCTGTGGCCGCTTTCATCTGCCTTCTGAGCTCCCGGTCCACCTGCTGAAACCTTTCGGAAAGCGGATACCGGGAAACGACGGGAAGCAGCAATTCATTGCATGCCTTAACATAAACGCCGTACTCCCGGATCAATTCCTTTCCCGCCAGCTTCTCTTTTTCCATACGCTGAAGAAAGGCCTTGCTCATGGCATCCACCAGCCAAAACACCTTGCGGTAATCCGGGGGACATTCCTCCACCAGTCTGACGGGAACGGCTATGTACGATTCCAAAAAAGCGCGGTGCACGCCCTCCATCGGCATCCGGTCCAGCAGCGGCGCCCTTTTCTCCAGATACAGCATGCTCCACATCATGAGCCGGATAATGGCGTCCCGGTCCCTGAACAGTTTTTCCTCCGCACTCTGCGCCTCCCGCACGGACGGTTCCTGCGTAAAAGCAACATCCTGCCCCCGCACCATTCCCAGCCAGCATGCCCATGCCAGAACTGCACAGAAAACTACATTCAGCATCATCTTATCAATCCGGTTTCTTCTTCCATTCCTTCATTTTCCCCTGGAATTTTCAGCTTTCCGGCAATCAGGTCGTCCTTCATTCGTTGAAGCGCCTTCATGCGCTCCTCCCTGTTCAATCCTATCACCTTGCTTTCCAGCATCCGGAAAAAAAGAGAACTGCGTTCCCTCAAACGGTATTTTTCCATCATGGGAGCATTCATTTCATTGCATCGGTTGCAATATTACTTAAAAACCTTGTCGAATTGTTCATCATCCATTTTTTCCGTCTTCATCCTGTCCAGCAGTCTGGCGGATTCTTCCCTGCACGCCTCAAAGGTTTTCCGGTAATCAGGCGGGCACAACTCCAGCATCCGGGGAGGCGGCGCAGAGTTCATGCGAACAATCATGGCGGCCACGATTTCCCGTGTCTCCCGGCCTTTCATCTCCAGCCTTATCATCGTTCCCAGAACGCATCCCAGCATTTCCACCCGGTCAATGGCTTGCTGATACCGTTCCAGGGCCTTCCCTTCCTCCGTCTCCAAATCCACGTTCGCCATGGAAGGCGCCGCCACATCCTGGGACATGGCGGGGAACGCCGTCAGGAATGCAGAAACCACCACCCGCCGGAACAGACTTAACATGAAACCACGTTACAGGAGCCCTTCACATGCGGTCAACATTATTCTCCCTGTCCGCTACTGCGGAAAACCAGACAGGCAGGTCCGCAGCAACCACAGCAAACGCCCTGAAGGCAACGAGGGGGGCTGCCCGGTAAAAACTGCTCTTCCTCCTCTCGCCGCCCAGCTTCTATCCCTCCTGCTTCTGCATGATTTCCGCAGGAATAACCACTTCTCCGGATTCCAGCTTTTCCTTGATTCCTTTAAGACGTTTGAGCATTTCCTTTTTGCCGGCGCCATCCTCCATCTCCAGGGCAGAAATACCCGCCTTCTTCATCATCCAACCCATCACCGGCTGTATCGCCTCCTGCACCATGTATTTTTCCATCAGCAGGCGTACGTCTTCCCACGCACCCATCTCCAAGTCTCCGGGAACGGCTCCAGACTCCTCCATCTTTTTCTCACACGTATCCTTCCATTGCCGTACTGCGCATCTGAAATCTTCCGGACACCGGGCAAGCGCGTTCATGGGAATGAACTCCCAAAAATGTTTTATTCTCTTTTGCAGATCCATTTTCTCCGCAGGATCCTCTTCCAGCATTAAAATCATCTGATTCAAAACCAGTACAACCATAAAACCGCATATGGCGGCACGCTCCTCCTGAATTTTTTTCCCGGTCTCGGAATCCAAATCAACGACAGGCATTCCCGGTGAAGCAATATCCTGAGCACGGGAGAAAAGAGGGAACGCCCCGCATAATAATAAAACAATCAATAAAAAGCGACTCATGCCAGCCATATTCACAGCATACCACGGGACCGTCCGCGGGCAATAAGTTTTCCGCCATTCCGTGCCGGGGCCGCTTCTTTTCCCATTCATGGACCTTCCCGCACAGAAAAAATTCAGCCGGAGGCCGGGGATCCCGGGCACCCGCCGCAACAGGCTTGCCCTTTCTTCCGGAAAAACGCCGGAGCGGAACAACTACCGGACTTATTCCTCCACCGTCTCCGGCATGACGAGGCGCCCTGAACGGACATGATCGCGAAATTGCTTGAACGCTTGGGCAAACGAGTCCTGGTCCATGTTGCCGCGGGCGTTGACTTCCCGCTCCATCCAGTTCAAGGCCTGGCGGCACATGTCCTCCATGCCGTATTCCGCCAGAAAGGCCAGAACCTCCGGGTCTTCCGGATTAAACGGCTCGGACTGCAAATCCCTTTTTCCGTCCGCCGCCTCTTTCAGAGCCTGAACCCTGGCATTCATCAGCTTTTGGAGCTTTTGCGGGCATTCCTTCAATTCCTGTTCAGGAAAAGCCGCCAGTATCAGGGGATAAAGGTCCTTTTCCCTGAATACCTCGCCCTGGTTTTCCACGACCGGCAGGAGAACGGCTAAATAAAGCAGCACGAAGAATTTGCGGATAGTCGCCTTCTCCGCCGCCAGCTTCTGCCCGGAAGGCGTTTCCAAATCCACATTCGGCATTCCGGGCGCCCCGACATCCTGGGCGGCACCGGACAGCGCAAACAGCACGGGGCACAGCAATAAAAAGTTCAGGGGCATTCTCATGGTTCACTTTTGGACAGCGGGGCTTCCCGATCGTTCGAAATCTGCGGTAATCCCTTGTTCCTTTAATATTTTACGTTTCCGGGACGTCTTCACCGGGAAAACTTAAAACCTCCACGTTGCGGAATGGGAGCCGCGGAAAGCAATCCATCCCTTCCACGGCTTTCCGCACGTTCGCTCCACCAGGGGCAGATTCCGCCACCGGGCAGGAGGTAAAACGGAAGATAACGGCTTTCTTCTCAAACATCTTCCATCACCTCCCCGTCCTCCATTTCCTCAGCCTCGCCAATATTTTCGGGAACCACGACTTTCCCGGCCTCCATCTCCTCTTTCAGTTCACGGATGCGCCGGGCTTTAAACGCGGGGGTGTCACTTTTCCTGAAACCCAGCCTGGAAGTTACCCAGCGTGCAATCCGTTCCTCTTCATCCTTCAAGCCGTACTTGAACAGCAAGGCGGCCACTTCTTCATCCGCCACGTAAGGCCAGACAATATTCTTTTCAAGCCCGTCCAGGAATTCCTGTATCTTGCTCTTTTTTACAACGACCAGTTCCTGAAAATCCGCAGGACAGCGTTTCAGGGCATTTTCCGGGAATTCCTCCAGGATTACCTGATAAAATTCCGTAGCCAGTCCGTTGCCGCCTCTGATTATTACTTCAAAGGAAGGAAGGTTCCGGACAAGGCACAACTGGGCAAGAAAGCTCCGAATTTCTTTACGATTCCTTTCCCGCACCCTTCCTTCCTCCGTATCCCGGTTCAAGTCCGGCCCGGGGGGAGGAGCAATACCCTGGGCGGCCGCCATTCCCGATAAACTTAAAACGATCAGAAAACGAACCATCTTACCCATGAAGACACCATACCACAAACATGCATTCCGGCAATACCGTTCCTCCAGCCGCTTCCCTACCGTCTTGCACGCCCCAATCATTTCCGGAACTAAAGGCTGTTTTTACAAGGCCAACGGCGGGAATGCCGGAATTTGCACGGCAAAGCTTGAAAAGGGATTCACGGAGCGCCGCATCCCTCAACGGGACATCTGCCGCGCCATGGCCTCCGCGCAGCGGCGGCCCGCCCGGGCGGCGGAAACAATGCCGCCGGCATACCCGGCCCCTTCCCCGCAGGGATACAGCCCTTCCAGCCCGGGATGCTCCAGCGTGGCGGGGTCCCGCGGAATGCGCACGGGGGAACTGGTGCGCGTCTCGCAGCCGATGAGCTGGGCGGAGGCCCCGGCAAAACCGCGCCATTTATGGTCAAACTGCCGCAGCCCTTCCCGCATGCGCCAGACGATTTCCCCCGGAAGCAGTTCATGCAGGGGGTGGGATGTAATGCCGGGGTGGTAGCTGGTGGGAAGCAGGGAGGAGGAAACGCACCCGTTCAGGAAATCCTCCACTTTCTGGGCCGGGGCCTTCTGCATGCCTCCGCCAGCGCGGCTGGAAGCGGTCTCCAGCGCCTTCTGGTACGCCACGCCCGCCAGCACGCCGTGCTCCCTGCAGAAGGATTCCGTATCTTCCGGATGCACGCTGACCACAAAGCCGGCGTTGGCAAACGGGGAATCCCGCCGGGCCAGGGACATGCCGTTGACCACCACCTCGTCATTTTCCGTAGCGGCGGGAACAATGAAGCCTCCGGGGCACATGCAGAAGGAGTGGACGCCGCGGTCCCGAATGGTGGTCGTCACGGAATAGCGCGCCGCCGGAAGCTGTTCCGGGCGTTTCCGGTCCGGGCGCAGATGGTACTGGCGGGCATCCACGAACGCCTGGGGATGTTCAATGCGCACGCCCACGGCAAAGGGCTTCTGTTCCAGGGCCAGCCCCTCCGCCAGCATCATGCGGTACACGTCCCGCGCGCTGTGCCCGGTAGCCAGCAGAACGGCGTCCGCCGCAAAT
>OBYB01000876.1_pt1 | contig 16354 bp, 9 predicted proteins | sample 1538181 | NCBI WGS metagenome assembly OBYB01 (sample SAMEA2580157, study PRJEB22360) | human gut metagenome | biome: human gut; feature: human-associated habitat; material: faeces | place: Denmark | collected 2008/2010 | reverse complement strand
GGATTTCGGTATCTTCATTCATGTGATGTGGGTTTCCCATGTCGAACCAAGCCTGTCCTTCTACAAAACGCGCATCAGCCAAATGAAAAAGTTCACTACCACGAGAACAATATTTGCCTAATTTATAAAGCACATAATTAGAAAATAAATTATTGGAAGATTCAGTACAACCAGGCCAGTTTATCGCTTTCTGATGAATGTGTCCGATCTCATGTGCAGGTCCCCAGGCATTATCTTTATCTGCCATTACATTATCCCTCAATAAGATATTATCAAGATAAGTATAAACAAAAGCCACACGATAATCCGACGCCCACATATACCCATATTCCGGTGAAATAGCAAAAATATGATTATTCATTTGTGAAGGCCATACATCTTCAATCCCCATTAATTCCTGTTCCCAGCCAACAATATCATCCCACAAGTTAATGGCGGAAAGTATTCTATCGGGAACAAAACTCCGTAATTTTTCAGTATGGAAATAAAACATGATCTTATTACCACGAACACAAAAATACTTATGGTTTGCCGCAGCCAACAACTGTGCATATTTCTGATCCGTCTTATGATCTTTCAAATCAAAAAAGCCGGTCACTTTTCCACTACCTGAAGGAATATGAATGTTTACAGGTTTAGCCCTGTCATCATTGAGCATAGCTGTATACATCACAAATAATTGCCCGGATTCTTTCATCGTCAATTTGTTTATACCCGGAGATAGAAAATAAATAGAACCACTTGAGTTGACTATCCAACCTCTATCTTCTTCATCATTCGTATAAGTCTCTCCTATCACTTGCAAAGAGAGTTGCTGTCCGTATGTATCTCCGACCAATACGATGATTTCTTCATCTTTCTCCACCGATATACCGGTAGGATTATCAAGATTGCCATATTTTTTAGTCATCAATTTGTCTGCCCATTCGACAACATCACTGTACGGGGCATACTTTCTGATTCGGAACTCTTTCTCATGTGTATCGTATGTATCATTATACAGAGCTAAAGCCAAACGGGCAAAGTATCCCGGCAATTCATTGATAACATCTTCTGTGACACCTTCGTTCAAGGCAGTACATGAAAGATCTGTGAAGACTTTAAGTAATTGGTCATTCACCGAGCTTTCTTTATTATATCGGAAAAACTCCATTTCATCACAACTCACAAAGTTATTATATCCTGAATATACCATAAATTTAATGCCGCTAACACGCTTTGTCTCGTCAAACAAAACCCGTGACGCCATATCTTGTCCACGAAAATCGTATTCCCCATATTTCACCCAATCAGTATGTCCGATATCAGTGGCCGTATAAACTTCCACCCGACCAAAATTACCATTGCCGGCACGGGTATGATAAATCACATAATCAATCTCTGTATCCGGTTCAAAATAATATTCGAGCGACACTGGAAAATTTGCTGATTTTCCAAATAAAGAATGATAGCCATCAGCTTCAGGAGTAAACTTTCCGTCAAAAGAACATTCAATTCCACGACCATTTTGATGTTCCGAATCTTTGCCTCCAATAACCTTTACCTGGATATCTTCAGGCACCTCGAAGGTAGAAAACTGTAACACCGTAATCGTATAATCATGAATAGCAGATGTTACGGATATCGTAGCAGTTCTATTATCACGAGTATTATTAGACTCTGCCTTCATCACTATAACCTGTCCTTTTTCCGGATCAGCCTCTTTATAAACTTTAAGCCAGTCCGCATCACTTTCCACCTGCCAATCCGACATAGGAAGCGTAGTCTTTACCTGAACGACAACGGTAGAAGCATTCCCGTCCAAGCTCTGTTGCAAAGCAGTTCCCTCAATTTCAAATTTTGAATTTAATTGTTCCTCATCTTTACAAGATTGCAATAGAAACAACCAAACTCCAATGAATCCAGCTAATCTTATGATATTATATATTTTCACAATTTCCTCCTTTCTATTCAAGTTCGAACACTGTTAATACAGCAGCATGGTCTCCAGGCCATACGTCATCTATCTCAGGCATTGTACGTACAATCTTCGAAGCAACAGTTTTTATTCCATTACCTTTACTATAAATAAAATCAACACGAGAAGTCTGCGACTGTCCGAAAATGACCGCATACGTTCCTTCTCCCCGCTCCAATTCATCCGGGTTTATCTCTCTGAAAGTATCCCTAAAACCTTTATCAAGCATATAACGTGACACGGGCAGTTCCTCAGCTATATATCCGAAATGAATAGGAGCCGCCTTATGCGTCCAATCCAAATGGCTGCACGAATTAAAGTCCCCACCGATAATGATCGGCATAGAAGAATCCACATAAGGAATCAAGTCATTCTCCAACAGACGTTTCATATCGACCAAAGCTAATATACTATCCTCCGCAGCCCACCTATGAGTATCCATTCCATAATTAGCATAATAACAAGTATATTCCGGCCGGTAGGCATAACGCAACCAGCAAGCATTCACATACACCTTTTTCCCGGAAGGGAGCGTGATTATAGCAGGATTTGAATAAAAAGTATTCTTCGTCTTAATTTTCTGTATAGGATAACGGCTAAACAAACACAAATTATCCCCTGGAGAAGGAGTCTGCAAATTAAATCCGATAGCTTTTGCTATCATTTCTTGCGAACCGTATCCTTCTTGCATAGTAACAACATCAGCACCGGACTGCTTAATCAGATCGATAATACGTTCGCGCCCATCTTTGCCCAAATGTTTACCTCCGTGCCAGATATTCCATTGGAGTACCTTCAGATATTTCTTATTATTCCGGCTATCAGATGTAATCATTACCGGGAGACAATCATCGGATAATATGGGAGTAATAGAACGACGGCCTATTTTTACAGACTGAACGTTTACTCCCAAGCAATTACCCAATACAGCCTCAGCATTGACATCGACCGTAACTAATAGATAGTTGGTACCATGTTTCAACCGCGTGGATTCGTTTTCCGAAAGACGTATCTTCATCTTTCCGGATTTCGGGATCAATCCGCCTTTTACCAATTCAATCCGTACATTCGAACGAGGTTTCGACCCGGTATTATAAATATGGATCCGTTCGATATCTTTCAACGAAGTACAATTTCCAAAATCAAGCACCAGTTCTTTTACCGCTTTAGGCGACTGTTCACCTTGAGTCTCTATACGTAGTTTTAACAGTTGAAAGTCTCGTTTTCCCCGGTCAACATCCCATTCGGCAGGCAAAGCCACTACCTTGAACAATTCTTGTTCTCCATATTCCGCACGAAATAAAGGGTTATCATTTTCAACCGCATAAGCTAAAGGGGCAGACTTATATTGCTCCAGACGGCCGTTACGCAAATGAAATGACAACCGTCCCTCCGCAGCTCTATTGATAGAGATATCCTCCGATAAATCATCAAAATTATAATAACCTTTCAAACAATCAAACTGACTGTGCCGTGCTGTGACCGGACGATACATCCATTCATTCAATTCCTTTTCCGTCAATCCTGTTTTCCAAATGCGCACTTCATCAATGCAACCACCAAAAGCGCTCTCTGATGATTCATTGATTCCGATTGCTCCGGGTAAAATGACAGTGGCAGTATCTTTACGAGCGACTTCCCGGCCATTAATATATAACAAGGTACAACGTCCATTACAGACTGCTGCTACATGCGTCCACTTTCCTTTAGGAATTTCTTCCCCAACCAATCCTGTAGCTACATTGCACAATCGTCCATGATCTATCACCAACGGCAGATAGTCCAACGAATTGAGTTCACTGTATTCTCCACCGCCAATAATCACTTCCTGCGACTTCCATTCATTATTATCAGGCTTAATCCATGCTTCCAATGTCCAATGGCGGCATAAGGTATCCATACCTATACGCAGATTATTGTCTTTACCGTCCAAACAGACAGCCTTGTTGGATTGTGCCAATAAATGTATTCCAAACAAACTAAAAAAAATAGTATATAACAATGTCTTCATAATACTTATTATAAAAAGTAGGGCCGGGAAGACCAAAGAATAACTGCGGTCGACCCGGCCACTAAATAAAAAAGTTAAGAGAGAGAGAATCAATTATAATATGGATTCTGCACTAATTGTGGCATTTTATTAGTTTCCTTCATCGGAATAGGCATTAAGTACTGTCCTTTATGGAAATTACGGATCAAAGGAATCTCTCTTACCTGGAAGAATCCTGCATCATCATTGGCAGCCACATTCAAACCTAAATCGGGTATCCCCAAATATTTCTCTGCAATTTTCCACCGACGAATATCAAAGAACTTCTGACCTTCAAGATAAAATTCAAGAGAACGTTCCTGTCTGACAATCTCCCTCAATCCTTCTTTTGTGTCTTGGTAACCGGGGTTAGTAGAAAAATTATCCCAGGCCTCGTCTACTTTGGGAATGCCCGCACGTACACGCACTTTATCGATATAATCTTTAGCTTTATCCAATTCTCCAATCTCCACCAAAGCTTCTGCATAATTCAAATACATTTCAGCCATACGGAAAAGAGGTAGCGGATAGTGCACCACGCCATCTTCATACGAAGGATGCACCAGTTTTTTGTTATGATATCCGGTAACAGAATAATAAAGATCTTGATTTCGCTTACCATGACGGTCATTATTGCGTAATTCCTCCACAATGACCCGCTTGGCAGGATCATCACTCGTTATCTCGCCGTCATACTGCGTGATTTCATAGAAACCATGATGAAAACCTATGTTTGCATAAAAACGCGGCTCTCTGTCAAGATGCATTTTTATAGAAGTACCATTACTAACATTCGAGTAATTGTTTCCGTCATAATTCACCGGTAGCTCAACAATATTAAACCTCCCGTCATAATCATACGTCTTATCTTTATCCATTGGCAATCCATTCTTTGTATAAAACGATTCCACCATTTGCAATGTAGGCGCTATACTGCCTGAACCATCATACACAATGTCAATATATTGGCGAGGAATAGACCGATTCTGAATATCATAGTATCCTTCTTTCCGGGTATCAGCCCAAATGACTTCCGGACTTGGATTTGAAAAATCAATCACAGAATAACGTATTCTACGTTGTGCCGGATTAGATAATCCCGGACGATTATCGTCAGGAGTACCTGCATCATTATCATCATAAAGCCGGAAATTCAGTTTTTCCAGTTCTGTAATAGCCTGCAAAGAGATTTCCGCACTTTTTCTCCATTTGTCTTCCGAGTATTCCTGTGCAATCAAATGGCGTCCGTCTTTCTTACTTTTAAAATCGGCATACATCTCACTGTTACCATTAAATAACGGTGAAGCCGCATATAAATAAAGCCGGGATTTCAATGCATAGACAGCTACTTGTGTAGCTCGCCCAAAATCTTTTCCGGAATATGTAGTAGCCAAATCAGGAAAAGCTTCATCAAGCTTGCGATTTATGAACTCTACCACCTCATCATAACTACTACGTTCAGGAAATTCTTCAACATCCAACTTTGGGTCATAAAGTTTATCAATAATACATGTAGGACCGTAAGAACGCAAGGATAGAAAATGATAATAAGCTATCAAAAAATTAGCTTCGCCACGATAATGTTGCTTATCTGTAGGAACCAGATTTTTTGCCTTATCCAGGATATCCAGAAACATATAGCACTGCCGGATACCTTCCCAGATAGGAGACCATGTATCAGAAGTCATGTGCAGACTGGAAGGCCCGTATGTGCCTTCATTAAAAGTAGAAAACATTTCTTTACGATAAAAAGAAGTTTCCGCCCCACACATCATCCAATAAGCATTATTACTAATCGCTCTGTTGGTAGGAAGAAAAGAATAACATGAATAAAGGTAATTCCGTACCAAATCCGGAGTTTCGTAAGAATCTTCTTCTTTCACAACTTCATCTGGTACAATATCCAAATAGTTACAAGCTGACAAGCCTAGCAAAAAAAGTCCACAGAACAAATATTTAAGTTTCATAGTTTTATAATTTTGTATCGTTTGATTACTGTATGGTCATTTGAAAACCAATATTGAACACTCTCTGGGTAGGATAATAAAGACCATTACCACCTCCCATTTCAGGATCCCAATGCTTGAAAGGAGAAAATGTCAGTAAGTTGACCCCACTTAAATAAAAGCGCATACCTTTATAAGTATAACCTATCTCCGCATTTTTTAATTTCAAGAAAGCTGCATTCCTTAACCAATAAGTAGAATACTGCTCGTTATTACCATTACTATCTTTAGTCAAGCGTGGATACGCTGCATTTGGATTAGGATTATCAACACTCCAATGATCATCAGCCACAAATTGTAACATATTTTTAATACTCGTTGTACCAAAGGGATGCATACCATACATCATGAAAGAGGTACGAGCCACTCCTTGGAAAAAGAAAGAAAAGTCCCAGTTTTTCCACTTCATAGAAGGGCCGAAACCATATACAAGCTCCGGATCATAAGGATGACCAATAGCCACACGATCATTACTATTAATTACATTATCATATTCTCCTTTTGCATTAGGCTGATTTACATATTTAATATCACCCGGCTGTGGTGTATAACCTAAATCTTGGCGCGGAGAATTGTCAATAGTTTCTTGGTCGGGGAAAAGTCCATCAGCTACATATCCCCAGTAAGTACCCAATGGATGCCCTACGTCGGACAATCCCGGATATTCAAAATACGGAGGCTCATCCATTTTCAAGACCTTGTTACGAGCAAAAGTCAATGTACTTTTGAAAGAAAGGAAAAAATCTTTCGTGATTTGTTTATTGTAGTCTATAGCTAAATCTAATCCTTTGTTCTCCATTTCTCCATTGTTGGAAGTAATTTTAGTTTCACCTGTACCAACAATTTCCGGAATGGAATTTTCACGGGTCATAAAAATATCACGGCGCTTTTCTCTAAATATATCAAATGTCAGATTAAAGTCATTGAATAACTGTAAATCAAGCCCCAAATTAATTTTTTCACCAACTTCCCAAGTTAAATCAGGGTTAAAATATCTATTCCATGACGGACCGGAATAATACGTATCTTGCCTAATACCCGTCGTATAGGAATCGCTACCACCCAATACAAGATCTTCCATATAAGCAAAGCGCCCTGCATTCGTAGCATCATTGCCAACCAATCCCCACGAACCTCTGATTTTCAGATTTGAAATGACCGGTTTTATTGGCTGCCAGAATTTTTCATTTGAGATGTTATAACCAACAGCTATTGAAGGGAAAAAGCCAAATCGATGTCCTTTAGCGAAATTCTCCGAACCGTTATAACCAAAATTTCCCTCAATATAATAACGGCCATCATAAGAATAAGATACACGTCCAGCTACTCCTTGCTTCCGTTGCGGCAAAGATGAAAAAAGTGTAGTAGGACCATTAATATCATATTGTTCCTGATTATAAAGGAACATAATATTCAAATCGTGTACTTCTTTAAAAATACGATTATAGTCCAAGATAGCCTGAAAATACATTTTCCTATCCCCGTTCCGACTACCGTCATTTGTCAATGCGGTACTTTGTTCGTCACCAATACGGGTTATTTTATATTCCATGGATGAAGGATCATAAGAAGACATATAGTAATGGTTATAGCTAGCACTACGTTCTGTAGATGAACTACTATAATTTTTAAATGAAAATAATCCTGTAAATTTCAAACCCTTAGTAATCATATCTAATTCTTGTGCCAATTTGAAATTAGCAGTAATAGTAGTACGCAAATTTGTTTTGTATCCTGTCACGTATTCCGCCACCGGATTTCTATACCATCCTTGTCCATGAATGCCACCAGGTTTGTCTCCCCATAAAACAAAATCACGGTCTGACATATTTGCAGGAAAACGTACTGGAAAATCTACCGGATTTGCTTCCATAGAAAGTTGGAAAATATCATTCACATCCATTAAAGGAGATTTCTTATCGGCAACAGAAAGATTCAACCCTAAAGATATTTTAGTAGTTCTGGTCGCACTAATATTCAAATTGTTTATAAAGTCGTAATTATAATTACGCACATTATTATTATATGAAAAATAGTCCTTGCTTAATGACTTTAAATGTCCGTTACTATGCTTAAAACTGGCACTCATAAAGTAATCCATTTTCGAACTACCTCCACGTATATTAAAATTGGCACGTTCAGAAAAAGCACTCTTATTAAATATTTCATCAAACCAATCTACATTAGGATAAATATAAGGATTCAATCCTGCAATAGTACCGTCAATTTTTTCCTGTGAATAAGGGCTTACATCGCATCCCGGACGCGATACCGCTTCATTAAACATTTTCATATACGTGGGACCGTCAACCATATTGGGCACACGCGTCATTGTAGATATAGCTCCTTCCAACCGAAAATTAATAATAGGCTTATCCAGATTCTTACCGTTTTTAGTCGCAACAATCATCACTCCATTGGCACCACGTGTACCATACAACGCCGTAGCAGTAGCATCTTTCAGAATAGAAAAACTTTCAATAACCTCAGGATCCAACGCATTCAATTCCGTTGAACTAATTTCAACCCCATCCATGATAATCAAAGCAGAAGTGTTACCATTGAAGGTCGATTTACCACGGATCCAAAAGTTAGCGCCATCAGCTCCCGGTTCACCACTGCGTTGCACCGCTATCACACCGGCCATACGTCCTGCAAAAGCAGTACTCAAACTCGAAGAAGGTACTTTAAGTTCCTGCGGCTTGATCTGCTGAATAGATCCCACAAGCGATTCTTTCTTCTGCCCTACACCAAATGCAGTAACGACTACCTCTCCCAGTTCTGCTGCAGACTCTTTTAAAGCAATAGCATAAATATTACCACTCTTTACCAAAACCGACCGATCCTGATAACCAACAAAGGAAACAGTCAAGGTATCTCCCACAGCACATTCCAAAACAAAGTCACCTTCTATATTCGAGGTAGTTCCTGTCATACTTCCGTTCACCCTTATAGTAGCTCCGATAATAGGTTCCTGTGTGCTATCATCGGAAACGATTCCACGAATTGTTTTTTTCTTTTGCGTTGTCTTTTGCTGCGATTTTTCGGAAGCGTTTTTCTCTCGTATAATTATCTGCTTCCCGTCTATATCATAGATTAGTGTTGTGTTCTTTAATATTTCATCCAAAACTTGAGTAATATCTTTCTTATTGACATCCACATTGATTTTTTTCAATAAGTTTTTATCCGTAGAATATAAAAAGATATATTCACTGTTTTTCTCGATATACTTGAATATATCTTTCACAGTAACATCCTGTAATTTGAATGAAAATACTCCATTGTTTTGTTCCATGGCAACCATGGAAATCGGAAGAAGCAATGCAAAGAACAATAACATTGCCGAAATTTGTTTTCTTCTAAAATAATCCATATTTTTGCATAATAGTTTAGATGCTCATGGCATAAAATGTCATTCATCCAGGCTCGGATAATGTGAGGTTATCCGGGCTTTTTTTATTTGAATGAAAAATACCACGAGGGATTAATAAAATAAATTAAAAGATTAAAGGTAGAGCAGTCTTTGACTATATCTTCTACCAGAATTTGAGTGAAGTGTTACTTTTTCTTTTTCATAGGCATCGTGTGTTTTTAAAGATTGGTATTTCGGTTAATAAACAAATAATATCCATTAGCAGTTGCACGGATACCGATAGGGTGTATTTTTGAAATTCTTTCAAGAACCTTTTCCAGTGGCACACTTAAATCAATCGTTCCTTGTAAAGGGAAATTTTCGATAGACGGATCACAAGTAATTTCACAACCATAATAGAGGGAAAGTCGTTGCAATATAGTACTCATATCACGCCCTTCCAAAGGAAAGTGTCCTTTCGTCCATGCCGTATATTCTTCCGCATTAACAGAACGTTTGACATTAGCCACCCCTTCGGATAATTTCAACAACTCGTTCGGTTTTACGGCAGTCTCCTTATTTGCATGATCTTTCACTATGATAGAGCCACGCACCAAGACCACTTCTGCCTCACGCATTGCTTTGTAAGCATCGACATTGAAAGCAGTTCCCGTCACACGGATATCAAAACCGGAAGTTTTCACAATAAATGGTTTTTCAGTATCCTTCTTGACATCAATGAAAATCTCGCCGTCTACATAGATTTCACGGGATTTACCCTCAAACACACTAGGATATACGACCTTAGTACCAGCGTTTACATACAGCGAAGTCCCGTCAGCCAGTACCAACCGCGATGTTTTCCCTTTAGGAACAATCAATTGGTTATACTCCGTCTTTTGCGGTTTACTTTCCACTTGCTGCTCATTGACCGAAGCCTCTCCTTCCTGCGAATAACTGATACGGGCGCCTTTATCCACTTCTATCCGTTGCTGTGCATGAGTGATAAGAAGCACCTGATGCACCGTATCAGTCGTACATTGTTCCAATAATGCAATAGCAGTATCTATGGAATGTGAATGATGATCCATATATATTTTTGTTCCCCAGGCGATACCTGCAAATAAAGCAGCCACCCCTGCCGCTAACATATATATTCGCAAATACCTGTGTCGTTTGGAAAAAGGCTCGCGATTTACATTTTGCATTAAAGCATTCCAGCGTTTTTCTATATCCGCTTCGGGTACTTCTTTCTCCAAAGTCCGGAAATAGGAAATCAACGGATCACGTTCATTATCTTTATCTTGTATAGTGTCTTTTTTCTGCATAAATTAGAGTTCGTTTTATAATAAAGACGGAATGGATAAAAAAACCTACTCCATTATTCTGGATTTTTTTTAATTCTATGGCTCCGTTTTTCTCATTTCCACTTTTTATTGTTACTTTTGCAGCTCTTAAATAGAGCTAACACACTTACCGTTATGACAGATATAAAAAACGAAGAAGCAGGTGAAAAGAAAAGCTTGAACTTTATTGAGCAAGCAGTAGAGAAAGATTTGAAAGAAGGTAAAAATGGAGGAAAAGTGCAGACGCGCTTCCCGCCCGAGCCTAACGGATACCTTCACATCGGTCATGCCAAAGCTATTTGCCTTGATTTTGGCATTGCAGAAGCACATGGAGGTGTATGTAACCTTCGTTTCGACGACACAAACCCTACCAAGGAAGATGTGGAATACGTAGAAGCTATCAAGGAAGATATCCAATGGTTAGGTTACCAATGGGGAAATGAGTATTATGCTTCCGACTACTTCCAGCAATTATGGGACTTCGCTATCCGCCTTATACAAGAAGGAAAAGCATATATCGATGAGCAGACTTCCGAACAGATTGCACAGCAAAAAGGAACTCCTACCCAACCGGGTGTGGAAAGTCCGTACCGGAATCGTCCTATCGAAGAAAGCCTCGAACTTTTCAAAAAGATGAATAGCGGTGAAATCGAAGAAGGCGCTATGGTGCTCCGTGCAAAGATTGACATGGCTAATCCCAATATGCACTTCCGCGATCCGATCATCTATCGTGTGGTAAAACACCCGCACCACCGCACAGGCACCACATGGAAAGCGTATCCGATGTACGACTTCGCCCACGGACAAAGTGACTTCTTCGAAGGAGTTACCCATTCCCTGTGTACGCTCGAGTTCGTTGTGCACCGCCCGCTTTACGATCTCTTTATCGACTGGTTGAAAGAAGGGAAAGACCTGAACGACCATCGTCCCCGTCAAACGGAATTCAATAAATTGAATCTTAGCTATACACTGATGAGTAAGCGTAACTTGCTGACACTGGTGAAAGAAGGCCTGGTAAACGGCTGGGATGATCCTCGTATGCCGACAATCTGCGGTTTCCGCCGTCGTGGTTATTCTCCCGAATCTATCCACAAATTTATTGATAAAATCGGATATACCACTTACGACGCGCTGAATGACATCGCTTTGCTCGAAAGTTCTGTAAGAGACGACCTGAACAGCCGTGCTATCCGTGTGTCCGCCGTTATCAATCCGGTGAAACTTATCATTACCAACTACCCGGAAGGACAGGTCGAGGAACTGGAAGCTATCAACAATCCGGAAGATCCGGAAGCAGGAAGTCACCTGATCGAATTTAGCCGTGAACTGTGGATGGAACGTGAAGACTTTATGGAAGATGCTCCCAAGAAATATTTCCGTATGACACCGGGACAGGAAGTGCGTCTCAAAAATGCCTATATCGTAAAATGTACAGGATGTAAAAAAGACGAGAACGGTATCATCACCGAAGTTTATTGTGAATACGATGCAAATACCCGTAGCGGTATGCCGGATGCCAACCGTAAGGTGAAAGGAACACTTCACTGGGTAAGCTGCAACCACTGTATGCAAGCGGAAGTACGTCTGTACGACCGTCTGTGGAAAGTAGAAAACCCGCGCGACGAACTGGCTGCTATCCGCGAGGCCAAAAACTGTGATGCATTGGAAGCAATGAAAGATATTATCAACCCCGATTCACTGAAAGTTCTTCCGAACTGCTACATAGAGAAGTTTGCAGCAACCCTGCCTCCACTCTCCTATTTGCAGTTCCAACGAATCGGTTACTTCAACATTGACAAAGATTCAACTCCGGAAAAACTGATATTCAACCGTACAGTGGGTTTAAAAGACACGTGGGGTAAGATCAATAAATAACTAAGCCGTCAGGCTTTACTTTATAACATGGGGCTGTGTCAAAAGGAAATGAACAAGAACTTTTGTAGCAGCCCCATGTCAGCAATTAAAAAGAAAAAAATAAAATGGGGAGAAAAAATTCACCAAGTGCGAAAAAAGAACTGACTGAAATCATCCAAAGATACGAAGCCGCCAAAGCAGAAAAACGACAACTATACCTGGATGGCGACCAGCTCGCTGATATTGCCGATTGGTATGCCACCGAACGCAAATTCAACGATGCACAGGAAGTCATTAATTACGGACTTCAACTGCACCCCGGCAACACTACTGATAGAACAAGCCTTTCTTTATCTGGATACTCAAAAACTAAGTAAAGCCAAAGAAGTGGCAAACAGTATCACAGAAACATATGACTCCGAGGTAAAAATGCTGAAAGCAGAACTGTTACTGAATGAAGGCAAACTGGAAGAAGCACAACAACTGATAAATACAATCGAGGACACCGACGATCTGGCCTCAATCATCGAGATCGTTTATCTTTATATGGATATGGGATATCCGGAAGCCGCGAAAGAATGGATAGACAAGGGACAAGACCAATATGGCGAAGAAGAAGACTTTATCGTACTTCAGGCCGACTATCTGGGAGCAACGCAACACATGAAAGAAGCTATCGAGTGCTTTGACAAGTTGATTGACATCGCTCCTTATAACCCTTCTTACTGGATGGGACTGGCAAAATGCTATTTCATGAGCGAGGATATAAACAAAACTATCGAAACCTGTGATTTCGCACTGGCTGCCGATGATAAATACGGAGAAGCTTACGCTTACAAAGCACACAGTTTCTTCTACCTCAACAACCCCGACAGCGCTATCGAGAATTACGAAAAAGCCATTGAATACAAAGCCATCCCCCCCGAATTGGGGTATATGTTCATGGGGATGTCCTATGCTACCAAAGAAGATTGGGAAAAAACAGAAGAATGTTGTAACCAGGTTATCCGGATTTTTGAGGAAAACGGAGACAGCGGTTCGATTCTACTGATAGATACTTATACAACTAAAGCAAATGCCGTTGCCAAAATGGGAAGATATAAGGAAGCTCACCAGCTATGCAAGAAAGCAAAAGAAATCAATCCGGACGAAGGCCTTATCTTCCTGACGGAAGGGAAAGTATACCTAGAGGAAGATATAGAGAAAAAAGCAACCCAAGCATTTAAAAAAGCTGCAAAAACCAGTACCGGTCCGGAAATGTGGTACATGATCGGTACTGCTTATTCGGAACACAATTATATGTACGAGGCCAAAGAAAATTATGAGAAAGCCTACAAAATCAATCCGAAATATGAAGACCTGCCGGAAAGATTGAGTGTTATCAGTATCATGACCGATGACCTGGACGGTTTCCTCAAATACAATAAAGATTGCGAACGTCCATTCAGAGAAGAAACCATTCAGCAGTTGTTGAACGGTCCGGACCATAGAAAAGAGGATGAACCGATCTTAAAAGAAATTATGAAACGTCTTAAAGAAGAAAAAGAAAACAATAAATCAAATTAAATCATTCATCCCTTAAAAAATGGAATCAGTAGCAGAACTTCTCAAATGGGTATTAGAAAACTTGAACTATTGGGTAGTCACAATCTTTATGGCTATCGAGAGCTCTTTTATTCCCTTTCCCTCTGAGGCCGTAGTGCCACCTGCCGCATGGAAAGCCATGGCAGACGACAGTATGAACATCTTTCTAGTCATTGTATTCGCAACTGTGGGAGCAGACATCGGTGCATTAGTCAATTATTACCTGGCCCGTTGGTTAGGGCGTCCCATTGTTTACAAATTTGCTAACAGCCGTTTGGGGCATATGTGTCTTATCGATGAAGAAAAAGTGCACCATGCCGAAGAATATTTCAGAAAACACGGTGCGGCCTCCACTTTCTTCGGACGTCTCATCCCTGCTGTACGTCAGCTTATCAGTATTCCTGCAGGATTGGCCGGCATGAAGTTAGGCCCTTTCCTACTTTATACAACGCTAGGCGCCGGAATATGGAATACGGTATTGGCCGTGCTCGGATATCTGATTTATCGGTTTACAGACCTCAAAACAACCAATGACGTTTATGTAATGGCAACCAAATATAGTCACGAAATCGGTTATGTCATTATAGCTGTTGTCATACTGGTTGTCGGATTCATCGCTTACAAAGGACTGAAAAAAAAGAAGAAATAAGTAGTAGATATAAAATATAAAGCGCAACTACCAGTCAGGTAGTTACGCTTTATATTTATACTTGAATTAGAAATTAAACTGCACTCCCACGCCCAATATCTCTTTGAATTGTACACGTGATCCTTTTGTACCGTCTTTCTGAGCTATTTTCACATCATCATCATACATCAGATTGGTAGTCAGAGTGGTTGAGAACCATTTATTGATAATCATATTTACTTGTACTTCCCAATTCACATCTATATTCAGAGGTTTATGCAGATAGTCGGAATATAAGTCAAGACGAGAATATACGGTCATATTCTTTAGAAATTCATATTTGACCTCCCCCTTCAGGTTTGCACCAAAAGCTGATAGCAGATGTTTACCGGGATCTACTCCATAAGCCCCCTCATCAGAGAGACGGTCGTTTAGTACGAAGGTGCCACGCCAAGAAGCAGGAGATAGTACAACTGTAAATATCTTGCCCGGATCATAAGTAAATCCCAAACCGGTAGTCAAATAACCGGGAGCCATAAATTCGGAGATTGAAACATCTTTGTTGATCGAATAGTCATACCCCGGAGAGAATTGAGTTTGGAATGTCGCAAATGCACTGGCATACCAATTTTTGGCAATGGAATAACCGTAATTCGTATTCAGATAAATCTTATCATTTGCTTTTCTCGTACCATCTTCCCCAGTCTTATTAAGTCCGTATGCCAATTCCAGACGATTGGTCCATAAATGTTTTTCTTTCTTGTAATTAATCTGATATGTACCTTGCAAGTCAAAGGCCACAGAGTTATCACCTCCGGCAGCCCAGTTGGTCAGACTAACCTGTGTCAGTTTCAGTCCGGCAAATCCTTCTTTAGTCCAGGGAGAAGTTTGAGTACTATCGGCAGTTTGAGCCGAAAGGGTTCCAATGCCCATAGTTGACAGGGCAAAGAATAAAATTCCTATTTTGTTCATGTCAATAAGGTTTAGTGTATAAAAAAACACAACCTAACAAGAATGGAGGTCTGGTGTCCTGCCAGACCTGTCTACCAGTTCTCATTAGGTCAAAATCTTATAATTCCAAATTAAAAAATCATTTCACAGCAGCCAGCGCCTTATCATAATCAGGTTCTTGCGTGATTTCCGGAACAAGTTCAGTATAAGCTACCTTTCCATTTTTGCCAATCACCACCACTGCACGTGCCAAAAGTCCGGCCAATGGCCCGTCCGCCATACGCACACCGTAGCTTTCATCAAAATCCGAAAAACGGAAGTCTGACAATGGAATTACATTCTCAATACCTTCCGTCGTGCAGAAACGACCGTGAGCAAAAGGAAGATCTTTAGAAATAGCCAATACAACCGTATCTTTCAATCCGGCAGCCATCTTATTAAATTTGCGTACCGACGTTGCGCATACACTTGTGTCCAAACTTGGGAAAATATTCAAAATCACATTTTTACCATTCAAGTCTTTCAGAGAGAAAGAAGATAAATCTGTTTTTACCAGCTCGAAGTCAGGAGCTACCTTACCTACTTGTATAAATTCACCGATCAGTTTCACCGGTTGTCCTTTGAAATTTGTTGTTGCCATAATGCAT
>OBYB01000872.1_pt1 | contig 16403 bp, 12 predicted proteins | sample 1538181 | NCBI WGS metagenome assembly OBYB01 (sample SAMEA2580157, study PRJEB22360) | human gut metagenome | biome: human gut; feature: human-associated habitat; material: faeces | place: Denmark | collected 2008/2010 | reverse complement strand
TTTATTGATGAAAACTACTCAACTATTACGGTTGATAAGTATTATAAACAGCCTGTTCATAATTCCTGCTTGTAGTGCTCAAAACCCTTCTCAAAGTCTTATAGAAGATATTTTTGAAGATTTATCTGTTAATAATAGTGTTGATAATGCTGTTAATGAACCCAATTGGGAGAATGAACTGGAAGAACTGTCCGTCCGCCTTCACGAACCTGTAGATTTAAACCGGGCTACCCGTCAACAACTGGAACAATTTCCTTTTCTCAGTGATATTCAGATTGAACATCTGCTGGCTTATATATACGTGCATGGGCAGATGAAAACCCTTTATGAACTTCAGTTGATAGAGGATATGGACAGGCAGACTATTCAGTATCTATTGCCTTTCGTATGTATCAAAGCGATTAACAATGAGTCGTCTTTTCGGTGGAAAACTATGTTGAAAAGCGCAATGAAGTATGGAAAGAATGAAGTGATAACTCGCATAGATATACCGTTTTACAAGCGAAAAGGTTATGAACATACCTATTTGGGACCTTCTGTTTATAACTCTGTTAAGTATGCTTTCCGTTATCGCGACCAGCTCTATGCAGGTTTCGTTGCGGAGAAGGATGCCGGAGAACCTTTCTTTGCTCTGCACAATCGTCAAGGGTATGATTATTATTCTTTTTATCTCTTACTCAAAGATTGTGGGCGGTTAAAAACATTGGCTGTTGGTAACTATCGGTTAAGTTTCGGACAGGGATTGGTGATCAGCACGGATTACTTACTGGGAAAGACCGTATATGCTTCTTCTTTCAACACCCGCAGCGGAGGAATCAGGAAACATTCTTCTACTGACGAAACTAATTATTTTCGGGGAGCGGCGGCAACCTTAAGCATTACAAAGCAATGGAGTATATCCGGCTTTTACTCACACCGTTCGCTGGACGGTGTGCTGACCGATGGCGAAATAACTTCTATCTACAAAACCGGACTACACCGCAGTCAGAAAGAAGTCGATAAGAAGAACGTATTCACCATGCAGCTGACTGGTGGAAACGTGAGTTATCAACAGAACCGTATCCGGCTGGGTATCACCGGTATTTACTATGTTTTCAACCGACCTTATGAACCGCAATTAACAGGTTATTCCCAATACAACATTCATGGAAATCAGTTCTACAATTTAGGAATAGACTATGCTTACCGCTGGCATCGCTTTTCTTTCCAAGGAGAGACGGCTATGGGAAAACAAGGCAGTGCTACTTTGAACCGTCTTCAGTATTCACCGGTGGAAGGAACTCAGTTGATGATCGTACAACGATACTACTCATATAATTATTGGGCTATGTTCGCCCATTCTTTTGGAGAAGGAAGTGCGGTTCAAAACGAACAGGGATATTATCTGGGGTTGGAAACTTCCCCTTTCCGCCATTGGCACGTCCTTGCTTCCTTCGATCTGTTTTCTTTCCCGTGGAAGAAATACCGGATCAGTAAACCTTCCCGAGGTATGGACGGATTGCTTCAGGCTACGTTTACTCCGCACAGTAATCTGACAATGTACTTGAAATATCGTTATAAACAGAAAGAGCGTGACTTGACAGGTAGCAAAGAAAACCTAACGCTTCCTATTTTTCATCACCAACTTCGATATCGTTTGAACTATTTTTATGGAGATGTGTTTAGCTGTCGTACAACTTTAGATTACAACCATTTTCATTCTCAAGACAGGGCTGCTAGTAAAGGATATCAAGTTACACAAATGATGTCCTCCCAACTGCCTTGGACCAGGCTGTTTGCTGACGTTCAAGGCAGTTATTTTTCTACAGACGACTATGATTCGCGGGTATATGTATCAGAAAAGGGATTGCTTTATACATTTTACACTCCTTCCTTTCAAGGCCGTGGATTTCGCTGTGCTGTTCGTCTGAGATATGAACCGAATGAACATTGGATGTTTATAACTAAATTCGGAGAAACCGTTTATCTCGACCGGAATGAAATAGGTTCCGGCAATGATTTAATCCTTGGAAATAAAAAAGCTGACGTACAAATGCAACTCCGTATTAAGTTTTAAAGTATCTTTGCCTCTGGATATTATGAAATAGTAAATGATAAAATAATGTGAGTTTGATGTGATAAACGTTCGTATTGATATTGAACTCATATTAAAACAATTAATAAAAAGATGACTATTATTTTTCCTTCACCCATCTTCGGCCCTGTTCATTCCCGCCGCTTGGGTGTGTCTTTGGGAATCAACTTATTGCCGGAAGACGGCAAAGTCTGCTCGTTCGACTGCATTTATTGTGAATGCGGCTTCAATGCCGACCATCGTCCGAAGAAGCATCTGCCCACTCGTGAAGAAGTGCGCATCGCCCTGGAAGAAAAGCTGAAAGATATGCAGAAGAACGGTCCCGCCCCTGATGTACTCACATTTGCCGGAAACGGTGAACCGACTGCCCACCCTCATTTTCCGGAAATCATAGAAGATACACTGGCACTTCGACCTTCATTGACCGTCCTGCAGTATTCGATGCATTGAACAAGATAGATAATAATATCCTGAAGCTGGATACGGTGAACGAAGAATACATTCATCTCCTGGATCGTCCCAACGGGAAATATTCCGTAAGGAAGATCATCGAAAAGATGAAAGAATTCAAAGGAAATTGTATTATTCAGACTATGTTTCTGAAAGGTAGTTACCTTGGGAAAGATATGAATAATACATCCGATGAGTTTGTGCTCCCGTGGCTGGAAGCAGTCAAGGAGATAGCTCCCAGTCAGGTAATGATCTATACGATTGACAGGGAGACTCCCGATCATGATTTGCAGAAAGCCACTCATGAAGAACTGGACCGGATTGTAGAATTGATAAAGCGAACGGGAATTCCGGCAACAGCATCCTATTGATCGCTTACCTGAGATCATTTTAAACACATAAAACCCCCATATTATGAAAAACACGAATTTAGCCTTTTATGCTTTGGCAGGCATTTCTTCAATGCCTACTACGCTGACAGCCGGACAAGCTCATCCGAAGGAACGACCGGCTGACAAGCAGCAACCGAATGTAATCCTGATCGTCGCCGATGATTTGGGATACGGTGACTTGAGTTGCTATGGTGCTCATCGTATTTCTACACCGGGCATGGACCGTGTGGCGAATGAAGGAATCCGTTTCACACAAGGTTTTTGCACAGCGGCAACCTCTACTCCAAGCCGCTATTCCGTAATGACCGGTCTTTATCCCTGGACAAATACCGATGCAAAAATTCTGCCCGGTAATGCGGCATTAATCATCGACACCCAGAAGATTACTTTACCCAAGTTGATGAAACAAGCCGGATACGCTACCGGTTCTGTAGGTAAATGGCATATCGGATTGGGAGACGGTAAAGTAGACTGGAATAAAGAGGTTCATCCGGGAGCTGCCGAAATAGGATACGATTATTCCTTTATTCAAGCAGCAACGAACGACCGTGTCCCATGTGTATTTCTCGAAAACGGACGTGTAGTGGGGCTAGACCCCAATGATCCGTTGTATGTGGATTACCGGCAGAATTTTCCGGGAGAACCTACCGGAAAGAATAATCCCGAACTGCTCCGGATGCACCCGAGTGTGGGACATGCCGGTTCGATAGTCAACGGGGTGCCCCGTATCGGATTTCAGAAAGGTGGTAAGGCGGCACAATGGAAAGACGAGGAAATGGCGGAATTGTTTTTGAACAAGGCGAAGCAATTTGTCAATGACCATAAAGATGCCCCTTTCTTTCTTTATTACGGATTGCATCAGCCACACGTACCCCGTGTTCCTAACGAACGTTTTGCAGGTCAGTCGGGGATGGGACCCCGCGGGGATGTTATCTTGGAAGCCGACTGGTGTGTATCCGAATTTCTGAAAGAACTGGATAAACTGGGATTGGCTGAAAATACAATCGTCGTGCTGACCAGTGATAATGGTCCGGTACTGGATGACGGATACAAAGACGATGCAGTGGAGCTGGTAGGAGATCATAAGATAGCCGGTCCGCTTCGCGGAGGAAAGACAAGTATGTTCGACGGAGGTACACGTATACCTTTTATGCTTCGCTGGCCGGCAGCAGTTAAACCGCAGGTTTCCGATGCATTCGTCTGCCAGATGGATTTGCTGGCATCCTTTGCCGCCTTGTTAGGGCAGTCTTATCCGGACAAGCTGGACAGTGAAAATACCTTGGACACCTTTTTGGGCAAGAGCAAGAAAGGACGTGAAGAACTTGTCATTGAAGGAATGTTCAATTACGCCTACCGTCAGGGTGACTGGGCACTGATTCCTCCTTATTATAATCCGTATAGCAAGGAAGACGGAGACTTTATCGGTTTGGGATATGGATATAAGCTCTATAATCTGAAAAAAGATATCGGGCAGCAGGAAAATGTAGCAACCAAATACCCGAAGAAGCTGGGCGAATTGATCAACCGCTTTGAGTATCTGAAAGCGACTACGAATAAGGTGACACGCTATTGACCTCCGCTTATCCCTATGGGATTTGTGAATAAATAATAATAAAACAGCTTCTGATTTAGGGTAACCCAAAGATGAAGTGTATTTATTACCAAACGAGTAATTTTACAATCTGACACTAATAATCTTATAGTATGTCATCTGAATTAGTTAATATCATTTTTAAAAGAATATACAAAGGCACTTAATGTCTAATACTAAATAAATAAAAACATGAAAAAAGAAACCCCCATCTCTTTACGACATCTCAGGCGTATTACCGCCATTTTATTATTATGTCCAATTTCCCTTTCTTCCATACAGGCATCCGTAGCATCGGATCAGAGTGATGTTTCTTCGGCACCCGTCTGCCAGGAACAGACTTCGGGAATCCTTCGTGCAGAGAAAATAAACCCGACGACGGTTGATGTATTGTTCACGAACCAGCAACGGATGACTATCGACTTTTACGGAGAGAATATTTTCCGTGTCTTTCAGGACAATTCCGGAGGCGTCATCCGTGACCCCGAAGCGAAACCTGAAGCGCAGATACTTGTAGACCAGCCCCGACGCAAGGTTTCTGGACTGTCGGTGGATGAGAAAGATGGATATATCACCCTCACCACCGCCCAAGTACGGATTGAACTGAATAAGCAGACCGGACTGATGAAAGTCTTTAATCCATTGACCGGCAAATGTGTGATCGAAGAAGTCGCTCCGGTGGTATTCGGTCCTAAAGAAGTGACTGTAACCTTAAAGGAGAATCCCGAAGAATACTTCTACGGAGGCGGTGTGCAAAACGGACGTTTCTCTCATAAAGGCAAGGTTATTGCCATCGAAAATCAGAATAGCTGGACGGATGGCGGAGTGGCCTCCCCTGCCCCTTTTTACTGGTCTACCAATGGTTACGGAATGATGTGGTACACTTTCCGGAAAGGTGAATACGACTTTGGAGCAACAGAGAAAAACATAGTGAAACTGTCTCACAATTCTTCTTACCTTGATATTTTCTATATGGTCAACGACGGAGCCGTTTCCCTGTTGAATGATTTCTATCAGTTGACGGGAAACCCCGTTTTGTTGCCCAAATTCGGTTTTTACGAAGGACATCTCAATGCCTACAACCGTGACTACTGGAAGGAAGACGAGAAAGGAATCCTTTTTGAAGACGGAAAGCGTTATAAAGAAAGCCAGAAAGACAATGGCGGCATCAAAGAGTCTCTGAATGGTGAAAAGAACAATTATCAGTTCTCGGCACGTGCCGTTATCGACCGTTACAAGAATCATGATATGCCTCTCGGATGGTTACTTCCGAACGACGGTTACGGAGCCGGATACGGACAGACGGAAACGTTGGACGGCAACATCGCCAATCTGAAAAGCCTGGGAGACTACGCCCGCAAGAACGGAGTGGAAATAGGACTCTGGACACAGTCAGACCTGCACCCGAAAGAAGGTGTAAGCGCCTTATTGCAGCGTGACATCGTGAAAGAAGTCCGTGATGCCGGTGTGCGTGTACTCAAAACTGACGTGGCATGGGTAGGAGCCGGCTATTCCTTCGGATTGAACGGAGTGGCAGACGTAGGACATATTATGCCTTATTATGGCAATGATGCCCGTCCCTTTATCATTTCACTGGACGGCTGGGCAGGCACACAACGCTATGCCGGCATCTGGTCGGGCGACCAGACCGGAGGCGAATGGGAATATATCCGTTTTCATATCCCTACTTATATAGGTTCCGGTCTGTCCGGCCAGCCGAATATCTGCTCGGATATGGACGGAATCTTTGGTGGAAAGAATGCGGCAGTCAATATACGTGATTTCCAATGGAAAACATTTACCCCCATGCAGTTGAATATGGATGGCTGGGGCGCCAACGAAAAGTACCCCCATGCTTTAGGCGAACCAGCTACATCCATTAACCGCATGTATCTCAAACTGAAATCGGAGCTGATGCCTTACACGTATAGCTTTGCCCGTGAAGCGGTGGATGGTATGCCTCTCATCCGTGCCATGTTCCTCGACTATCCGAATGAATATACATACGGAACGGCTACCCGCTACCAATATATGTATGGTACCGACTTTCTCGTAGCCCCTGTCTATCAGAATACGAAGGCTGATAAAGAGGGCAATGATATCCGCAATGGAATTTATCTGCCCGAAGGCACTTGGATAGACTATTTCAGCGGAGAGAAATACGAAGGCAACCGTATTCTCAGCAACTTTGATACTCCGGTTTGGAAGTTACCCGTATTCGTAAAGAATGGCGCTATTATTCCGATGACACAACCTAACAATAATGTCAGCGAAATAGACCCCTCACTTCGCATCTATGAATTTTATCCGAACCGCCATACTGCAACCGTAGAATATGACGACGACGGTGTGACGGAAGCCTACCGTCAGGAGAAATCGGTATCTACCCTGATCGAATCGAACGTAGACGCAAAGAACCGTGTGACTATCACCATTCATCCCACAGCCGGAAGTTTCGACGGTTTTGTAAAAGATAAAAAGACGGAACTGCGCATCAACGTCACGGAGAAACCGAAGAAACTGACTGCAAGAATCAACAACAAGAAAGTAAAACTGACGGAAGTAAGCACGGCAGCGGAACTTCTGAATGGAGAAAACGTATTCTGGTACGAAGAAACCCCCAATCTGAATAAGTTTGCAACCAAAGGAAGTGAATTTGAGAAAGTGGTTATCACAAGGAATCCGCTGTTGCATATCAAACTGGGCAGCACCGACATCACCGCCAATCGTATCGAACTGGACGTGGAAGGTTTCCGCTTTGAACCGGCCGACCGGAACTTGGTAAGCACCGGAACTCTGTCTGTACCACAAAACGCTCAAGTAAGCGAGCAGAACAGAGAAGCATATACCCTGCAACCGACTTGGGACAAAGTACCCAATGCCGATTACTATGAGATTGAATTTAACGGAATGCTTTATACGACTATCCGGGATACTTACTTACTGTTTGAAGACCTAAAAGCGGATACTCCTTACGCATTCAAAGTGCGTGCTGTCAACAAAGACGGTGTTTCCGAATGGGCAGAGATTCAGGTGAAAACGAAGACTAATCCGCTGGAATTTGCTATTCGTGGCATTGAAGGTGAATCGACTGCCGCATCGCAGGGAGGATTCGGTGTAGACCGATTGTTCAACTTCTCCGAATCGGGAGATACATGGCACACGAAGTATAGCGTTAACTCCATACCATTAGATTTGATTATCGACCTCAAAACAGTTAACCAACTGGATAAGTTCCATTATTTGCCCCGTGCGGATGCCGGCAACGGTACACTGCTGAAAGGAACGGTATCTTACAGTATGGACAAAGAAAACTGGACGGAAGCCGGAGCATTCGAATGGCAACGGAATGGTGATGTAAAAGTATTCACTTTCACAGAGCGTCCAAATGCACGTTACATCAAACTGAACGTTACGGCAGGTGTAGGAAACTATGGTTCAGGTCGTGAAATCTACGTATTCAAAGTACCGGGAACGGCAAGTTACCTGCAAGGCGACATCAACAATGATGGCAAGATCGACCGCAATGACCTGACTTCTTATATGAACTATACCGGATTGCGTCGTGGCGACTCAGACTTTGAAGGTTATATCAGCAAAGGCGATATCAACATGAGCTCTCTGTCCATCAGCACTCCGAAGAAGCAGTATCAAAAGGACGAAATCGTTGAAATCCGTGTGAAGGGTAATGATCTGCGTTCGGTTAATGCACTTAGCTTTGCTTTGCCTTATGATCAGAGCGACTATGAATTTGTAGGCGTGGAACCGCTGAATATGAAAGCAATGGAAAATCTGACTTATGACCGCCTGCATACGAATGGTGTGAAATCCCTCTATCCTACTTTCGTCAATATGGGAAAACAGGAGGCTTTGGAAGGTTCGGAAGAACTCTTTATTCTGAAATTGAAAGCGAAACGTAAAGTGAAGTTTGATCTGAATCTGAAAGACGGAATATTGGTTGATAAGCAACTGAGGATGCATTCATTCTAGAATGTGTTTCGTGTAAATCATTGATATATAACAAAAGAGGATGCCTGTGGGGAACTATTGGCATCCTCTTTGGGAGACAGACGGGAAGGATTACTTTCACAAGCAGTCCTTCAGTCTGCTACCTCCATATTTAATCTGGTTAGGGATTTCTTCATTTGAATACTCTTTTTATGAAGTGAGAATCATTCTATTAGATAGTAATCTTTATTCTATTAGTTCAAAACTGTGCAGGAATGAATAAAATATAGTGTATTGAAAAAGGACTATTATTCAATATACAGGAGCTATATGCCCAACATATTGGATATATAGCTCCTGCGCGTTGGATATATAGCTCCTGCGCGTTGGATATATAGCTCCTGTACACAGGGCATATATACCCTGCACAGAGGCTAATCAGCTCTTACTTTACATCATCCCATGTATCTGTCCGGAACGGGAAAGCAGCAATCCCTAATGTATTGCGTAAAGTGATGTTTCCTACATAATTACGGAAAGCATACCGTACGGCTACCGGTTGGGCGACCTGATCGCTCCATACTTCCACATTTCTTGTGCGACCTGCAATCCGTGCTTTTGCCGGATAGAATTTCTTGTCGGCTCCTGCAATCTCGAAACCTTCCAATTCACAGCTGCCCGGTGCCAGTCCGGAAGGGGCATTGTCGAGTGTGACGATCGCTTTGTTCTTTGAATATTCCACCTTTGTCATCATCGGTCCGGTAGATGGAAATTTATGGAGACCGTATGTTTTAGTCAGTGCGAGATTGGCTAGCCGGAGTCCTACTACGTTTTTCTGAGGAGGATGAATGCAGAACTCGTCGCCGACATCTATCGTAGGAATCATTCCGGAGTTGGGGATTGTCTGCAATGCTTTCATTTGTGCTTCCTGCAATAAGGCGGAATTTATATTCCGGCTGTTTCCGTATTTGTGCGGAGCAATCTGGACATAATAAAAAGGCATATCCGGTGCTTCCCATACATTTCTCCAGAGCTGCACCATCGCAGTCATCATCGGAGCATAGATCTGATAGTTGAATAGATTCGACTCTCCCTGATACCATAGAAATCCGCGTGCCGTATAGTTTTTTACAGGTAGTAACATGATATTATACAGACATTGCAGCCGGCTGTTCGTATCTAACTTTGGATTTTTGGCGGCTTCTATATCTGCGCCTTCCACGGAGGCGAGCGCTTCTTCTGTCATCCATGCCTCGATTCGTGAACCTCCCCAGCTGTTGATGACCAGTCCTACGGGGAGATGAAGCGTTTCCGTCAGTTGTCGGGCAAAGAAGTAACCTGCGGCACTGCAATCCATAGTGGTTTCGGGCGAAGAAACTTCCCATTTCGCTCCTTCAAAGTCTGTCCGTTCTTTCACTCCTTTGGTTCGGGGGACAGTGATAAAACGGATACGGTCGCGGTAGTTGCCTGCGTTCAGAAGAGTTTCCAGCGAATGGTCGATGGGTTGCCCCATGTTTCCTTTCATGGTCATTTCCATGTTAGACTGACCGGAGCATATCCATACTTCTCCTATTAATATATCCGATAGCGTGACCCGGGTCCCGTCACTGATGGTAATAGAATAAGGGGTAAAACTTCCGGCAGGAGTATCCACTTTGACCAGCCATGCTCCCTCATCGTCTGTCGATACCTTATAAGTACGGTTATTCCACGAAGTGGTGACAGTCACCTTTTTGCCGTCTGCCCATCCCCACAGCTTAACGGAACTGTTTTGTTGAAGTACCATATGATCTCCCATCATGGCAGGGAGCTTCACTTTGCCTTGTGCAAGCGTGAAAAATAGAAGCGAGATTGTAAAAATCAGAAAATGTTTTTTCATACTATTGTTTTATTAATTAGGATTTGACAAATACTTCACTTAGGTCTAGGGCAAAATTACAACCTAATTTGAATATGGAATAATACTATTTAGTCATTCTCTGACAGATTTTGGTCGATTTACTCTAACTTCGCTTCTCTTCCAATGATTCATTTCCTTTCCGATGTACTTGTAGGAGAAAGAAGTTTTGAATATATTTGTATTAAGACGCTTTACAGCATATGTTTTTGATGAGACAATAACTGAATAATAATATGAATTTGTTAATACTATGAGTAAATTATCTGAGAATAACACATCCAGACTTGCTTCTTTGGATATTCTTCGGGGTTTTGATCTATTTCTTCTTGTCTTCTTTCAGCCGGTGTTTGCGGCGTTGGTACGACAGTTGAACTTGCCGTTTCTCAATGATATCCTTTATCAGTTTGACCATGAAGTGTGGGAGGGATTCCGTTTTTGGGATCTTGTGATGCCGTTGTTCCTCTTTATGACAGGTGCTTCGATGCCGTTTTCACTGTCAAAGTACGTCGGTATGTCCGGCAGTTACTGGCCCGTCTATCGGAGGATTCTGAGGCGGGTGTTTCTGCTGTTTATTTTCGGAATGATTGTTCAGGGAAATCTGCTTGGACTGGACAGCAGTCATATTTATCTCTATTCAAATACTTTGCAGTCTATTGCTGTCGGCTATTTTATTGCGGCAGTCATTCAGTTACATTTTTCATTCAGGTGGCAGATAGGAATCACTTTGCTGTTGCTTTTCATATACTGGATTCCCATGACATTTTTGGGTGACTTCACACCGGCTGGAAACTTTGCCGAACAGGTGGACAGATGGGTTTTAGGTCGTTTCAGAGATGGTGTTTTCTGGAATGAGGACGGAACGTGGAGCTTTTCACCTTATTACAATTACACATGGATATGGAGCAGTCTGACATTCGGAGTGACTGTCATGCTCGGAGCTTTTGCCGGAAAGATTATGAAAGAAGGGAAAGCGAACCGTAAAAAGGTGGTACAGACTCTGTCGGTCATTGGTGTGCTTTTAGTAGGGCTGGCGATGCTTTGGAGTTTGCAGATGCCTATCATTAAGCGTTTGTGGACAGGTAGTATGACATTACTGTCCGGTGGTTATTGCTTTCTGCTGATGGCATTGTTTTATTACTGGATTGACTATAAGGGACACAGCCGTGGATTGAACTGGTTGAAAGTGTATGGTATGAACTCCATCACGGCTTACCTGTTGGGCGAAGTGGTGAACTTCCGTTGCATTGCTGATTCGGTCAGTTACGGGTTGAAACAATACATCGGAGATTATTATCCCGTATGGCTTACTTTTGCTAATTATCTTATTCTTTTCTTCCTGTTGAGAATGATGTATAAACGGGGCTTGTTTCTAAAAGTTTAGTGGAGCGGTAATCCCTCCTCTCTTAAAATAAAAAGAGCCATTTTAATCCCGAAAAGCAGGAGATAAAATGGCTCTTTCTTTATGTTGGAATCTCTTTATTTCATGACTTCTTCCGCTCTGTCCAGCGCTACCTTGAAGTTCGGGCAGATATTTTCTTTTCCCAGCAATTCATAGAATCCGGATTTCTCCAGCACCTTGTATACTTTCTCATTGACTCCGGAAAGAATGACGGTAATCTTTTCTTTTTGCGACATTTCGCAAAGTGTAGTCAGATTATGAATACCTGTGGAGTCGATGAACGGAACTTTACGCATACGGATGATGCGCACATTCGGACGGTCTCCCAGCTGCGCCATCGTTTCTTCGAACTTCGTAGCGATACCGAAGAAGTAAGGACCGTTGATTTCATATACTTCCACTCCTTTAGGGATCATGATGTTTTCTTCGTTGACGGCGATATCCGATTCTTTATTCGGGTCGATTTCATCCGTAATGACGGAGATTTCAGTAGTCTCCATGACACGTTTCATGAAGAGTACGCAGGCGATGATCAGTCCTACTTCGATGGCAACTGTCAAGTCGAAGATAACAGTGAGGAAGAAAGTAATCAGCAATACGGTGACATCGGATTTCGGATTCTTCAGTAAAGCCTTGAAGACGCGCCAGCCGCTCATATTATAAGATACGATGACCAGTACTCCGGCAAGGCAAGCCATCGGAATATACTGTGCAAGGGGCATCAGGAAAAGAAGAATCAGAAGAAGAACAATCGCATGGATAATACCTGCAATCGGCGTCTTACCTCCATTGTTGATATTCGTCATCGTACGGGCAATAGCTCCGGTAGCGGGGATACCTCCGAACAATGGCGCTACGATATTTGCGGCACCCTGTGCGATTAGTTCCGTGTTGGAATCATGACGGTCGCCTATCACACCATCGGCTACGGTGGCAGACAAGAGTGATTCGATAGCTCCCAGCACTGCAATAGTGATAGCTACCGGAAACAGATTTTTGATAGCTTCCCAATCCAGAGCCGGTACAACGGCATCCGGCAACTCTGACTTAATGGTGAAACGGTCGCCGATGGTCGGAATGCAATCTATTCCGCCATAAGTCTTCATCAGATAGACGGCCACTGTCACTACAATAATGGCAATCAGCGATCCGGGAATTTTTTTAGAAAACCGGGGAGTGATTGCAATGATAATGATGCTGACAATACTTACAATGGTATTCCACCAGTTGACGGTATCGAAATGACGGAAATAAATCATCCATTTCCCGACAAAATCTCCCGGTACTTTTTCACCTCCGAAAGACAGGCCGAAGATATCGGCAATCTGCGTAGTAAAAATGGTAACGGCAATACCGCTGGTGAAACCGACGATAATGGGATACGGAATAAACTTGATAACGGCTCCGAGCTTGAACACTCCTAATAATATAAGGAGAACCCCCCTGCCATAAGCGTTGCCACAATCAGTCCGGCTTCGCCATATTGCTGGATGATGCCGTAGATGATCACAATGAAAGCTCCTGTCGGTCCGCCGATCTGGACTTTGCTTCCTCCCAGCAGAGAGATGATGAATCCGGCAATAATAGCAGTGATAATACCTTTCTCGGGCGATACTCCCGAAGCAATACCGAAGGCGATGGCCAGTGGAAGTGCTACGATGCCGACAATGACGCCTGCCATCAGGTCCGCCATAAACGTTTCTTTCGAATAATTCTTTAAACAAGAAACCAATTTGGGTTTAAATTCAAATAACTTCATTTCTGTGAATTATTATATATAATTTGCTCTTTTGCAAAGTAGAGGTTGCAAAATTACGCAAAATAATCGAGATAAGTATGTTTAGCAACATGCTATTTGATTGTTGATAGGTTTTATCTATGAATCGATAGTTTTTATTCATCAAGAAAAGGGAGCTTATTACGAACAAATCGCTTATATTTGCGTTATAAATAGTACGACAAGTTACGTTTGGTAATAACCAATTTAAATATAGATTAGAATTATGACTAAAAGTATTAAAGGAACCCAGACAGAGAAGAATCTGCTGACTTCATTCGCAGGAGAATCACAGGCTAGAATGCGTTACACTTATTTTGCAAGTGTTGCAAAGAAGGAAGGTTACGAACAAATTTCAGCAATCTTCACAGAGACAGCTGATCAGGAAAAGGAACACGCTAAACGTATGTTCAAGTTCCTGGAAGGTGGTATGGTAGAAATTACTGCCAGCTATCCGGCTGGTGTGATCGGTAATACACTCGAAAATCTTCGCGCTGCCGCTGCCGGCGAACACGAAGAATGGTCACTGGATTATCCTCATTTCGCTGATGTGGCAGAACAGGAAGGTTTCCCGATGATTGCTGCTATGTACCGCAATATCTCAATCGCTGAGAAAGGCCACGAAGAAAGATACCTGGCTTTCATGAACAACATCGAAAATATGACTGTATTCGCTAAAGAAGGCGAAGTGGTATGGCAATGCCGTAACTGCGGTTATATCGAAATCGGTAAGGAAGCTCCTGAAGTTTGCCCGGCATGTTTGCATCCGCAGGCTTATTTCGAGGTGAAGAAAGAAAACTATTAATAAGAGGTGTTTATTAGATAATAAAAATGCCGCTTGCATATAATTGCAAGCGGCATTTTATTTATTAAGATATTTCATTATCTGACTGTATCATCTCTGTAGATCGTTACAGTCCTTTCTTTCGTAGAGTCATTTTTGATACTGGTCACATCTCCCTTTGTGGTAAAGTACACATAGTTTCCCATATCCATAAATCGATAGACTTTGACTCCGTCATGCTCGAACAAATAGCTGACTTCGTAAGTTCGGTTATTTTCCGATTTGCCTTGTTTCAATGGGATCCCTGTATAGCAGGAACTTACACCTGCCATAACGAATAAAAGAATAAATAGTCTAGTTAATGTTTTCATGATTATTTTTTAGCGTGTGGATAATCAATCGTATAATGCAATCCGCGGCTTTCTTTGCGTTCCATCGCCTGACGCATAATCAGATATCCTACGTTGACCATATTACGCAATTCACAGATCTCTCTGGAGGCTACGCTGCGTTTGAACAGGCTTTCAGTTTCTTCGTAAATGATATCCAGTCGGTCCCAGGCACGTTTCAGACGAAGGTCGCTGCGGACAATACCTACATAAGTACTCATAATCTGGTTGACTTCCTTCATGCTTTGCGTGATCAGTACCATCTCTTCCGGTGAACGGGTTCCCTCGTCGTTCCATTCGGGGATGGCTTCGTTGTAGGCATACTGGTCTACAACTTCCAGACTATGCTTGGCGGCAAACGCAGCTATACGACAGCTTCGATCGGTGAGTTGGAAGCCAGTCGGTTGCCGCCGTGAAGACCGGTGCAGGAGCACTCTCCTACTGCATAGAGGCGTTCGATGGAAGACTGTCCGTTCAGGTCTACGAGGATACCGCCGCAAAGATAGTGGGCTGCCGGAGCTACCGGAATGTAATCTTTGGTGATGTCGATGCCCAGGCTGAGGCATTTCTCGTAAATATTGGGGAAGTGCTTCTTTGTCTCTTCCGGGTCTTTGTGGGTGACGTCGAGATAAACATGGTCATCACCCCGATTTTTCATTTCGTTGTCGATGGCACGGGCTACGATATCGCGCGGAGCGAGTGAAAGACGGGGATCGTATTTCTGCATGAACTCCTTGCCGTCCATCGTGCGGAGTACGCCACCGTAGCCACGCATCGCTTCCGTAATCAGGAACGAAGGGCGGTCGCCCGGATGGTACAGGGCGGTAGGGTGGAATTGCACGAACTCCATATCCTTCACCGTACCTTTGGCACGATAGACCATGGCGATACCGTCTCCGGTAGCGACTAGCGGATTGGTGGTCGTTTTATAAACAGCTCCTACTCCACCGGTGGCCATGAGAGTCACTTTGGCGAGATAGGTATCTACTTTTCCGGTTTTCGGGTCGAGGATGTAGGCACCGTAGCATTTGATGTCCGGTGTCTGGCGGGTAACAGTTACTCCCAGATGATGCTGGGTCAGGATTTCAACGGCAAACTGGTTTTCGATCACCTCGATGTTCGGATGCCTTTGCACGGCTTTGATCAGGCTGTCCTGAATTTCTGCTCCCGTATTATCTTTATGGTGAAGAATGCGGAACTCGGAGTGTCCTCCTTCGCGGTGCAAGTCAAATTCGCCTTTCTCGTTTTTGTCGAAGTCCACGCCCCATTTGATCAGTTCTTCAATTTGCGCAGGCGCTTCGCGCACTACTTTTTCTACTGCGCCACGGTCGCTGATCCAGTCGCCGGCAATCATCGTGTCTTCAATGTGTTTGTCGAAATTATCCACCAGCAGGTTGGTGACGGACGCCACTCCTCCTTGTGCGAAGTACGTATTGGCTTCTTCCAGCCCGCTTTTACAGATAAGAGCAACTTTACCTTTGTGCGCCACTTTGAGCGCAAAACTCATACCGGCAATTCCGGAGCCGATAACGAGGAAATCGAATTTTCTTACCATAATTTTGTTATTTCTCACCGCAAAGCTACAAAATAAGTTACTTCGTTGTACTTTTCGTTGTCACTAATTCATAAAATTGCTACCTTGCAGGCAAAAATCTGACAAAATGAATCGAATTTTTCATGCCCGCATCGCCTGGTACCA
>OBYB01000830.1_pt1 | contig 17433 bp, 16 predicted proteins | sample 1538181 | NCBI WGS metagenome assembly OBYB01 (sample SAMEA2580157, study PRJEB22360) | human gut metagenome | biome: human gut; feature: human-associated habitat; material: faeces | place: Denmark | collected 2008/2010 | reverse complement strand
GCCGCGTCCGTTCAGGGCGGCGTTGAGGGCTTTGGTCAGGGCGCGGACGTCGCCGTCTGCCTGCGCGATGCAGTAGCCGGTGCCCTTTTCGGTGGGGGTCAGGGCGGCGCAGAAACCGGTGGTGGCTTCGGTCAGGCGCACCGCCAGCCGGTGCAGGCCGTCCGGGTCAAGGCCGGGCACTGTGCGGATGGCATCCTCACCGGGGTTTGCCAGCTGGGCAAGTGCATCAAACAGCTGAGAACATACGCCAAAGTGTGTAAACTTGAGCGCAGTATACTCATCGTAGACGCGATGCACCGCCACAGCGGTCTGGTCGGCCTTGGCCGAGAGCAGCGCCCCGATCTCTGCCTGCCGGGCACGCATAGCCTGTGCAGCAAGCAATGCCCGCTGGCCGCACACCACGCTCAGCCGCACGCCGCCCTTGTAGTTCTCGGATGCCAGAATTTTGATCTGTCCCACTTGTCCGGTGGTGCGGGTGTGGGTTCCGCAGCAGGCGCAGACATCCGCACCGGGAATGGTCACGATGCGCACCTGCCCTTCGATCTCCTTTTTGGAGCGGTAGACAAGGGCGGCAAGCTCCTCCCGGGTGGGGTAGCTGACCAGCACCGGCACATCCTGCCACACGATGCGGTTGGCGGCAAGCTCGGCTGCCTGCAGGCCCTCGGCAGAAATGGGCACGCTGGTGTCCATGCGCACAGCCTCGGAACCGATGTGGAAGCCCACGTTCTCGGCCCCGAACATCTGGTGCAGGATGCCGGAAAGGATGTGCTCACCGGTGTGCTGCTGCATTTTGTCAAACCGCCATTCCCAGTCGATGCAGCCGGAAACGGCAGTGCCGGGAACAGCGCTTTCCGGCAGAGCGTCCACGCTGTGCCAGAGGATGCCGTCATGCTCGTGCACATCGGTCACATTCAGCGTGGCACCGTCCGGCAGGGTCAGGGTGCCCCGGTCGGCAGGCTGACCGCCGACGTGGGCTTAGACCCCCGTGCCGCCCGGCCCAAGGCCCCCGCCGCCGGTCTTTTCGTCCGGCTCTGCGGCAAGGATGATGCTCTCGCACTGGGTGCGGAAAGCGTCCTGTTCAAAGTATTTTTCTGTGCGCTGCATGGCGCGGGTACCTCCTGTTCAGGGTGCAGTTTGACGATTTAAAATGGCCGCCGCAGGCTCTGGCCATATTCAGCGGAAAATTTATTTTTATTTTTGCAGAATTGGAACGACTGCGGTCGTTCCAATTCTGCTTTTTCACGCAAGGGGCCGTAAAGGCCAACAACAAAAGAGATTTTACTGCATCTGCCGGTTTCGGCCCTTCTGGTGAAAATGCGTTTGGAGCGGCCCGCGTTTGCGCAGCAATGAAAGCCCCGGTGGGGCTTTTAAGCGGCGAGCGGTCTGCGTCAGCAGATGGAGGGGCCTTGCCCCGACAAGTTCCGCAGGCCGCGACAAACGCGAAATAAAAAATCTGGATTCCGCTGAACATAGCCAGAGCGAAAGCGGAGGCTATTTAAAATCGAAAAAGGGATACACACCCAGTTTAAAAATAAGTATACCACGTTTTTTGCCTGTGGAAAATAGTCTGCGGATATGTTATGATAAGAAACAACGATATTCCCATAAAATGTTAAAAATGAGGAAGGTAATAGCATGCGTGAAAGTGGAATCCTGATGCCGGTGTCCAGCCTGCCCGGCCCTTACGGTATTGGCTGCTTTGGCAAGGAAGCATTCAAGTTTGTGGATTTTCTGGCACAAGCGGGCCAGAAGATCTGGCAGATCCTGCCGCTCAGCCCCACCGGCTACGGTGACAGCCCCTATCAGAGCTGCTCGGCCTTTGCGGGCAACCCCTATTTTATCGACCTCGACGCTTTGAAGGAAGAAGGCCTGCTCACCGCCGCCCAGCTCAAGGCCGAAAAATGGGGCACAGACCCCAAAGAGGTGGACTACGGCACTTTGTATGTGAGCCGCTTTAAAGTCCTGCGCACCGCCTACGCCGCATGGCGCAAGCAGTGCGCCGGGCTGCACGGCTGCAGCTATTACTTCCCGGATGATTATTATGCCTTTACCCTCGCCAATGAGGAATGGCTGGACGACTATGCCCTGTACATGGCCCTGAAAGTGGCCAACGGCATGAAGAACTGGGTGGAGTGGGACAAGCCCTACCGCCTGCGCGACAAAAAGGCCCTTGCTGACTTTGCCGCCGAAAACGAGGAAGAGATCGGGTTCTGGAAGTTCGTGCAGTACAAGTTTGCGGCCCAGTGGCAGGCGGTGAAAGCCTACGCCAACAAAAAGGACGTGCAGATTTTGGGCGACATCCCCATCTATGTCTCTGCCGACTCGGTGGATGCATGGGTGGGCGGCGCGCTGTTTGAGCTGGATGCCGACGGCGGCTTTGCCCGTGTGGCGGGCTGCCCGCCGGATTACTTCTCTGCCGACGGTCAGCTGTGGGGCAACCCGCTGTACAACTGGGCCTACCACAAAAAGACTGGCTACGCGTGGTGGGTGCGCCGGGGGCGCCACGCACTGGGCATCTACGACCTGCTGCGCATCGACCACTTCCGCGGCTTCGATACCTATTGGGCCATCCCGGCGGACAGCACCACCGCCCGCACCGGCAAGTGGGAGAACGGCCCCGGCATGGAGCTGTTCGATGCGCTGGAAGCTGTCCTTGGCAAGCTGCCCATCATTGCCGAGGATCTGGGTGAACTGTTCCCCAGCGTGCGAAAGCTGCTGGCCGACAGCACCTTCCCGGGCATGAAGGTGCTGCAGTTCGCCTTCAGCGGTGGGGACAGCGAGTATCTGCCCCACAACCACGTCAAGAACAGCGTAGTGTATCCCGGCACCCACGATAACACCACCCTGACCGACTGGTGGGAGAACGGCGCTTCCGAAAAGGAAAAGGCTGCCGCTGCCGCTTACCTGCACCTGACCGGCGTAAAGCCCACCGCAAAGGAGCTGGCGGCCATCCGGACCGATGATGTCCGCATCGCTCTGCTGCGCGCAGCGCTGGGGTCGGTGGCTGACCGGGCCATCATCCCCATGTACGACTGGCTGGGTCTGGGTGCGGAAGCACACCTGAATACCCCCGGCAAGCTGGGCGGAAACTGGGCATGGCGCGCCGCAGACGGCTTTGCCGCCAAGGCACTGGCCAAGACCATCCACGACGAGTGCAGTGTGTACTGCCGCGTATAAACAGAAGGCACAGAGCGGCGGGAGCTTAGCAATTTGACGAAAATATAAAAACTCCGGCAGAAAATTGTGCGTTTTGCTGGTAAAATCGGAAGCTGAATGGTATAATGTTGCTAAAGCAGCATTATGCCATTTTTCTTTGCCTGATGCGTTCCCGGCATTTCCGGAAACAGGGCGGGCGCGGGATGCATAATGCGGCAGATGGTTCCTGAACGTATGGGGAACAGGTGACTGCACGCGGGATACGGGAGCGCCGCGTGCGCAGATGATGGGGAAAATTACATGAAGAAAGAATGTACCGAGCAGGATCTGCGGGAACTTGCGCGCTCAGCGCAGGCCGTATTTGAGGCAGTGACCCTGACCGAAGCACCGCTTTGTGACGGCTGGCAGGACGATGGCCTGCGGGTGGACTACGAGCTGCGCAATGGCCGTGTGGACTGTGTGCTGCACCGCAGAGTGGAAGCGGACGGCAAATGCTGGGAGTTGGAAATGTGCGCACCGCTGGCAGGCAATGTGCTGCCGGAAGAGCGCATGACACCCCGGGAGCGGGAGCTGTGCCGCGAGGATATGAGCCACGATTTCCTTACCGGCGTGTACAACCGCCGCTATCTGGAAACGGTGTTTGCCCAAAAGCTGGAACAGTGTGCAGCGCAGGGCCGCAAGGCGGCCGTGGCACTGGTGAGCATCGACAACGGCCAGAAGCTGCGGGATACCTACGGCCAGCCTGTGATGGACCAGCTGCACTGCTTTGTGGGCAACCAGTGGAAAAAGAGCTTTGATACCCCTGCGGCCCGCGTGGTCTGCCGCCTGACCGGCAGCATCTTTGCGGTGGGCTGTCTGGACGCCGACGGCAAGCAGCTGGCAGAGGAAATGCAGAACCTGTATCGGCAGATGCCCCGGGAATGCATCACCACCACCGGCATGATGCGCCGGGTACCCTTTACCCTGAGCTGCGGCGTGGCGAGCTTTGAGGATGTGCAGGCCAAGAACTGGCAGGCGCTGTACGAGCTGTGCGATGCACGCCTGCGGGAGGCACAGAACGCCGGCGGCGATCAGATGCGTGCAGAATAAAACCAGTGTATAAAATCCCCCTTTTGGCGCAGACTAAGGCCAGAAGGGGGATTTTTTGTATGGAAAACCAGAAAAACGACAACCTGAACCTGCTGGAAGCCGTGGTGCAGAATACCGAGATGGGCAAGAACACCTTGGAACAGATCGTGCCGATGACCGACGATGTGCAGTTCAAGGCCGAGCTGCTGCGCCAGCGCAATGTGTACCACCAGCTCAATCAGGAAGCGCACACCGCCATCGAGGCCTGCGGCGGCACCGCGCAGGGGCAGAGCGCCATGGCAAAGCTGAACACGAAAATGGGCATCGGCATCAAGACCCTCACGGACAAGTCCACCCGCAATCTGGCCGAGATGCTCACACAGGGCAGCGGCATGGGGGTGGTGGACTGCGTAAAGGCCCAGAAGGATTACCCCAATGCCGCGCCCGGCGCAAAGCGCCTTGCCCAAAGACTGCAGGAGTTTCAGGAGGATAGCCGGGTAAAGCTGGAACAGTTCTTATAAAAGAAAACCCTCTCAGGCTCACTTTGTTCGCCAGCTCTCCCGAAGGGCGAGCCATTGGCAAAACGGAAAACGTTTCCGGAATGTCAAAAGCTCCCCCTTTCGGGGGAGCTGGCAATGCGAAGCATTGACTGAGAGGGTTCTTTTTTACAGTGCTTCCACCATTGCTGCCACGATCTTGGTGGCGGTGGCTACATATTCAGCAATGCTGAACTTTTTCACCACCAGCACCTCGTGGCCGTCCTCGTCAGCGTTGTCGCTCATGGCGCGCAGGATGACGCAGGGCACACCGTTCTTGGCGGCAATCTGGCTCACAGCGGCACCTTCCATCTCCACGCAGTCGGGGGCGCATTTGGCTTCAATGGCAGCCTTGGTTTCACTGTCGCCCACAAACAGGTCGCCGGTGGCGATCTTGCCCACCAGAGCCTTCACACCCGCTTCGGCGCAGGCTTTTTCGGCGGCAGCGATCAGCTCCGGGTCGCCGGTGTATTCCTTGAGGAACGGCGGGTTCTGGCAGATCATGTCCAGCTGTGCGTCGTGGTACAGCACGGTCTTGCCGATGACCACATCACCAATGCCGATCTTCGAGGTCATATTGCCTGCGATGCCGGAAAAGATGATCTTCTCCGCGCCGAATTTTGTGATGAGCACCTGCGTGGTGGCGGCGGCATTGGCCTTGCCCATGCCGGCACAGCACACCACCACCTGTCTGCCGGCCAGCGTGCCCTTGTGGTAATCCACGCCGCCGTAGGGCTCCACGGTGACATTCTCCAGCTTTGCACACAGCTGATCGACTTCATCGGGCATTGCGCCCATAATACCGAAAATCATAGGAAACCTCTTTTACGATTTTAAATGGCCGACGCGTGCGCTCTGGCCATATTCAGGGGAATGACTCTTTTTAATTCAGGAAGGCTGGGGAACGAACCCTCTCAGTCATCGCTGCGCGATGCCAGCTCTCCCAAAGGGAGAGCTTTTATGGCTCTTCCGGTTCGCTGCAATCGAGCTCCCCCCTCGGGGGAGCTGTCAAAACCGTCGGGTTTTGACTGAGAGGGTTTCCCTTTAAACGTTGAACAGGAACTCGATCACATCGCCATCGTTGACAACGTATTCCTTGCCCTCGGTGCGCTGCAGACCCTTGGCCTTGACGGCGGCGTAATCGAAGTTGTTGGCTTCCAGATCGCTGTAGCCAATGACGCTGGCACGGATGAAGCCGCGCTCGAAATCGCTGTGGATCTTGCCGGCAGCCTGCGGTGCTTTGGTGCCCTTGCGGATGGTCCATGCGCGGCACTCCTTCTTGCCGTCGGTCAGGAAGGAGATCAGGCCCAGCAGATCATAGCTGGCAGTGATGAGGTTGTCCAGACCACTGGCTTCAATGCCCATTTCAGCCAGAAAAGCCTTCTTTTCCTCGGGAGAGTAGTCGGCGATATCCTCCTCGGTCTTGGCGCAGATGGGAATGTAGCGTGCGCCCTCTTCCTTGGCGCGTGCGGCCACCAGCGGGACATACTTGTTGTTTTCGATGCCCTCCATCAGGTCGTCCTCGCCCACGTTGCAGGCGTACAGCACCGGCTTTGCGCTCAGCAGGCCCATTTCATGCAGCACAGCTTGCTGCTCGGCATCGTCCTCGTCAAAATCGAAGCTGCGGGCAGGCTTGCCGGCGCTCAGATGGTCGGCCAGCTGCTGCAGCCATGCGGCTTCGGCGGCAGCACCCTTGTTGTTGCCGCTCTTGGCAGCCTTTGCCATGCGGCCTGCGCGGTTCTGCACCACCTCAAGGTCGGACAGGATCAGCTCGTAGTCGATGGCATCGATGTCGGCAATGGGGTCCACGGCCTCAGCCTTGGAAACATCCTCCACCACATGGATGATGTTGTCATCGTCAAAGCAGCGCACTACATGCACAATGGCGTCGCATTCGCGGATGTGGCCCAGGAACTTGTTGCCAAGGCCTGCACCCTGGCTGGCACCCTTCACAAGGCCCGCGATATCCACGAACTCCACGATGGCAGGGGTCTTTTTGTTGGTCTGCCAGATCTCGGCCAGCTTGTCCAGACGCTTGTCCGGCACGGCTACGATGCCGCTGTTCGGCTCGATGGTGCAGAAGGGATAGTTTGCGGCTTCTGCGTTCTTGGTGGAGGTGATGGCGTTGAACAGAGTGGACTTGCCGACGTTGGGCAGGCCGACGATACCTAATTTCATTTTATTATACTCCTTGCGAAAAAGATTTTACGCTGCGGTAAAAAGCGATATTATAACAGGATAATTGTAGCACAATGGACGTTTTTTCTCAATACTCACTTAAGCGGAAACGAAAAGCCGCCCGCGGAAGAGCAGTGCTGCTTTTCCACGGGCGGTCCTTATGATTCAGGTTGTACGGGCCTTACTTGCTGATGGTAAGGGTGCCGGACGCGGTCTCCTCAAAGTGGCTGGCGTAGAATTCCTCCATCAGCCGGATGAGAGAAACGATGTCCCGGGCACCGGCGGTCTCGTAGCAGGAGTGCATGGCCAGCTGGGGCAGGCCGATGTCCACGCAGTTCATGGATACCTGTGCCATGGCAAGGTTGCCCAGAGTGCTGCCGCCGACTTTATCGGAACGGTTGGCAAAATACTGCAGCGGGACACCGGCGCGGGCGGCAAGCTCCTTTGCCACGGCCATGCTCATGCCGTCGCTGGTATATTTCTGGCCGGCGTGCACCTTGACCACAACGCCCTCGTTCATGTAGGTGCAGTTGTTCACATCGGTATATTCCGGGTGGTTGGGGTGCACGGCGTGGGCGTTATCGGCGCTGAACATGAAGCTGGACGCCACCGCACGGTGGAAGTCCTCATCGCCGAGGCAGACGTTCTGCGCGATGCGGTGCAGTACATCGTACAGGAAGGTGGAAGCCGCGCCCTGCTTGGTGCCGGAGCCCACTTCTTCGTTGTCGAAAAAGGCGGCAACATTGATGGACTGGGCGCTGTGTGCTTTCAGAAAACCCTTCAGGATGCCGAACACGCACTGCTGGTCATCCAGACGGCCGGAGGAGATGAACTCCTCATTGCAGCCCCAGACGGCGGCCTTTTCGCGGATGCAGAGGAACAGGTCGCTGCCAAGGATCTGGTCTTCTGCGACCTGCAGCTCAGCGGCGATCAGCTTTTTCAGCACGCCTTCCTCGGCGGCACTGCCCAGCAAAGGCAGCATATCCACCTGCTTGTTGTAGGAAGCCTTGTCGTTGACCTCGCGGTTCATATGGATGGCCACGCTGGGGATCATCAGCAGGTCGCGGTCCAGCGTGAGCAGGCGGGAGGTGATGGCATCGTTCTCCTTTATCAGCACGCGGCCTGCCACCGACAGCGGCCTGTCCATCCATGTGGAGCAGATCATGCCGCCGTAGCCCTCGGTGTTCAGCTTGGTGTACTTCCGGCCCATGTGGATCTCGGCGTTTTCCTTGATGCGGAAGCAGGGAGAATCCGTGTGGGCAGCGGCCACGTTGAAGCTGTAGTTTTCCAGCTGTTCTCCCATGCGGAATGCAAGGATGCTGGAGCCGTTGCGGCAGACAAAATAGCTCCTGCCGGGTTCCAGCTGCCACCGGCGGCTCTCCAGCAGCTCGGAAAAGCCCTCCTTCAGCAGGATGTTCCGGACGGATGCAGTGGTGTGGTATGCGGTAGGATTGCCGTCAATGAAGGACAGCAGCTCCTGTACTTCTTTTTCGATCATTGGAAGACCCTCCATGGATTTATCGGTTTGGATGCTCCTATTCTACTTCTGCGGTTTGCGCTTTGCAATAGCCGGCCCTGCGGGCGGGGAAGAATTTGTTTTACATTGCGCGGGTTCTATAGTATACTATTCCTGTTGGTAAATATCGAATCGACAGGAAAGGCAGGGACCCGTCATGGAATGCAGTGATCCGCGCTATCAGGCGTATGTGGAAATATTAAAAGAGGAGCTCATCCCGGCAATGGGCTGCACAGAGCCCATTGCACTGGCTTATGCTGCGGCCCGGGCACGCGAGGTGCTGGGCGCACTGCCCGAGAGCGTGCAGCTGCAGGTGAGCGGCAGCATTATTAAGAATGTGAAGACAGGAATAGTGCCCAACCCCGGCCACCGGAAGGGCAGGGAAGCCGCTGTGGCAGCGGGCATCATTGCCGGTTCGGCAGACAGAGAGCTGGAAGTCATCTCCGAGGTCAGCGAGGACAAGCAGGCTGCCATCCGGGACTATCTGCAGACGGTGCCCATTTCCATCCAGCACATCGAGCAGGGGCATGTGTTCGATATCATCGTTACCGAGCGCAGCGGGGATTCCTACGCAAAGGTGCGCATTGCAGATTTTCACACCAACATCTGCCTGATCGAAAAGAATGGCCGGGTGCTCTACGAAAAGCCGCTGCTGAACGAGGAGGCCCGGCGGGACAGCCGGGCCGACCGCAGCCTGCTGAACATGAAGGACATCTGGGACTTTGCCGAGACGGCCGACCTGCAGGATGTGGCGGACCTGCTGGAACGCCAGATCCGCTACAACAACGCCATTGCAGAGGAGGGCCTTCTGGGCGACTATGGCGCGAACATCGGCCGGGTGCTGCTTTCTACCTACGGCAACGATGTGTCTATCCGGGCCAAGGCCAAGGCGGCCGCCGGTTCGGATGCCCGCATGAACGGCTGCGGTCGGAGTTGCCGGTAGTCATCAATTCCGGCAGCGGCAATCAGGGCATCACCTGCTCGGTGCCGCTCATTGAATATGCCAAGGAGCTGCACAGCGGCAAGGAAAAGCTTTACCGTGCCCTCATCATTTCCAATCTGGTGGCCATCCACGAAAAGACCGGCATCGGCACCCTGTCCGCCTACTGCGGCGCAGTCAGCGCCGGTGCGGGCGCAGGCGCGGGCATCGTATATCTGTGCGGCGACGGCTATCAGGCCGCCATCCACACGGTGGTCAATGCGCTGGCCATCGTGTCCGGCATCGTGTGCGACGGCGCAAAGGCCTCCTGCGCGGCAAAGATCGCATCCTCGGTGGACGCGGCCTTGCTTGGCTACAACATGTACAAGTGCCATCAGGAGTTCAAGGGCGGTGACGGCATCGTGATGAAGGACATCGAGACCACCATCAAGGGCATCGGCCGTCTGGGCAAGGACGGCATGAAGGAGACCAATGAGGAGATCATCCGGCTGATGATCGAGTAAGGCCGGGCCGGAATTGTGAAAAAATCATACAAATCCTTCTTTATTTTGTCATAACTCTTCCGTATAATAAGAAGTGGAATACTTTGCTGCTCTGCCCGCCCGGCGGGCATCCGATAAAATGGGAGGAGATCATTATGGCCAACGAAAAGATCCTCGTTGTGGACGACGATACCAATATCTGCGAGCTGCTGCGGCTGTACCTGACCAAGGAGGGCTATCAGGTCACGGTGGCAAACGATGGCGAAGAAGGTCTGGAAAAGTTCAATCAGGTCAAGCCCGATATGGTGCTGCTGGACGTGATGATGCCCAAGATGGACGGTCTGGAAGTGTGCCGCCGCATCCGCAAGGCGGGCAACACCCCGGTGATGATGCTCACGGCCAAGGGCGAGACCTTTGATAAGGTGCTGGGCTTGGAGCTGGGTGCAGACGATTACATGGTAAAGCCCTTTGATGCCAAGGAAGTGGTGGCCCGCATCAAGGCGGTGCTGCGCCGCTGCCAGACCACCACGGCTGCTGCCGAGAGCACCGAGGGCGTGATCGAATTCGACAACCTGCGTCTGGACATGAACAGCTATGAGCTGCGGGTCAAGGGCAAGGTGGTGGAGGCTCCCCCCAAGGAGCTGGAACTGCTGAACTGTCTGGCCTCCCATCCGAACCGCGTCTACACCCGCGACCAGCTGCTGGACGAGGTGTGGGGCTTTGAGTATTACGGCGACAGCCGCACCATTGATGTGCATGTCAAGCGCCTGCGCGAGAAGCTGGCCGGTGCTTCCGACAAATGGGAGCTGAAGACCGTATGGGGCGTGGGCTATAAGTTCGAGGTGCGTCAGTAATGCGCAAAAGTATCTCGGTGGCGTTCTTCTCGCTGGTGTCCACCCTGATGGTGCTGGGCATCGTGCTGATGGGAGCTTCGGAGTGGGTGCTGTTCAAGAACTACTTCGCCAAGGACCGCTACGAAACACTGGATCAGGTGGTGGGTGTCACCCAGCGCACGGCCCAGTATCTGGTCCAGCAGGCGGAGCTGCCGGAAGGTGATGAGCTGGACGCACTGAACACCAAGCTGGAGATCATCGGCGAGAGCGCAGAGGCCTATCTGTTCTTTACCGACAACGACGGCCGGGTGATGATCGCCTCCAGCCCGGACAAGCTGGAGAGCCTGACCGTGCCGGAAGAAATGATGGAGAAGATCGACGCTTCCGATGCGGACTACTACCATGTGTTCGGCACGCTGGGCGGCATGCTGGACGGGAAAAGCTACATCACGGTCAGCGAAATGCGCAATGAGCACGGCCAGCCCAGCGGCTACCTGTTCCTGTGCTCTTCCGGCGAGCAGCTGACCCAGTTCAAGCAGCAGTTCTGGTCCAACTTCCTGCTGTCGGCCTGTGTGATGCTGCTGTGTGCCAGCATCCTGACCAAGATCCTGATGCGCCAGCTCACCGACCCGCTGCAGAAGGTGACGGATGCCGCCCAGCGCTTTGGCGGCGGTGATCTTTCCGTCCGTGTGGAGGGGGTGGAAGGCGAAGGCGAGGCAGCCGACCTTGCCCGCACCTTCAACCGCATGGCAGACAACATCCAGATGAACGACAACTCCCGCGGTCAGTTCATGGGCAACATCGCCCACGAGCTGCGCACCCCCATGACCACCATCAAGGGCTTTGTGGACGGCATTCTGGACGGCACTATCCCGCCGGATATGCAGAACCACTACCTGCAGCTGGTCAGTGAGGAAACGGGCCGTCTGGCACGGCTCATCCAGAACATGCTGGATCTTTCCAAGCTGGAAAGCGGCGAATATCAGGTGAATGCCCGGATGTTCAACATCTGGGAGACGATCACCGGCGTGGCGCTCTCGGCAGAGCAGCGCATCAACGACGGCATGATCGACATCGACGGCCTGACCATGGACGAAAAGGTACTGGTCTACGCCGACCCCGACCTGATCCATCAGGTGGTGTATAACCTGCTGGACAACGCCATCAAGTTTACGCCTGCGGGCGGCACCATCCGCTTTGGGGTGGAAAAGCTTGGCCCGGAAGCCGAGATCTCCATCTGGAACTCCGGTCAGGGCATCAGCCCGGAAGCGCTGCCCTACGTGTTCCAGCGGTTCTACAAGGAGGACCGCTCCCGCGGCCTGCACGCCCGGGGCGCTGGCCTTGGCCTGAACATCTGCAAGGTGCTGGTGAACCTTTCCGGCGGGCAGATCCGGGTGGAGAGCCAGCAGGGCGAGTGGTGCCGGTTCGTGTTCACCCTGCCCACCGTGGCCCCGAACCCCGGCGGCATGAAGCGCCTGCCGGACGAAGCCGGCGGTGAACCCACCGTGGAAGACCCTGCAAGCATGAAGCCCGTAGAATGAACTTCCAGCCAGACTGCCCCGGACCCGGGGCGGTCTGGCTGTTTTGGCGTGGGGAAACCTTGCCGCTGATGAAACTCCCCCAGTCATCTCGCTGCGCTCAATGCCAGCCCCCTCTGGGATGGGGCCCTTGGCATGGCGGTAAAGCTTCCGGTTAAAGTGCAAATCTTCCGGGCGTGCCAGAGGCTCCCTCTCCGAGGGAGCTGGCAAAGCCGTCAGGCTTTGACTGAGGGAGTTTACTTCGCAAATGGACAGATCTTTCCAAATACGTCATTTCCGTGAAAAAGCCATTGGCGGGTTTGATTTTTTGCTCGTTTTCATGTAAACTAAAAGATAACCATGCCCATGCTGTTTTTGCGGTTTGAAACCGCCAGTGCAATGGGACAAATGGGAATAAGAATTTATAAAATAACGGAGCGTAAAGATAGAATATGGCAATCGTAAGTCCTTCGATCCTTTCCGCTGATTTTGGCAAACTGGGTGCAGACTGCCGCATGGTGCTGGATGCCGGTGCACAGATGCTGCATTACGACGTGATGGACGGCCACTTTGTGCCCAACATCAGCTTTGGCGTGCCGGTGCTCAAGAGCCTGCACAAAAATCTGCCGGATGCCTTTTATGATGTGCACCTGATGATCAGCCATCCGCTGCAGTATGCGGAAGCCTTTATCAAAGCCGGTGCCACCCTGTACAACTTCCACCTTGAGTGCGAGGACGATATCCAGGCCACCATCGATGCCGTCCGGGCGCTGGGCTGCAAGGTGGGGCTGACCATCAAGCCCGGCACCGAGCCGCAGGCGCTGGCACCGTATCTTGACCAGCTGGATCTTGTGCTGGTGATGAGCGTGGAGCCCGGCTTCGGCGGGCAGAAGTTCATGCCCTCGGCGCTGGACAAGCTGCGCTGGCTCAAGGCAGAGCGCGAAGCGCGCGGTGCACACTATCTGCTGGAAGTGGACGGCGGCGTGGACAATGCCACCGCGCCCCAGTGCGTGGAAGCGGGCGCTGATATTCTGGTGGCGGGCAGTGCAGTGTTCGGCGCAGCAGACCCTGCTGCAGCCGTGCAGCACCTCGTCAGCCTTTGAAAGGATAACCATTTATGGATGAATCTTTGATCCGGGAGCAGGAGGCACAGCTCCAGAAGACCGGCCGCTACTATAAGCATATCTGCTTTATGGCGGTGCCGGTGTTGTGCATGGCCTGTTTTCTGTACGGTGTGCGCCCGCTGCTGCTGTGCGGCATTGCGGTGCTTACCGGCAACCTGTGCGACCGTCTCGTTTCGCTGCTGCGCCGCCGCGTGTATCAGGGCAGTGACTTTTCCAACGAGAGCTTTGCGCTCGTCATTGCCCTGCTGATGCCGGTGACGGTGGATATCTATGTTCTGATCGCCGCAGTGCTTGCCGGTGTGCTGATCGGCAAGGAGATCTTTGGCGGCTACGGCAGCTACCCCTTCAACCCGGCTGCTGTGGGCTATGTGGTGGCGGCAGTGTCATGGCCGGAACAGGTGTTCCGCTATCCGCAGCCCTATACGAACATCCCTTTGTGGGACGCTTCCATGGTGCCGGTCTCCAGCGCCATTGAGGACACCCTGCGCAGCGGCGGCATGCTGAACATCGGCTCGCTGGCGCTGGGTCTGGGCGAATATGCTGCTCCCATGGGCACCGGCGCTGCGCTGGTGATCCTTGCCTGCGGCCTGTTTTTGTGGACCCAGAAGGATGCCCACATGTCTGCATCGATCAGCTTTCTTGTGACCTGTGCGGTCATTGCGTTCTTCTTCCCGCGGCAGGCGGGCCTTGCCGACAGTGCCGTGCTGTCAAATATCCTGCCCCGCCTGCAGTGTGTGCGGGATGAGCTGCTGACTGGCGCGATCCTGTTCAGCGCGGTGTTCCTGATCAACGAGCCTTACACCTGCGTGCACCACCGCATGGGCCGTGTGCTGTACGGCGTGCTGGTGGGCGTTGTGAGCATGGGCTTCCGCTACTATGGCGTGTACGAGACCGGTGTGTGCTTTGCGCTGCTGGCGGTCAACAGTGTGTCGGCATGGATCGACCGCACCGAGGCAAAGCTGTATCACCTGACCCATCTGCAGGCAGATGCCGGAAGGAGGGCAGCACAATGAGACGCGCAACGGCTGAACTGATCGTAAAAGATCCCAACAAGTTTGCCCACCACGACCGTGTGTTCCTGAATAACCCGGTGGTCATGCAGGGCATGGGCCTTGCCCCGCTGGTGGTGCTTGCCACCAGCGGCCAGAATGCGGTGATGCTGGCGGTGGCGGTGGCGCTGCTGCTGGTGCCCTCCCGCGTGCTGGCATGTCTGCTGAGCCGCCTTGTGCCCCTGCACGACGAGGACCCCGCCCCGGAAACGCTGCAGAAAAAGCTGCTGCCCCGTGCACTGGTGTACGGCTTCAGCACGGCGGGGGTGTATCTGGCGGTGTATCCCATCCTGAATATACTGTTCAGCACCAGCCTGCTGAGCCTTGGCATCTACCTGCCCCTGCTCACGGTGGAGCCGCTGCTGACCTACCGCTTTGGCCGCGTGCAGGAGACGGTGCGAAAGGCTGTCTCCAAGGGCCTGCGCATCACGGTGGGCTATGCTTTGCTGCTGGTGCTGCTGGGCTGCGTCCGTGAATGGCTGGCCGCAGGCACCATGTTCGGTGTGGTTGTCAGCCGCCCGGTGCTGCCCATGGCAAGCATGCCGGCAGGCGGCTTTATCGTGCTGGGCGTGCTGTGCGCCGTATGGCGTGCACTGGCCCAAAAGCGCAAGGCATATCTCACCAAAGAGGCACGCAACCTTGTGGATGTGCATTCCCAGAAGGAGGCGGACCGCGAACAATGAGAGATGTTGTAACAACAAGCGCAGTGTTCTTCAGCTATGCACTGCTGGCGGTGTTCGCGCAGAACGCCGTCTTTACCCGTGCACTGGGCGTTTCGCGTCTGGTGCAGCTGGTGGGCGATGACCGCACCAGCAGCTGGCTGTTCGGTATGCAGCTGTGCATCACGCAGGTGCTGGTAACGCCGTTTGCGTGGTATGCCGGCAGCCGGATCGCGCCGCTGGCAAACCGTGCCCAGCTGCGCCCGCTGGTGTATATTGCCAGCATTGCCGTGGTGTGTGTTCTGGAGCACGCCGTGCTGTGGCTGGCGAAGGGCCTGCCGCAGCGCATTGCTGCGCATCGTGCCGCTGGCGGGCCTGAACAGCTGTGTGCTGGGCACTGTACTGGTGGAGCGCACCCAGAGCTTTACGCTGGGGCAGAGCCTTGGCTTTGGCCTTGGCAGCGGCCTTGGCTATGTGCTGGCGGTGCTGCTGGTAACGGAAGCCCGCCACCGCCTGCGCAGCAAGGCCATCCCGGAAGCATTCCGCGGCCTGCCCATCACGCTGGTGTATATCGGCGTGCTGGCACTGGCGATCTATGGTTTCACCGGACATTCTGTGATCCTGTAACATTGGCAGGGAGGAGAATCGACAATGGCAAAGTATAAACGTCAGAAGGTCAAGCGCTACCGCCGCAGCTTCTACAGCCGCGGTACACGCATCAAAAAATGCATCGGCATCGTGGTGCTGGTGCTGGCGGTGCTGGGCGCAGCCTGGCTGGCAGCACCCCACGTGCTGGACTGGGCTACCCACACCTGGTATACTGTGGTGAAGAACCGTGATCTGGAAGCTGAATCGGCATCCCGCGCAGCCGCCTCGTCCGAAGCAGCTGCATCCTCGGCGGTACAGGAAGCGGCTTCGTCCCAGCCGGAGCCGGAACAGCCCAAGGAGCTGGACGGCAAGGCCATTACCGGCGGCAGCTGGGCCGCAGTGGATGTGAGCACCCTTGCCGATGATGCGGCCATCCGTGCAGCGGCGCAGCAGCTCAAGGCGCAGGGAGCGGATTACGGCCTTGTGACCCTGAAAACACCGGATGGCAGCATCTGCTACGCTTCGCAGGTGCCGGCTGCCGCCCAGAGCATTGCCGACACCACCGTGGACCCGGCCCGCATCGCGGCCATCTTCCGGGAAGAGGGCGTGATCCCTGTGGCCCAGCTTGCAGCCTTCAAGGACCCCATCTCCTCCCGCACCGACCGCAGCATGGCCATCCACTACGGCGACGGCCTGTGGCTGGACGCCCAGAAGGACGGCAATGCATGGCTGAATCCCTACTCCGCTGCGGCAGTGGAATATGTAGGCGATCTGGTAGCCGAGGTACAGGGCATGGGCTTTGAGCAGGTAGTCCTGACCAATGTCCAGTTCCCGAAGCTCAGCCGCAAACAGGACTACGGCGAGACCAGCGGCGTTTCCCGCGCGGATCAGCTCAAGGCGGATATCGCCGCCCTGCAGAGCCGCTTTGCGGGCAGCATGACCCTGTGGTTCAGCTACACGCTGGATCAGTGCAATACCAACAGCGTGTCGCTGGATGTGCCCGCTGTGACGCTGGGCATGGACAACCTGCTGGTGACAGCAGACAAGGCGAGGGACGCCGCCAGCCGCACCGCACTGGAGCAGTCTGCCGCCGGACAGGGCGTGCAGCATCTGGTGCTGCACAGCGCCGACATTTTCCAGTAACGTCTCTGGTTTTATAAGAGGGAGGAATCTGCTATGAATACCAAATCCTGCTTTGCACCGGCCCACATCCTTCTGCCTTCGGAGCAGATCCCACTGGAAAAGTGGGGCTGCATTGCCTGCGATCAGTTCACCAGTGACCGGGATTACTGGAAGAAAGCCGAGGCTGCCGCGGCAGGCAGCCCCAGCACCCTGAACATGATCCTGCCGGAGGTCTATCTGGAGGACGGCGATGCCGATGCACGCATTGAGAAGATCCATGCCACCATGGATGACTATGCCCGGAACGTGCTGACTCGCGCGGTGGACGGCTTTGTTTACGTGGAGCGCACCGAGCAGAGCGGCAAGGTGCGGCAGGGCCTTGTGGGCATGGTGGATCTGGAAGCCTACAGCTACCGCCGGGGCGAGAAATGCACGGTGCGCCCCAGCGAGAGCACCGTGGAAAGCCGCATCCCGCCCCGCATGAAGGTGCGCACCGGTGCCGCGCTGGAAACGCCCCATATCATGATGCTGGCGGACGACCCCGGCTGCACCCTCATCGAGCCGGTGGCGGCGCATAAAGCCGAACTGCCCAAGGTATACGAGGGCGAGCTGATGCTGAACGGCGGCCACATTGCGGGCGGGGGCGGGGGAGACCTCGATCGCAG
>OBYB01000795.1_pt1 | contig 18047 bp, 10 predicted proteins | sample 1538181 | NCBI WGS metagenome assembly OBYB01 (sample SAMEA2580157, study PRJEB22360) | human gut metagenome | biome: human gut; feature: human-associated habitat; material: faeces | place: Denmark | collected 2008/2010 | reverse complement strand
ACCAGAATATATTATATATTAGTCAGATTATTATAATTACATTTTTAATTTCATTAAATTAAGCAGGCTTTTGGGGAATATCTGTGCAAATATGCCCTTCAAGGGAGAAATGTACCAAATTTGTCCCTGAATTGGATTATTTGGGACGGTCTATTCTATTTGAAAGTACTACTTTTGCCACCAGATAATTATTAACTTAACAAATAATCCATGTATTATGAAAACAATTCTTAGCGCATTGGGACTTTCGCTTCTGATCTTTACGAGTTGCGGTGGACAAAAAAAGGTTGAAGTCGATTTTATTCAGGACAACATCGACAACGCAGTAGCACAAAACACAATTCAAACAGACATTATCGAGAAATCCGGTAAAATTCTGAATCCAAGAACCATCAATGCAGATGGTAGTATCTCCTATATACCTATTGATGACTGGTGCTCCGGTTTCTTTCCGGGCAGCATGTGGCTGACTTACAATCTGACAGGGGATAAAAAGTGGTTGCCTTTGGCAGAAAAATACACAGAAGCCCTCGATTCTGTGAAATATCTGAAGTGGCATCACGATGTCGGCTTTATGATCGGGTGCAGTTATCTCAACGGTTACCGAATGGCAGACAAGAAAGAATATAAAGATGTCATTGTGGAAGCAGCCAGATCATTGTCTACCCGTTTCCGTCCGGGAGCAGGCGTTATTCAGTCATGGGATGCCGATAAAGGCTGGCAGGGAACACGCGGATGGAAATGTCCGGTGATTATCGATAATATGATGAATCTGGAATTGCTGTTTGAAGCTACGGCTTTTTCCGGTGACTCTACCTTTTACAATATAGCAGTGAAACATGCGGATACAACGATGGCTCACCACTTCCGTCCGGACAACAGCTGCTATCATGTGGTAGACTACGACCCCGAAACAGGAGAAGTACGTAAGAGACAAACAGCACAAGGATATGCGGACGAATCATCATGGGCTCGCGGACAGGCTTGGGCATTATACGGTTATACCGCTTGCTATCGCTATACAAAAGACAAGAAGTATCTCGATCAGGCACAGAAGGTGTATAACTTCATCTTTACCAATAAGAACCTGCCGGAAGACCTCGTTCCTTACTGGGATTACGATGCTCCGAACATTCCGAACGAACCTCGTGACGCTTCTGCAGCCGCATGTACGGCTTCTGCTCTGTACGAACTCGACGGTTATCTGCCGGGCAATCACTATAAGGAAACCGCTGATAAGATCATGGAAAGCCTCGGCTCACCGGCTTATCGCGCCAAAGTGGGTACGAATGGAAACTTTATATTGATGCACTCTGTAGGCAGTATCCCTCACGGCCAGGAAATAGATGTGCCTTTGAACTACGCTGACTATTACTTCCTGGAAGGATTGATGCGCAAAAGAGACCTGGAAAAGAAGTAAGAACTGCCTTGCTTGTACTTTAGCCGGATATGTGCATATATTAGTCTCTTCCGGTGCATTAACTGTTATTCTTTATATCATGATAAACAAATCAGTAAACTTATTGATGGGAGGCTTGACCCTCTTTGCAGCGCAAGGCTGTAAAGCCCCCAAGCAGGTGGCAGAGCAGGCAGAACATCCAAACATCATCTATGTATTTCCTGATCAGTATCGCAATCAGGCAATGGGCTTCTGGAACCAGGAAGGTTTCAGAGATAAAGTAAACTTCCGGGGAGACCCCGTGCATACTCCTAACATAGATACTTTCGCACGTGAATCTATGGTGCTGACTTCCGCTCAAAGCAACTGTCCGCTGAGCAGCCCCCATCGTGGAATGTTGCTGACCGGTATGTATCCGAATCGCAGTGGTGTACCTTTGAACTGTAACTCTACACGTCCTATCAGCTCTTTGCGTGACGATGCGGTGTGCATAGGCGACGTATTCAGCAAGGCCGGTTATGATTGTGCCTATTTCGGTAAACTTCACGCTGACTTCCCGACTCCGAATGATCCGGAGAATCCGGGACAATATGTAGAAACACAGCGTCCGGTGTGGGACGCTTATACGCCGAAAGAGCAGCGCCACGGTTTCAACTATTGGTATTCGTACGGCACGTTTGACGAACATAAGAACCCGCATTATTGGGATACGGACGGCAAGAGGCATGATCCGAAAGAATGGTCACCGCTCCATGAGTCGGGCAAAGTTGTTTCTTATCTCAGAAATGAAGGAAACGTGCGTGATACGAAGAAGCCATTCTTCATCATGGTGGGAATGAACCCGCCGCATAGCCCATACCGTTCGCTGAACGATTGTGAAGAACAGGACTTCAATCTTTACAAAGATCAACCGCTGGACAGTCTGCTGATTCGCCCAAACGTAGATCTGAATATGAAAAAGGCGGAATCCGTCCGTTACTACTTTGCTTCTGTGACCGGAGTAGACCGTGCTTTCGGACAGATTCTGGAAGCACTGAAACAATTGGGATTGGATAAAAATACAGTAGTCATCTTTGCTTCTGACCATGGCGAAACAATGTGCAGCCAGCGAACGGACGATCCTAAGAACTCTCCCTATTCCGAATCTATGAATATTCCGTTCCTGGTTCGTTTCCCCGGTAAGATTCAGCCCCGGGTAGATGATTTGTTGCTTTCTGCTCCCGACATTATGCCTACCGTACTCGGCTTGTGCGGTCTGGGGGATTCGATTCCTTCCGAGGTGCAGGGACGCAACTTCGCACCTCTTTTCTTCGATGAAAAGGCGGAAATTGTTCGTCCGGCAGGTGCGTTGTATATTCAGAATCTGGATGGAGAGAAAGATAAGGATGGATTGGTGCAATCTTATTTCCCCTCTTCGCGCGGCATTAAGACGGCTCGCTATACATTGGCTCTGTATATCGACCGGGAGACTAAACAGCTAAAGAAAAGTCTGCTGTTTGATGACGTAAACGACCCTTATCAGCTGAATAATCTGCCTTTGGAAGAAAATAAGGAAGTCGTGGAGCAACTTTATCGTGAAATGGGAGCAATGCTGAAAGAAATCGACGATCCGTGGTATACGGAAAAGATTCTTTCGGACCGTATACCTTACTGATACCGTATACTAATACGGTTTGTATGACACCCGGGTCTCATACATACCGACACCCGGATCTCATACATGCTGACACCCGGGTGTCGTGCATCCTGACACCCGGGTGTGGTAAGAACTGCCTTTAAACAATTAATGATCATGAAAGCTGTTTGTTTTATATTTCTGTTCTTGTTTTGTTCTTTGTCCTCTTATGCGCAGGTCATAGGGTTTGAAGAAAAGGTTCCCGAGACGTTCAAAGTTTCGGGGAAAGGTGAAGTGAAACTTTCTTCTCTTTTCTATAAAGAGGGAGAAAGCAGTCTGGAATGGGATTTCCAGCCTGCCTCGGCACTGGACGTTCAGATAGAACCCTTATCGCTGAATGCCAAAAAGGAACAGCAATTTGGTATTACCCTGTGGATATATAACGAGAAACCCCAGCAGGACTCTATCCGTTTTGAGTTTCTAAATAAGGCGGGGGAAGTCTCTTATTGGTTCACGTATCATCTGCAAGCGGCAGGCTGGCGGGCTTGCTGGATATCTTTCGCCTACATGAATGGTGATAAGAAAGATAAAAATATTGTTTCTTATCGTCTGGTCGCTCCCGACCGTAAAGGGCGCATCTTTCTGGATCGCCTGACCTTTCCGGAAAAGAAGATGAACCTGCGCACGACACCGGACCAACAATTGCCAGCTAACAACGGCCTTTCCAATCGTGACCTTTGGCATTGGTGTCTTGTATGGAAGTGGGAACAGCAGTCTTATGATGTCCCCTTGCTTTCTAAACTGACAACTCGGCAAAAGAAGGACTTGAAAACAATCGAACAACGCCTGACTGAATTTCTCGATGTGAAGAAAGCTCCCCAAGGACAGATCAACGCTGCAAAGAAGACTTTTGAAAGAGCTGCCATCACTCCCTCCGCAGCCGGGACCGGCTTTACCGGAACTCCTGTTGTAGCACCGGACGAGCAAGACAAGAAGAAAGGGGAGATGTCATGGAATGATATCGAAACGATGCTTGCCGGTTTTGCATACGATGCCTTCTACAATCAGAATGAGACATCGAAGAAGAACTATTTTACCGTATTCGACTATGCAATGGATCAGGGATTCGCTTTTGGCAGCGGCATGGGGACGAACCATCATTACGGCTATCAGGTACGTAAAATATATACTACCGCCTGGCTCATGCGGGACGCGATTTATAAACATCCTCACCGGGATGCCTATCTATCCACTTTACGTTTCTGGGCTGCTTTACAGGAGACCCGTCAACCGTGTCCGCCGGAGCGGGATGAATTACTGGATTCATGGCATACGCTCTTGATGGCAAAGTTTATCTCCGCCATGATGTTCCCCGATGCAAGGGAACAGGAACAGGCTTTGAATGGTTTGTCGCGCTGGTTGTCTTCATCGCTGAATTATACTCCGGGCACTCTCGGCGGTATCAAAGTAGATGGAACGACCTTTCATCACGGAGGTTTCTATCCCGGCTATACAACCGGAGTACTGGCTACCATCGGCCAATTTATCGCTCTCACCAACGGGACTGGATTTGAACTGACGGAAGAGGCACGTCAACATATCAAGTCTGCCTTTCTCGCCATGCGCAATTATTGTAACCTTTACGAATGGGGGACAGGCATTAGCGGTCGCCATCCTTTTGGCGGAAAGATGGGAAGCGATGATATAGAAGCATTTGCCAATATTGCATTGTCAGGAGACTTGTCCGGTCAGGGAAATACATTCGATCATGGACTGGCCGCCGATTATTTGCGTCTGATACGTGATCGGAATACAAGGAATGCACATTTCTTCAGAAAAGAAGGTATTCAGCCTGCACAGGCTCCCCACGGTTTTTTTGTTTATAACTATGGATCGGCAGGTATTTTCCGCCGTGCAGACTGGATGGTGACACTGAAAGGATATACCACAGATGTATGGGGTGCTGAAATCTATGCGAAAGATAATCGTTACGGACGTTATCAAAGCTACGGATCGGTACAGATTATGGGAAAAGGAAATCCCGTCTCCCGTGCCGGAAGTGGTTTTGTACAGGAAGGATGGGACTGGAACCGTCTGCCCGGTACGACTACCATTCATCTTCCTTTTGAACTCTTGGACAGTCCCCTGAAAGGTACGACGATGGCACGGTCTACGGAAAACTTTTCCGGAAGCAGTTCTTTGGGCGGCATGAACGGAATGTTTGCAATGAAACTGACGGAACGTGATTATGAGAACTTTACTCCCGACTTTGTAGCCCGTAAATCCGTCTTCTGTTTTGATAACCGGATGATCTGTCTCGGAACAGGCATCACGAACAGCAATGCTGACTATCCTACGGAGACCACTCTCTTCCAGACGAAATTTAACGGCAAAGAGCAGAAGACAGGTAAGGATAACTATTGGCTGCACGACGGCTATGATAATTATTATCATGTAGTTGACGGAACCCTTCGTTCACAGATAGCCGAACAGGAGTCGCGTCATGAGAAAACCCGCGAAAAGACTAAAGGAACATTCTCTTCTGCCTGGATTGAACATGGCAACGCCCCGAAGAATGCTACTTATGAATATATGGTACTGATTCAGCCTTCAGCTTCGGATTTGGATGAACTGAAGAAAACGCCTGCATACGAAGTATGGCAACGTGATCAGACTGCGCATATTGTCTATGACAAGAAAACGGGTATAACCGGATATGCTGTTTTTGAAGATTTCCGGTCTGCTGACGATAAGCTGGTGATTGCTTCCATTCCTGCTGAAACGATGGTCATGTATGCGGCAGAGGGAGAAAAAGCGATTCGTCTCAGCGTCTGTGACCCGAACTTGAATATTGCGGAAAAGACGTATACGACAAAAGAACCGAGCCGCCCTGTTCATAAAATAATAGAGCTGAAAGGCCGCTGGAGTTTGTCGGAGACACCGGCGAATGTAATGCTTGAATATAAAGGTGACCATACGATACTGGATGTAACTTGTCAGCATGGACAACCGGTGGAAATAATTCTTGAAAATAAATGAAGAGAGAATTTAAATAGGTATTAATGTTTGTGTTTCATACCTTGAAAGAGGGTCGGTTCAGCGAAGAATCGACCCTCAGTTTTATATGCGATTAATGAGACAGCTTGCTAGGGAGAACTTGAATTATTTGTTTAATCTCCATTCAAAACCATCCTTCGTATCTTTCACCTCAAATCCGAGTGCAGTCAATGTATTACGGATTTCGTCGGAAGTAGCCCAGTCTTTGTTGGCTTTTGCTTTCATGCGTTGTTCAAGAAGCATATCAACTACTTTGCCATAAGCGGCTTCGCGACCGTCGGAAGAACCTTTCTCTTCTTTCAGCCCCATGATGTCGAAGCAGAACAGGTGGAAAGTTTCTTTCAGGTCTTTCAGATCTTCTGCGGAGATCGTTGCATTTCCTGCGTTGATATTATTGATGATGCGGGCACCTTCGAAAAGCTGTGCGATGACAATAGGAGTATTCAAGTCGTCATTCATAGCTTCGTAGCATTTAGCACGCAACTCTTTCACGTTGATACCTTCCGAAGTTGTTGCGGCCGGAGTGATCTTGTCGAGTCCTTCGATTGCTTCTATCAAACGTTGCAGCCCTTTTTCCGAAGCTTGCAATGCTTCGTTACTGAAGTCTACAGTACTGCGATAGTGAGCTTGCAGGATGAAGAAACGGATGGTCATCGGAGTGTAGGCTTGTGCCAGCAACTTATGAGTACCGTTGAAAAATTCATCCAGCGTGATGAAGTTGCCGAGTGATTTACCCATCTTCGTACCGTTGATGGTAATCATGTTGTTGTGCATCCAGTAGTGAACCATGTCATCGCCTTGCGAAGCTACCGACTGTGCGATCTCACATTCATGATGCGGGAAGATCAGGTCCATTCCTCCTCCGTGAATATCGAAGTGCTCGCCCAGATACTTGCGTCCCATGGCGGTACATTCGGCATGCCATCCGGGGAAACCGTCGCTCCATGGAGAAGGCCAGCGCATAATGTGTTCCGGCTGCGCTTTTTTCCAGAGGGCGAAGTCGGCGGGATTGCGTTTTTCGCTTTGTCCGTCGAGGTCGCGGGTGGTATTCAGTACGTCGTCGAGGTTGCGGCCGGAGAGTTTGCCGTAATGATAGTCCTTATTATATTTGGCTACGTCAAAGTAGACGGAACCTTCGCTTTCGTAAGCGTATCCGGCGTCCAGAATCTTCTGTACGAGCTGGATTTGTTCGATAATGTGACCCGAAGCGTGCGGCTCGATGCTGGGAGAAAGTACATTCAGTGCTTCCATTGCCTTATGATAGCGGTTCAGGTAATACTGAACGACTTCCATAGGTTCCAATTCTTCGAGACGGGCTTTCTTGGCTATTTTGTCTTCTCCTTCGTCAGCATCATGCTCCAGATGACCGACATCGGTAATATTGCGTACATAGCGTACTTTATATCCTAAATGAGTCAGATAACGGAAGAGTACGTCAAATGTGATGGCGGGACGGGCATGTCCCAAGTGAGCATCACCGTATACTGTCGGTCCGCATACATACATGCCTACATGCGGTGCGTGAAGCGGTACGAACAATTCTTTCTTTCTATCTAACGTGTTGTAAATGGTAAGTTGATGTTCCATAACATTTTATATTTGTTCTATTGGAAGTGCAAAGTTAGAATAAATAATTGATTTCAACTTAACTTGCAAGGGATTTTGTCTGATCTGCTGAAGGAAGAATGCCTTATGGGACGTTGAAGATTCTCTCTATCGCTTCCGCAACCCCATCTTCGTCATTAGTCAGTGTAATGTAGTCGGCAGCCTTCTTCACAGGCTCCTGCGCGTTGCCCATTGCTACGCCCATACCAGCAAATTTGATCATCGACAGGTCATTGTAGCCATCGCCTATAGCTATCACTTCCTCGCGTGTCATTCCTATATTTTCCAACAGGACGCTGAGGGATAAAGCCTTGTCGATACCTTGCGGAACCAACTCCAGGAAATAAGGTTCCGAACGGAAGACATTGATCTTTCCTTGCAGGCGGATACAAAGCTCGGATTCTACAGGAATTAGCTTGCCGGCATCTCCGACGATGAGGCACTTGGCTACTGGGAGGGTGATGTCAGTCAGGAAGTCGTTTGTTTCCCGTATCGCCATTTTATTGAGGAAGGCTTCTTTTTGTACGTATGGATCCAACGAGTTTTCGGTCACTATTTCTGCTCCGTCGTAAGTCAGTATGCTTAGATGATTGGTGCGGGCACATTCGTAGAGTACCGGAACGACTTCGTTGGGCAGTACATTCTCGTACATCATTTCTTTGCTTTCCCAGTTGATGATTTCCCCACCGTTATAGGACAGGATAAATCCGCCGAACTCATTCATGCGTAACTCGTTGGCGAGCGGTACGATGCCATAAGTCGGTCGCCCTGATGCAAGGACCAGACGGATACCTTGTTCTTGTATGCGTATCAGCGTTTCCCGGTTGCGGGAAGAGATTTCTTTTTTAGAATTGGTGAGTGTGCCGTCGAGGTCGAGCACTATGAGTTTGTATTTCATGTCGCATTGTTTTGGGTTGCAAAGATAGGAGAAAATGGATGACTACAAAGTGCGTGGTAATTAAAATATGCTTAGATTATGCACTTTTATGGTGCAATAGTGAGATGTTTGATTGTTATTTCAGCAAATCCGCCCACTGCTCATTGCTCAGTGCAGGCAGTGCCTCACTATCCGTAATAAATGTTTCTGCCAGCCTCCTCTTGTCCTCCTGTAGTTGGAGAATCTTTTCTTCGATACTATTCTGAGTGATAAAACGATAGGCGATAACCTGTTTATCCTGACCGATACGATGTGCACGGGCGATGGCTTGTGACTCGGCAGCAGGATTCCACCAAGGATCGATGATAAATACATAATCGGCTTGTGTAAGGTTAAGGCCGACTCCTCCTGCTTTCAAAGAAATAAGGAATGCCTGCACATCCTTTTGCTCGGTGAAATGGGCGATTTCGGAAGGTCGGTTGTTGGTGGAACCGGTCAGCAGAGCATACTTCCAACCCCGTTGGCGGAATACCTCGGCAAGTATCTCCAAATGCCGGACAAAGGAAGAAAAGATAAGTACCTTATGTCCTTCACTTCTTAGTGTGTCAAAGGTATCGATGATTTGTTCCGTTTTTCCCGATACCCCGTCGAAGTCGGGAAAGATAAGCTGCGGATGGCAAGCCAGTTGACGGAGACGCAGGATACCGTTCAGGATGCTGAACATATGGTATCTGTCTTTGTTTTCGGGTTGCTGGAGTAATATGTTGCGGAGGCTGTTTTTCTCCTGTTCGTAGCTCTCACCCTGCTTTTCGGACATGGCGCAATAGATCGTTTCTTCGGTAAGCGGGGGAAGTTCCGGCGCTACCTCGCTTTTGCTTCTGCGAAGGATAAACGGAGCGATGATCTGTTGCAGCCTTTTCTCCATACGGACGTTTCCTTGCCGGATCGGAATGATAAACTGCTTATGAAAAGTGCTTTCTTCTCCTAACAGGTCCGGTTGCAGAAAACGGAACTGTGCCCACAAATCTTTGAGAGAGTTCTCGATAGGCGTGCCGGTAAGTGCAATCCGGTGCTTGCCTTGCAACTGGATGACCGAACGGAAAGTAAGGGAATCATTGTTCTTGATATTCTGACTCTCATCAAGTACGATGTATTCGAATGTGTAGGAGCGGAGAATATCAATGTTATTCCTCATCATCCCATAAGTCGTGAATATCAGATGGAAATGATTGAAGAACTTCTCCGGATGTCCTTTGGGAAACGCGGTGTTGCTGTTATATTCCGCTATCGCAAGAGTCGTGAAGCGTTTAGCCTCTCTTCGCCAGTTGTGGAGCAGGGAAGTGGGGACAACGATCAAAGTGGCAGGCTTACGGGAGTTCTTTCCGTGTTCCTGTCTATGATCATTTCCTTTCGGTTTATTTTTCTCTCTGATTTCCCGTGTGTCCGGCAGCAGTTCATCTTCGGAGGAGAACGAAAATAAGGAGAACTGTCCTTCGGCATCTGCTATCTGCTCTCTGGCGGGAGGATTGCTGGCAGTACATTCCTTGTCCGGCTGATTGTCGGAAGCTGTACTTTCTGTAAATACGGGCTTTATAGGAGCAGTGACCGCATCGGGAGAAAGCGGTTTGTATATATATTGCAGTAGCGTCAGGGTCTGAAGTGTCTTTCCAAGTCCCATATCATCTGCCAGGCAGCCGCCGAATCCTTGCTTGTTCAGCTGTACCATCCATGAGAATCCTTTCTGCTGATAGGGTCGTAGTTTCGCATTCAGTCCTTGGGGAACAGGAATATTACGTATCTCTCTCTTGAAAAGCAGGTTTTTAGGCCCGTTTTCTTCTAAAGCTGATTGTACGGCACCGACAAAGGTCGGTTTCAGACGAATCCCCGTCTCCGTTTGAGTGCCCAGTTCCAACAGGTTTCCATATTTGCTGAACCATTCTTCCGGTAAAAGAATCATGCGTCCGTCCGGTAACAGAAATTCTCTTTTCTCTTCAAGGATGTGCTTGCGGAAGCGTGAGAAAGGGATTCGCAGATTGCCGATGACTACTGTGATATGTAACTCAAACCAGTCGGGCTCATCATCACAACTCTGTTCGATGTGGATTTCGTCCAGACAGTAAGGGGTATTCCCCATGTTTCCTGTCAGCAGAAAAGACTGTTGGAGCATCTCCCGATATGCACTGATCCATTCGGTAATTGTCTTTTCGGAAGCATCGGGCGACAGCTTGAAATGAACGTCGCTGACTCGTTGCAAGCCGGAATCCGTTAACATCCGGAGCTTCTCTTCTTCGGCATCGCTATCCCGACGGAAGAAGAATATCTCGCCGAAATCGTTTCGGTAAATGATCTTCTTCATTTCGGTCACGGTGTCGGGAGTAAATGACTGGTCTCCATAACGGAAGCTAAGCCGCAACATCTGTTCGTCGTAAATGGTATCTTCAAGAGACAGGACAGCTTCGCAGGCATAGGTCTCTTCAATGATATTCAGTCCCTGAGTCGTAATTTCATGATAGCGTGCTATCGGAATGACGATGTTATCGATGTATTTCTCGATTTGGGAAGCAGGGACGCTGATTTTCTTTTTCTTGGTAAAGGGCAGAATGCGTACGCTCTCAATATGCGGAAAGAAGTACAGCTCCATTCCCAGTAAGAGGGCAGACGGTGAGGAGGTCAGCACGATAACAGGCTTCTGCTCACTTAATGAGAGCGGCTGCCCGTCATAATAGCATTGTAGCTGGTAGCGGAAATTGGTCTCATTGGCAAGAAACGTAAAACGAATTTCCACGTCATGAGGATGCACATGATAGGCATGATGCGCATATAGCAGTTTGCTTCCGACCTGTTTCTGATACAGAGGAAGATTATGATGGCGTATCAATGATAGCATCTCCTGCATTTTTTTCTCGATGAATGGGCGGATATTGTTCTTTACCCGCTCCGGATCTTCGGATAATTTGCGCAGAAAACGGGATACTGTTTTCTCACGCGAATAGATCCCCATCAGATATTTCTCTGTATAATGAGAGGCGATGTCGATAGCTTGTTGCTCGGCCTCGTTCATCCGGCTGATTGCTTCGGGTGAAGCGTGAAAAGCCTGTTCAATGAGTTGGTATGTACCGTCGTCAGATTTCTCTGCCATATAAGGAATCAGTAGTGTGCCGAACGTCAGATGTTCGGTTAAAACGATGATAACTTGTCCGGTATTTGCTTTCTCTTCCATTCTCTTTAGGCTTTAACAAACAAAGATACGGGAAAATCCTTAATTTTGCAGCATGATGGAAGAAAACAAACGAGTATTGTTAGGAATGAGCGGCGGTACGGACAGTTCCGTAGCTGCCATGCGATTGCTGGAAGCCGGATATGAGGTGACCGGAGTTACTTTCCGTTTCTATGAGTTGAACGACTCGACCGAATATCTGGAAGATGCCCGCCATCTGGCAGAGCGTTTGGGAATCCGTCATATCACGTATGATGCCCGCGAGATATTCCGCAAACAGATTATCGAATATTTTGTGCATGAATATATGGTGGGGCATACTCCTGTGCCCTGCACATTGTGCAATAACTATCTGAAATGGCCTCTTCTATCCAAAATTGCCGATGAAATGGGGATTTTTTATATTGCTACGGGGCATTATGTACGGAAAGTAAAGGTGGATGATACCTGTTATATAACTTACGCTGCCGATTCGGACAAGGATCAGACCTTTTTCTTATGGGGACTCAAACAGGATATTCTTCGGAGAATGTTGCTTCCGATGGGAGATATTACCAAAGTGGAAGCACGTGCCTTTGCTGCTGAACGGGGATTTCAGAAAGTGGCGGTGAAAAGGGACAGTTTGGGAGTTTGCTTTTGCCCGATGGATTATCGAAGCTTTCTGAAAATGTGGTTGGTCAGCAATTGTCAGCCGCAGGTCAGCGTAGGTCAGCCCCAGGTCAGTGCAGGTCAGACTTGGTCAGCGGAGGTCAGACGTGGACGATTTGTCGATGAAAAGGGAGATTTTATAGCCTGGCACGAGGGTTATCCTTTTTATACCGTCGGACAACGGCGTGGCTTGGGCATTCATTTGAATCGTGCCGTCTTTGTGAAGGAAATTCGCCCGGAAAAGAATGAAGTAGTACTCGCTTCCCTACAGGCTTTGGAGAAAACAGAGATGTTACTTAAAGATTGGAATATTGTTAATCGGGAACGTTTGTTAGGGCATGCGGATATCATTGTGAAGATTCGCTATCGGAAACAGGAAAATCATTGTACCGTGACAGTTACACTAGATAATTTCCTGCATGTACAACTTCACGAACCGTTGACGGCAATCGCATCCGGGCAGGCTGCTGCCTTCTATAAAGATGGTTTGTTGCTAGGCGGTGGAATCATTGTAGAATAATCATTGCTTCAGTCTCCTATAAAGTTTGAAAAAGTAAAAATCATCTGCCATCTGCAACAGAATCGACTCATCTTATTCTTTATTTTTTGCTTATAGCGTTGTAGATACCAGTTGCAAGCTGGTAATACAAAAAAGTCCCACAGTGCATATTATGTACACTGTAGGATACTTTCTGTCATATAATGATTTAATTTGTTCGGATAACTTTATTCGTTGTTCAGCACCAGCATTGACTCTATATATTCGCGTGTATTGCTTAATCTGGGCACTTTGTGCTGTCCACCTAATTTTCCCTTCCTTGCCAGCCAGTCATGGAACAATCCCGGACGCGCAACGATGACTTCCAGTGGTTGCAGAGCAATATCTTTCCAACGCTTCGCCTCATAGTCTGAATTTACTTCTTTCAATGTAGCATCAAGTATTGCGGCAAATTTCTCTACGGAATCCGGCATCTTGGCAAATTCTATCAGCCATTGATGACGGCATTTGGCATGTTCGTCCATAAATACCGGTGCAGCAGAGTATTCGCAAACCTGCGCTCCCGTCTCGGCACAAGCTTTAGCCAGGCCTTTTTCGGCATTATCTACAATCAGTTCTTCTCCAAAAGCATTGATGAAATGCTTCGTACGTCCTGTGATGACGAACTTATATGGGTTCTTGCTGGTAAACTTCACCGTATCACCGATCATGTATCGCCACAATCCGCAGGACGTAGAAATCACCATTGCGTAATTCTTGTTAAGTTCCACCTCTTCGAGGCAGTAAGCACGTGGATTTTCCTTATCAACTTCTTCCAGCGGAACGAACTCGTAGAAAATACCGTAGTCGATCATCAGCAACATGGCAGGGTCCGAAAGATCGTTCTGCGTACCAAAGTATCCTTCGGAAGCGTTGTAGGTCTCTACATAATGCATCATCTTTGAGTGAATCACCTGTTTGTACTGCTCACGATAAGGGGTGAAAGCCACTCCGCCGTGGAAGAATACTTCCAGATTCGGCCACACTTCCTCCAGTGTTTGTTTGCCGGTCTTTTCGAGAATACGCTTGATAAGTACCAGCATCCACGAGGGCACACCGGACAAACTGGTCACATTGACCGGAATAGTACTGTTGGCTATCGCTTCTATCTTGGTTTCCCATTCGCTCATCAAAGCGATTTTCTTGCTCGGCACGCGAATGAAATTGATTAACGGATTGACGTTCTGAATCAGAATCGCCGACAAGTCTCCCACCAAACTATGGTTGGAGTTGAGGTTCGGACTATGGCTGCCTCCCAGAATCAACCCTTTTCCTGAGAAAAAGTGACTGTCCGGATTGATGCGGAAATAGAGTGCCGCAGCGTCTTTACCGCCTCTATAGTGAATGTCTTCCAGAGCTTCTTTGCTGACAGGCAGGAATTTGCTTTTATCATTGGTCGTTCCGGATGATTTGGCAAACCAGCGTATTTCCGATGGCCAAAGCAGATTCTGTTCCCCCGCCCGCAAGCGTTCTACATAAGGTTTTATTTCCTCATAAGTCTGTATTGGAAGGCGGTTTCTGAAATCCTCATAGCTACGGATGGAGGCGTAGTCGTACTTTTTTCCCCACTCTGTCTGTGCAGCTTGGTTCACTAAGCGACTCAGCACACGGTGCTGTATCTCACTAGCCTGACTAGCATAAAGGTCTATTTGTTTTAAACGGGAATCGAAAGTCTTACTAATAATCTTTGTAATATTCATTTCTGCTTTAACATAATAATGTTTAGTCGTGCAAAAGTAACCTTATTTATCTTTTTTTTCTATCTTTACGACGGAAATAATCGTTAAAATTTGGCGACTTTTCTTGAATCCCGAGTTTCTGACTAAAAAAAACGACAATGAGAATTGGAATCCTGACTTCCGGAGGAGACTGCCCCGGTATAAATGCCACTATTCGTGGCGTGTGCAAAACTGCCATCAATCACTATGGGATGGAAGTAATAGGAATTCATAGTGGTTTTCAAGGTTTGCTGACAAAAGACATCGAATCCTTTACTGATAAATCCTTATCCGGATTGTTGAACCAAGGGGGTACAATGCTGGGTACTTCGCGCGAGAAACCTTTTAAAAAAGGAGGCGTCGTCTCGGATGTCGACAAGCCGGCACTGATTCTTCAGAATATTCAGGAAATGGGACTGGATTGTGTCGTCTGCATCGGAGGAAACGGAACGCAGAAAACTGCTGCTAAATTTGCCGCAATGGGCGTCAACATCGTATCGGTCCCCAAAACCATCGATAATGATATTTGGGGAACGGATATTTCCTTTGGATTTGACTCCGCCGTGAGCATCGCTACGGACGCCATCGACCGCTTGCATTCTACCGCCAGCTCGCACAAAAGGGTGATGGTTATTGAAGTGATGGGGCATAAAGCCGGCTGGATTGCCCTGTATTCGGGCATGGCGGGTGGCGGCGACGTCATTCTTGTCCCCGAAATCCCTTACAACATCAAGAATATAGGAAATACAATCCTCGAAAGACTGAAAAAAGGCAAACCCTATTCCATCGTAGTGGTGGCAGAAGGCATCCTGACGGATGGCCGGAAACGTGCCGCGGAATACATCGCACAGGAAATAGAATATGAAACGGGTATCGAAACACGTGAAACCGTATTGGGATATATTCAGCGTGGCGGTTCGCCTACTCCTTTCGACCGTAACCTGTCTACCCGCATGGGAGGACACGCGACAGAATTGATTGCCAATGGACAATTCGGACGAATGATTGCCTTAAAAGGAGATGACATTTCGTCTATTCCTCTTGAAGAAGTTGCCGGTAAATTGAAGTTGGTAACTGAAGATCACGATTTAGTGATTCAGGGCCGCCGCATGGGGATTTGTTTCGGTTAACTTATAATTTACTCTTTTGTCGTTAGGATGGTAGTTGGAGTCGTCATTCCTTCTCCGTTTCTGTTGCTTCGGCCTCATTAACAGTCGTTTCGACTTTGTCTGCAGTCGTTTCCGCTTCCGGTGCTTCGGTCTCCAAAGTATCCGGTTCCATGGTTTCCGACTCAGTCAATTCAGGTTCGACCGACTCTGTTTCCACTTCTGACGGCTTCGAATGCTGCGACTTCGCTTCATTGACTGTATCCATGAATGTCTGGTCTTTTACCTTCTTGATAGCCATTTGTGCGGCATTCTGCTGGGATTCTTTTTTGGAATAGCCCGTACCGGTTCCGGCAGGAAGCCCTTCGATGCGAACCTCTGTCTGGAAAACGGGATTACTGTCATGGTCGAGGAACTGCTCGATCAACTCAAAGGAAACCTCCATCTTGTTCTTCTGGCTCCATTCGATAAGCTTGGACTTGAAGTTAACCTCTTTGCGGGAGATTTTGTCCAGATCAATATAACGGTTGATGATTCGCTGCTCCATAAACTGCTTGCAACGTTCATACCCCTGATCCAGATAAATGGCTCCGATAAATGCTTCGAAAGCATTCCCGTACATATAACTGTTGTGAGAAGAGGAGCGGGTAGAATATTTGATAAGTTTGTCCAGACCGATCTCCACGGCTAACTTGTTCAAAGTCTCTCGTTGTACGATCTTGGAACGTGTGTTTGTCAGGAAACCTTCCCGTTTTCCTTCGAAACGTTTATAGACAATATCTCCTACGATGGCGTCGAGTATGGCGTCACCCAAAAACTCCAGTCGCTCGTTGTTCAGCGGACGTCCCTTCTCGGAGCGGACGGCAGATGACTTATGCAGGAGCGCTTGTTCGTAGATCTGGATATTGTGCGGATAAAATCCGAGTATCCGGTAAAAACAAAGATAAGACTCTCTGTCTTTGCGGAACAGGAGTCTTATCTTATCTATTTGGTTACGTAACACGATTTTACTCAGCGTATTTCTTGAAGATAACGCACGCATTGTGACCACCGAATCCAAATGTATTGGACAGGGCAACATTAACCTCACGTTTCTGAGCTTTGTTGAACGTGAAATTAAGGTCGTAGTCAATGTTCTCGTCGTTGTCACCTTCTTCGTGGTTGATAGTCGGAGGAACAATGCCGTTCTTGATGGCAAGGATGCTTGCGATAGATTCTACCGCACCGGCAGCTCCCAGCAAGTGACCAGTCATTGATTTTGTAGAACTGATGTTCAGTTCGTATGCGTGATCACCGAATACTTCCTTAATTGCTTTCGCTTCAGAAATATCACCTACCGGAGTAGATGTTCCGTGAACGTTGATGTAATCTACTTCTTTCGGATCCATTTCTGCATCTTCCAGTGCGTTCAGCATTACCAGTTTGGCACCAAGACCTTCCGGATGGGAAGCTGTCAGGTGATGAGCATCTGCAGACATACCTACACCGGCAACTTCTGCATAGATTTTCGCACCACGGGCCTTAGCGTGTTCCAGTTCTTCCAAAATCAGGCAACCGCCACCTTCGCCCATGATGAAGCCGTCACGGCTTGCGCTGAATGGACGTGAAGCCTTGCTCGGCTCATCGTTGCGTGTTGACAGAGCATGCATAGCGTTGAAACCGCCTACACCTGCAGGGAAGATGGCTGCTTCCGAACCACCGGATACGATTACGTTTGCTTTACCCAGACGAATCAGGTTGAAGGCATCCGCAATGGCATTGGTAGAAGTAGCACATGCTGAACAAGTCGCGTAGTTAGGACCATGGAAGCCATACATGATAGAAATCTGTCCGGCAGCAATATCCGAGATCATCTTCGGGATGAAGAACGGATTGAACTTGGGACCTATTTCCTGATGAGTGTAGTAGTTGCCTACTTCTTCCTCGAATGTATGTATACCACCGATACCGGCGCCAAAAATAACACCGATTCTGTTCAAATCTTCTTTTTCGACGTCAAGACCGGAGTCCGATACCGCTTCTTTGGCAACAGCGACAGCATACTGAGTGTATAAGTCCATCTTTCTTGCCTCTTTACGGTCGATATATTTAGTTACATCGAAGTTTTTCACTTCGCATGCAAACTGGGTCTTGAATTGCGACGCATCAAAATGAGTAATAGGCCCTGCTCCACTAACCCCGTTCACTAGATTTTCCCAGAATTCGGGTACATCATTGCCAACAGGAGTAATGGCGCCAAGGCCTGTTACTACCACTCTTTTTAATTC
>OBYB01000781.1_pt1 | contig 18364 bp, 19 predicted proteins | sample 1538181 | NCBI WGS metagenome assembly OBYB01 (sample SAMEA2580157, study PRJEB22360) | human gut metagenome | biome: human gut; feature: human-associated habitat; material: faeces | place: Denmark | collected 2008/2010 | reverse complement strand
GGTGAAAAAAAGTAATATATTAAAAATATAACGCTGGTTATAATCGGAATCAGTAAGTGTGCCAGAATCACAGATGTTCCTTTCATCTTTCGCAAGTCTGCATTAAGAGATCTTCCAATCATCTTATTTCACCTCTCTTCTCTCAAACCATTTCAAAAACAGAACCGTTACAAAAACAAACCAGATGATTGAGAGACACATTCCCGGAACAATGACTCCCGTATCCAAAAGAGGATTCTCTTCCTTCATTTCTCCAAACAATATATAATCCGCCGATACTCCAAGGATTTTACAAATTACAATCAACTTGTAAATATCAATCCCGGCACAACCTCTTTCAATCCTTGAGACTTGATTAGCTGTTATATTTAAATAGGTACTTAAATCTACTGCTGTAATTCCCTTCTCAATCCTTTTTTCTTGTATTCTCCATCCAATTTGTTTTCTTATATCATCTGTAATGTCTTCAACACTAGATTGATATTTACTAAGTGAGTCATTTCTTTTTTTAGGAATTACTTGATTAGTATTTATTTGCGTGGGCTTTTCCGTCATCGGTTCATCCGGTGGCGGCTTAACCGTTGTCGGGTTTTCCGATGACGGTAAATCCGGTGACGGCTTTTCCTTCTGCGGCAGTGCGTAAACCGTGTATTTGTTGCGGGACATTCTCCCGCGCTCGTCTCTGGATTGAACACGAACAACATATCCTTCGTCTTCCAGCTCTTTCATAGCCGTTCTGATACCGTCAATGCCGTCTGTATTCAGCGTTGCAAGTCCACGGATGGAATAGTCCCAATCGGGAGGAAGACTGAGCATCTTTGAGAGAAGACCTACTGCCTTGAGAGAAAGATTCCTGTTTCTCAGATGGTGGTTAAGCATGGTGGTGAAGCCACCGGTATAGGTGTTGACGCTGATCTCACGATCTGCGCCGGTTTTACCTCTCATTGGACATCACCTTCTTTGTGGACTGCTTGGTAATGCAATATGGGCATTCCTCGAATACGCAGGACTGATATTTCCATAGGAGACGATGGAAACGGCAATTCCGGCATTCAGGAAGGATTCCATCGTAGCCGCTGTCATAGTGATCAAAGCCGGGAGTGTCTTTCATCAGAGCTTCAAACGCCACGGCTTTATCGGGTGCATTCATTTTGTACGACCTCCATTTTCAGATTGAAACAAGAAAAGCCCCGGTATTGTTCTGCTATGCGCAGTGCAATACCGGGGCTTCCCGATGATATTCAGTTTTATGCTGCTGCCTCCTTTCACGGTTGCGGTTGCAGCTTACCGCAGTCAAAGAGCTTTGCTCACTTTTTGCTCGTGAAAGTTGGACAAAATCAGCGAAACACCAGTGTTTTCAAGGCTTTCTGACCTTGCTCCTATTATAACCTAATCGTCTATTCTTCGTACTATACCTGTCGCTTTCAATACCTTTTCCTCCAATTTCCTATTTTAGCCAGAGCGCTTCACCACTCTTTTTGCTATATATTAGATTTGGAGTTAGCATGTGGAAAAACATGCAGGATTATTCGATTATTCTCCAATCCTTGTTAAGCAACAAATAAACGCCCGGTACTTCTTTACCGCTTCTATATTGCAAAAATGCCATAACGAAAGTACAATTGAGGATTATATTGCAAATCGTATAATTGCATCCATAACAGCCTGGAGGGAATATGCAGAAAAAAATACAGGATACCGACACTACTCAACACAATAGTTCCGTACCACCGGAAAACAGACTGATGAATAAAAATATGATCCGATCTATCGTTTGTTCACTGCTGGCGGTTATTTTATTTGCCTGGGCATTAATGAACTTTGATATCATAATGAAATTTTTTAACAAAGTAATTTCGCTGTCCTCTCCGTTTCTGATTGGCGGTGGTATTGCTTTTCTGATCAATGTTGTCCTGAATCCACTTGAACGCTGCTGGAATAAAGTATGCAAAAAAGCCCCTGCAAAGCTGACAAGACCGGTCTGTCTCACGTTAAGCTCTGTTCTTGTGCTGGGAATCTTGTTCGCTGTAATATTTATGATAATTCCGAGTCTATGGAAATCAGTCGATGAGTTTATTCAAAATATCCCGATTTACGTTGAAGAAATCAGACATTGGTGGATGGATACTGTCCGCTTTGCGGCAAAGTACAATATCGTCCTTCCGGAATATGCCATCGACTCCGACCTGCTGATCCGGAAAATTACGGCTCTGATCAACGACAAAGGAAGCGGAATCATTTCGATAACATGGGATGCAGCTACCCCCTTCCTTTCCGGTCTGATCGATGTGCTTTTGGCATTTATCTTTGCTTTATACCTGCTGGCAAAAAAAGAAGTGGTCGCAGCCCACTTAAAGAAGCTGATCGTAACGATACTTCCGCAAAAGAAGGCAAAACAACTTCTGAGCATCGCCTCACTGACAAATCATACTTTTTCCAGCTTTGTCAGCGGGCAGCTTACAGAGGCTGTCATTATTGGAATTCTCTGTTTTCTGGGAATGCTGATTCTAAAGCTTCCCTACGCCGGTGCCATCTCAACATTTGTTGCGTTTACCGCATTGATACCGGTCTTTGGTGCATGGCTCGGCGGAGGTCTTGGTGCGTTTCTGATCCTGTTGGCAGATCCCATCAAAGCTGTGTGGTTCATTATTTATCTGCTGCTTCTGCAACAGGTGGAAGGCAATCTGATATATCCAAAAGTTGTTGGGAAATCCGTTGGTCTTCCCGGGCTACTTGTACTGATGGCAGTCACTGTTGGCGGTGAAGCATTTGGTATCCTGGGAATGCTTTTCAGCGTTCCGGTCTGCGCAGTGCTGTATAACCTTTATCTGGCGTTCATGAAAAACCAGACTCCCCGTAAAGGATAGTTTGTATGCAGTTTTAAAACCGTTACTCCGCTTTCACCGCCCAACGCATCTTGGTTGAGCGGGCGCGCGGGTTCAGGCGGCATTCTTCAGCGGATGGTCTTATGACATCAGCCGAGATTTCTGCGTAAACGCCTGCTTTTTTCAATTCCTTGAAGGCTTTTTTGACCAGCCGGTCTTCTCCTGAATGAAAAGTCAGAATTGCCACTCTTCCACCGGGCTTTAAAATACCATCGAGCTTTTCCAAAAAGCTGTAAAGTACCTCGAATTCACTGTTCACATCAATACGCAGTGCCTGAAATGTGCGGGCACAGGACTTTTTGACTGCTTCCTCCCGTTCTGCTTTTGGCAGACGGACAAGAGCTGCTTCCACAGCATTTCTCAAATCTGTTGTCGTTTCTATCTTTTTCCCGTTCTTTAATCTGCCAAATACGCTGGCTACAATTTCCGCCGCATACGGTTCATCGGAATTTTCAATGAGCATTCCTTCAAATTCCTTCTGCGTAACCTGTAAAAGCCGATCTGCCGCACTGTCACCATGCATAGGATCCAGCCGCAGATCCAGAGGACCTTCTGTTTTATAAGAAAAACCGCGCTTCGGATCGTCGATCTGCATGGAAGAAACGCCGAGATCCGCCAATACAAAATCAAACTGTCCGAATTCCTCCGCCACCTTGTCGATATTTGCAAAATTCATCAGCCTAAACTGAAAGGTATCCTCGGAAAAACCTGCCGCGCGCAGCCTTTTGACCGTCTTTTCCGATTCGATCGGATCAATATCGAGTCCGACGAGCCTGCCTTCTCCTTCCAGCTTTTCCAGCATTTTGCGACTATGTCCGCCATAGCCCAGCGTACAGTCCAGCCCCTGCTGCCCCGGTCTTATTTCCAGAAAATCCAGTATCTCCTTTACCATAATGGAAATATGCATGCCCGCGGGCGTCGAACCCTTTTCGATCACATGTGCCACTGTATCGGCATATTTTTCGGGATCATGTTCTTTATATTTTTCTTCAAACTTCTTCGGATACCTGCCCGCGTAGCGGACACGGCGCTTGTGTACTTTTTCTTCCATATTCTTCCTCACCGTCACAAAATATAGTCTGTATTATACCATTATGTTTATCCTATAGTTTCCGACAGGTCAAGTCAACCTGTGAAATACAATTAAAAAACAGAAGACCCTCTGTTTTTGGCAGATAATCTTCTGTTTGTTTTATCTGTGCTGAAATATCTTATCTGCTCAGCACGATTCTCTCAGAATAAATTCGGATTTTAAAATGATATTTTCACACTGGGCATCCGGATCTCCAATTTTCTTAAGCAGTAATTCCGCTGCTTTTCTTCCCATTTCCTTCATTGGCTGACGAATTGCTGATATCGTCGGAACTGTCAGCTGTGACCATTCAAAGTCATCATAGCATATCATAGCCATTTCTTCCGGTATACGCTTCTTATAATGCATAAGGCATTTAAAAACCCCCTGTGCCATCGGATTTTCAGCAACAAAACAAGCGGTCGCCTTTTTTTCCTGCAATAGCTGTTTCATTGCATCATACCCATTTTCAAATGTCTGTTGTTTTCTTCCTACTATAATTTTTTCGTCACGTGCGAGTCCACTGTCAGCAAGAGCATCCAAATATCCCTGAAATCTATCTCTTCCTGTCGATAACTCATAATTTTTGCTGCTGTAAATATAGCCAATATTAGTATGCCCTTTTTGAATTAATGATTTTATCGCATTATAGGATACCTGATAATTATCACACGTTACCGCATTACATGGCACGAACTTCGTTTTACAATCAACAAAAACCAGAGGGAAATCTTTGGAAGGGCAAAGCGTCCTATAATCGAAATCCATCTGTTGAGGTGCCAGAATAATACCACATACCTGCTGCTGTAACATGCTGCGGACAACATTTAATTCGTCGTTTACCTTACCTCTCGCCGTACATAAAAGCAGTGAATAACCCTCTTTATATAAAACATCAGAAATCTCGTCCACAACTCTCGAGAAGAATGGCGTAGATGCTTCCTGCACAATTACAGCAACTGTTTTCACAGTATTCGTCCGCAGCCCTCTTGCCATAATATTCGGTGTATAATTCAACTCTTTTATCGCGTCATTTACCCGTTTTTCAACTTCAGGAGACACATATCTTGTCTTATTCACCACATGAGAAACCGTTGTTGCAGATACACCTGCTCTTTCTGCTACCTGTTTTATTCCAACCCTCATGCTTTTATCATTCCTTTCACTTCATTAAGAACAGTCTATGCCAGTTCTTTTATACTGCATACAAATGCATCGGGAATATCAATCTGATTCACTGATTTAAACAGAGCCGGATCATCTTCCTTCCGTTTAAAGATTTCCATAATTCCCGTAGAGTGTCCCATTCTCTCGCCCAAAGTAAAAAGAATGTCCCCTTCTTTATTAAAACGGATCGTCCTGACAGCCCCTCTGACCGGAAGCCTCGATGCAAGTTCCATCCTTCCGTCCGGTAATACTCTTAAAATTACAATCTCATAATGGCCGCGGACAGATGCTGCAATAAACTCTCCGGTTTTTGATATTGCTATATCGCCTGCTGCCATATAATGCTGCGGCAGTCCATCTTCTCCAACTTCTCCGAAATTCCCGGGAAGCTCATGATTTGCAATATTGATAATCTGTAATTCTTCCGTCTCTGCGCGTTTTGTTGCCTTCCATGCAGCAATTTGCGCACTCATCTCCATGATAGTATAAGTATATCCATTTTTTTCATGAAAAGCAATATGTCTTGGTCCTGAACCCGCCGGTGCTGACCAGCTGCCTGTGATATCAAATGTTTTTTCATTATTTTTATGCTCTAGTATCCACACCTTATCAGATCCAAAATCTGCCACATAACAATACTTACTGTCTGCTGTAAAAAAAGCCGAATGTGGATGTGCACGATCCTGCCTGTAACTGACGCTGCTCCCCTTAAATTCAAGTCTCTGTATAAAAGCACCGATCTTTCCTTCTTTATCCATTTCATAAAAATGAACTGCACCATCCGCAAAGTCAGTAACCGCTATTATTTTTTTATCCGGACTGATCGATAGATGACAGACATCGCCGGCTGTATGCAACACTGTTTCGTTCATAAATCTGAGACTTCCGTTCTGATCTGCTATCCGATAGCTTTGCAATACATCCTGATCTGTATCTGTTTTACCTGTTACAAGCAGCGTATTCTTATCACTGCTCATGGCAATATGGGTAAACCCACGTAATCGCACCTCCTGTCTTACCAGAAGTAATTTATTTTCATCCGCTTCATACTTGTAAAGATATATGCCACCATGTTTATCATCACCCTTAACGCCCGTCCATATTTCATATCTGCGTTTTGACCGCATTATTTATTCATCTCCTTACTTATATGTCATATTTGTGCCGGAATGGTTTCCCGTATTTTAGAAATCGTATGTCGGCTGTTTCAGGGGGATATTCTCCATGATCCATCTGGCATCTTCCATTGTTGTCATCACATCCATGGAGCCGTATTTTCTTGTAGAGCCGGCTGAACACGCATTAGCAAATCCTGCTATGCTTTTCAGCTCATCTACACTCAGTTGATCTATGGAAAAGCCTTTTCTTGTTGCCTGAAATAATAAAGCCCCCATAAAAGAATCTCCTGCTCCGGTTGTATCCACAACATCTACCGCATAAGTAGGCTGATAGACATATCCGTTACGATTTCTTAAAAGACAGCCATCTTCTCCAAGTGTTACCGCAACCAGTTTATTTTTTTCCCTGACAAGCCTTTCACTGCCTTTCAGAATATCTTTCTCGCCAAAGAAATGCTCTAATTCTACATCTGTAAGCTTAACAATATCACTCGTTAATGCTGCATCACAAATACTTGTCATTTCTTCCTGTGTGTGCGTATTTCCCCGCCAGTTACAATCTAATCCCAACAGTCCGTTTTGCTCCCTGACAACTTCTATGATCTTCTGACAGGCTGCATAAATCGGTTTTTCCTTTTTATAAAACCACATAGGTATCACAAAAGCCCTGCTGGATCTGATCCTATCGAAATCCACTGCATCTACACCCGTCTCCACATCCGTTCTTCTGCTTTCATACTTCAGAAAATGTCTGTCATTTTTTTCATCAAAATGCACAAACATCATACGAGTTTCCACTTTATCGCTTATTACCACACCGGATACATCAATTCCACTTTCCTTTGCATACTCATATAAGAATTTGCCATGATCATCATCTCCGACCGTAGTGATAAGTGCACCCGTACCACCCAGCCGGACAATCTGGGACAACAGATTTCCTGTAGCTCCTGCCGGCTGTCTTTCATATAAATTGAAGCCTGCTTCTGTCTTTCCTCTGTATACCATGTTCAGAATCAGATCTCCTAATGCCACAACATCTACATTTTTCATCGATCCAGTATTCTCTCCTTCTTCATTTCTCGCATTGTTATGATTTGGCATTTCTTGCTTTTTTCGTACGTACTGTATCATAAAATACAGCCATAACGATAATAATGCCCAAAATAACCTGCTGCCAGAATGCATCAATTCCATTCAGATTCAGTCCGTTTCTGATACATGCAACAATGATCGCACCAACAACAGCACCAAGCATTCCACCTTCGCCACCTACCATACTGATGCCTCCCAGTACAGATGCAAAGATACCTTCAAACTCATAGCCATTTCCACCATTAGTCGGCATGGATACAAGCCGTCCTGCAAGCATGGCTCCTGCCAGACCTCCGAGCATTCCTGTTATGATGTAGGCAATAAATTTTACTTTAGGTACATTGATACCGGACATAGCTGCTGCATCCGGGTTACTTCCTATAAAATAGATATTTCTTCCAAATACGGTCTTTTTCAGAATGAAAGACAATAATAATGCTACTACAATAAATACATAGGCTGGGATCGGAATTCCCAGAATAGAGCCGCTTCCGAATTTTACAAAACTGTTAAGAATTTCTTCTGAAGCATAAGCCCGAACCGCAATAGTCTGTCCATTGGTCAGAATCATCAGAATTCCCCTGTATATCCACATGCCTCCGAGTGTTGCAATAAAAGGGATCAGCCCCATGACTGTAACCATAAATCCGTTCATTGCCCCGCAAAGTCCGCCAACCAGAACGGCGCCGATTATACTCGGAATCAGCGGAACATTCATTCTGATAAACAGACAGCAGGCTGCTCCTGTCAATCCAACGATAGAACCCAGTGATAAATCAATACCGCCTCCAATGATAACAATGCTTGCTCCCATTGCAACCATGACATAGACAGCAGCAGAAAGCATAAGGGATGTGATATTATATGCCTGTCTGAACGGAGGTGTTGTAATAAAAAGAAATAACATAATCACAATCAGAATTGTGATCGGTCCCAATATGCTGCTTTTTTTAAATGCACTTAACTTGTTTACATTTTTTAACTCATTTTTTTTCATATTTGGTCATCGCCCTTCCTGTTTTTTTATTCCGGTTGCATACTGCATAATATTGGATGCTTCAATCTCCGCATGACTTAATTCACCTACCGTATGTCCTTCCCGGTATACATATACTCTGTCACTCATTCCAATCACTTCCGACAGATCAGAAGAGATCAGAATAATACCAAGACCGGCATCTGATAATTGGTTCATCAGCTTATAGATCTCAAATTTAGCACCTACATCAATTCCTTTGGTTGGTTCATCAAATATCAGAATCCTTGGATTACACGACATCCATTTTGCAAGAATTACCTTCTGCTGGTTTCCTCCACTCAACAGTTTTGTCTGCTGTTCCAGACCCGAAATCTTAATCTGCAGCTTTTCTACATAAGTGTTCGCATTTTCTTCCGCTTTTTTTCACTTACCAGTCCCCTTCTGGATAATTTTTTCAGAGAGGCAATACTGATATTTTTTTCAACATTTAATGACAAAGCCAGACCGTCTGCCTTACGGTCTTCTGTCATATATACGACGCCGTTTTCTATTGAACTGTGCACATTTTTAAACTGCTTAACCTGCTTGTCAAATAATGTAAGTTCATCTATTTTTCCCTTGTCAGCTCCAATCAATATACGCATGGACTCTGTTCTCCCGGCTCCGACAAGACCGGCCATTCCAACTATTTCACCCTTATGGACGACAATTTCATCCACATTTATGCCACTTTTATTTTTTATTCCTTTTGCATGAAGAACCACTTCCCCTATTTTTCTCTTGTAGTCAGGATATTTTTCTGTCATCTCCCGCCCTACCATCAGGTTTACAAGTTCTTCATTTGTTGTATCCGCATAGTTCATGGTGCGGATAAATTTTCCATCACGCATGACTGTTACTCTGTCGGCAAGGATTTCCAGTTCTTCAAATCTGTGCGTAATGTAAACAATACCCATTCCCTGTTTTTTTAATTTCTCGATTATCTTATACAGATGGTTAGTTTCTTCCTTTGTAAGTGACGTTGTAGGTTCATCGAATACAATAACCTTTCCGCCGCGCGATATTACCTTAGCGATCTCAACCATCTGCTGTTCTGCTATACTTAATGATCTGACAGGTAATGTCGGATCCACATATAATCCGACTGTATCCTGTAGAATCTTTTCTGCTTCTTTTCTTAAAGTTTTATCATCGACCAGATGTTTTTTTGTTTTCAGATTTCCTATAAAGATATTGTTTGTCACATCCATCTGCATACAGACATTTAATTCCTGAAATACCTCACCAATACCCAGCTGAAGTGCTTCTGACGGACTTTTAATGGCAACCTTCTGACCTTCAATAAAAATTTCTCCTTCATCAGGTGCATACACACCATAAAGAATTTTCATTAAAGTAGATTTTCCTGCACCATTTTCCCCTACCAGTGCGTGCACCTCGCCCGCACATAGATTAAAAGAAAAATGATCCAGTGCATGCACGCCGGGAAATGTTTTTGTGATATCTTTCATCTCCAATAATACATTACTCACTCCATCTGCCTCCTGTTATTTAAAAAGGCTGTAAATGTATACAGCCTTTTTATTTCTGTATGTTATTACTGTTCTAATTCATCAATATTATCCATGGTAATTATCTTACATCCCGGATCGATATTATCCTTAGGAACAGATTCACCCTTTAAATGCTGCAGCATTTTTTCTACTCCAAGATATCCCATCTGATATGGCTCCTGAACCATCAATGCATCAATAACACCGCTCTTCATCAGTGCGATTTCATCCTGATCAGAGTCAAAGCCTACAAACTTTAAGCTCTCTTTCTGATAAGAAACCAACACATTTCCGGCTGCCAGTGCAGACTGGTTATTTACACAGAACAGACCTGCCAGATCAGCATTCGCTGTAATTGTGTCACTTACCTGTGTGGAGCATCTGTTTAAGTCATTATTATAATACTGGACATCCATGCATTCTATGGCAGGATATTTTTCTTTACAACGATCTACAAATCCCTGGATACGGTCTACGTCAGATACAGCCTGTGGATCATTGGCAAAAACTGCAACCTTTCCACCGTTTTCTCCTAAAAGCTCTGCCATCTTATCCGCTGCTTCTGCCCCAGCTGCTTTGTTATCTGTGCAGATACTTGTAATATAATTTTCAGATGCTGTAAGGGAATCCAGACATATAACCGGCAGACCTGCGTTATAAGCCTCATCTATTGCACTGGCATTCGCATCATAATCCTGCGGGCACATAACCACCGCATCATAACCGGTACTGATAATCTGTGACATTGCATTATTGATCTGAGCGGAATCATGATAAGTACTAGGTGCCACAACCGTTCCTTCTACTCCGTACTCCTTGCAGGCATCCATGAATCCTTTATCAATGGACAGGAAGAAATCTTCCGCTCCCTTCTCCAGTAATGCTATTTTATAAGTTTTCTCCTGACCTGCTTCTTCACTGCCTGCCTGTGCGGCAGCTCCCTGATCTGCAGGTGCCTCCGTTGTCTTGCCACACCCCGTCATAGCAAGAACCATTGCCGAAATAATAATTGTACTAACTAATCTCTTTTTCATATTGCCTTCTCCTTTCTTGTTTTAACGTTTGCGCAATCGTTAAACTGATTGTATCACGAATGTTATTTTCTGTCAATTTGTGTACGTAACATTTTCGTTAATCGGTATAATGTTAGTCTTCGCTATCTCATTATAATTGCATAAAATCAAATGAAACAAACTATTTTCCATAACATCATCCATGTCCAGTTCGCAGAAATGTGTAATAGCGCGTTCAATTCCATGATCACTTATGTAGTTCTGAAGTTCTACGGCCTCTTTATCATTCTGATCCTGATAAAACATACCATACGCAATGCTGCGCGTAATAAAGTAAGGAATGATCCGGTGTTTCATACATAATAAAGCCGGTCCTACAAGCCGGTCATTCTTTTTCAGTTTTCGGATCGGTTCTCTGCCTATTCTGCTAAGCTGATCCCGGAAAAACGGACTTGCAAACTTTTCAAATTCAACTTTTACTGCTTCATCATCCGGAACCGGAAGTCCATATTCTTCATTCAGAGCCAGCCTTCCCTCTTTCCATGCATAATAAGCACATTTTCTGATATACAAATTGTTTACAGCCTGATTGATCGTCTGATATCCATAATAAGTACCCATAAATGCAAATGTCACATGTCTTAGATTTTCAGACCAGATTTTTTCAATCATATTGATTTCCATATTGTCCTTCAATACGAAGAATGAGGGATACTGATATCCGTCAGGAAACAGAAAGCTGTTATCCACCATCAGAATATCTTTATCGTCCCCTTCCAGAAAATACGGATCTTTCCGGCAGACCTCCGGATAAACCACCTTGCGGTTTACCTTGGCCGTTATCAGCGCAATATGTTTTTTGAAGTAATCCAGCTCATCCTCATCCAGAGATCCGGAGATTTTTTTTTCGAAATATTGCCTCAGCCCGACAAAATTTCCACCAAGTATTATCGCAGCTGTAGAATCGTTTTTCTGCTCTTTTCTCATCCGAATCATTTCTGCCAGATCTTCCGCGACCTGATCAAATGCAGATGGAAAAAGTGCAGTTGCGATCATTTCCGACCGGGCAAGGCATGTAATATATTTCAGATGATCATTGACGGTATCTACTATCTGAAATCCCTTTACAATACTTTCCCGGGATTTTCCTGTCAGAAGATTTTTCTTTTCTACCGTATAGTATCCCTGTTCTGCCAGCCCCTGCACGAGTCCGGTGTCTATATCAGCAAATACAATGCTGTAATTTTTCTCCTGATAAAACATCTCACCCAGCATGCCACGTCCGCTGCGGCCGGCTCCTATAATTGTAACGATTGGTTTATCACACATCTTTATCATCCTCAATATAAGATATTGCGATCAGATCCATGTCTCCGTCAAAGTGTATTTCACCAAAATCAGCCGGTACCAATATGGTTTCTCCCAGCCCGATGGGCATATCTTCTATGGTTCCTTCTCCGTTTACACATGTCAGAAACAGAAATCCCTGATAGCTATAGTTTCCTTTACCCTTGACAATGAACCGTTTTGCAACATATTCTCCGGCCTTTTCATAATAATGATAGATCAACAGACCGTTTTCACGTACAGGTTCTACTGCTTTTGCTCCAACAGGCACTTCCGGAATGTTGACGCAGTCATATACTTCCTGCAGATGCAACGGACGTGACGGATCATTTCTATCATTATCATAAAACCGATAAGTTATATCACCATTTGTTCCAAAAGTTGCACTGATCAGACCTTTTCCATATCCGCCATGAATCACGCCTGCAGGTGTATGTACATAATCTCCGTCTTTCACCTTAATCGTAGAAAAAAGATTTTTCCAATCTTTATTTTCCACCATGCGTTTAAAATCTTCCAGATTTTTCGCCTTATTTCCAAAAAGCCACTCTGATACATGATCAGATGCTTTTAATGCAACGGCGCCGGATACTTTGCCCTTCTGATTTTCGTGTTTTTCTGCATATGCATCATCCGGATGCAGCTGATACGACTGAAATCCACTGTTTGCCGTTGTAGTCATCCGGACCGGAAATGATTTTTCCCTGCACTGGAATACCTGTGGGTTTTTTTCATAAAAAACCGACAACGGTTCCCCGGTTTCTCGTACCGTATTATCCAATTGTCCGGGAATGGCAATTACATGATAAATAGTTCCAATGTTTTCCATGTCTGTTTTAATATGAAAATGATCGATCAGTGCACGACCACCCCAGATAAATGACTTATAAATTGGTTCAATATGATATAATTGTCGCTTCATGTTTCCTCCTATACTTACAATTAGTTTAACGTTTGCGCAATCGTTAAACCAATTGTAAGTATGAGACCATGATTTGTCAAGATAAATTTACTGACTTTTTTAAAACGGGCACGATAACAGTACTGATATACTTCCTGAAATCAGAAAAAAGAATGAGGGAGCACCCATTGATGCTCCCTCATGTTTCATTTTTTATGTTCTGTTGAGCAGTTCCGCCATACGGATATGAAGCTCATGTGCTTCGCCGGACTTCGGGTTTATTTGCCCAGTGGCTTACCTGTCAGCTTTTCATAGCCCTCCAGATAAATATCGATCGTCTTCTGTGCAACATCTTCCGGTAACTTCCATCCCTTCTCCGGATTAGCTTTCAGCCAGTCACGTGCAAACTGCTTGTCAAAGGATGGCTGTCCATGACCCGGCTCATATACATCTGCAGGCCAGAAACGAGAGCTGTCCGGTGTCAGCATTTCATCACCGATTACAATATTTCCATCCTCATCCAGACCGAATTCAAACTTGGTATCTGCAATGATAATGCCTTTCGTCAGTGCATATTCTGCACATTTTTTGTAAAGAGCGATCGTATAATCCTTGATCTTCTTTGCATATTCTTCCCCTTTATCTAATAATTCTGTTTTTTTCAACCATAACAACAGAAAAAGGACACTTTCCTTACTTTGGAAAATGTCCTTTAATAGCATTTAACTATTTAGTTTTGAAAGGTTCAAATCGCTAGAACGTACCTTTTTAGTCCATATCAGTCCACCAAACAATAATAATTTGATGTCAAATTGATGTCATTTTTTGTGCTCAACACCGCAAACCCTTGATTTTACTGGTCTTTTTTATCCAAGCTCTTCATCGTCGGGAATAAAATTTTGCTCTCTCCATCCCGCCTCATACCGCTCCGTAGTGCGCAAAATCCGCATAATTGCTGGGTTTTTGAAACTATTTATCATCCGTCTTGTGTCCTATTGGGCCGTCCGCTTCACTCGAAAAGTTGTATAAAAATTGTAGTTGTTTGTAGGCGTATTTTTTTGTGAAAAAGTGTGTCAACTCCAAAATGTCAAAAATTGGATAAATCTTCCACAAAAAGGACTGGCACATTGTAGAGCCATGAAGAACATCCCTGATACTGTTTCTTTATCGCTTTTAGCCTATATTATAAGGTATCGATGCTAAAACTGCGGAAACCAGCAATGCACAAACTGCTTATTTGCAGCTCATACAAATATGAGTATAACCCCATCAGTTATTCAAGTCAACATTTTTCAATGAACTACTTGTCTGCATAAAAAACTAGGAGGTTCACTATGCCAGAATACCAACTTCAAATTAAACAAGTGGTAGATTACCCACGATGCCGGATTTATCGTGAGTTCATCCACAAACTGATCAACGACCGGAGCATCCGCATAAACGGAGGCTCCGGCCTTTTTCATTTTACTGTACTTTGCAGCTATGCAAACTTCCGCACCTCATACCGCCGTATTGACGGAATCAGTTATACAGTCTCGCCCGGCGAATGGGTGTGCACCGTCAAGGAACTGTCTTGCTGGTTCCGCACCCGCTTTCATCGGCAGGCGCTGTCCATGCTGGATACCCTTCAGAAGCAGCACTTGATTTCCTATACACTGCTGGGCCGTGGCAATGTAGTCAAATATAAAATCCTCCACTGGGCCCGCCACAATTCCGCACTGGAGTACAATGCCCCATGCCAAAAGGATACCGGTTTTTTCTTCCTTCCAGTCTCTGTTGCCCTGGAACTGGTCAGCTCTGCCCGCTGCTCTGAAATGGACATCGTTCTGGATCTGTGGGTATCCGCTGTCTACAACGATACACAGGTTCAGGGGTCAGAGGTCGGTCCGGTAGCCTACTTTCGCAATGGTACAGGAAACCCGCTGGTCAGTTATACCGAACTCTCCTGCCGCTGGGGGCTGTCACGCGCTACCGTATGCCGTATACTGAAAAAACTGGACGGTCTTGGGTATATCTCTATCATGTCGTTTCCCGGCCGGCATGGAAGCGTGATCTACCTGCAGAACTACCTGTCCACCATGTTTGAGATTTCCGATGTTTTAATCGACAAGGAGGAAGTTGCCATGACCTTAAACATTCATCTGGAGCTTCCGGAAACTGCTGAAACCGAAGAGAGCCATTCCATCTCTGAGCATGAGGTCATTGTTTCGGATGCACTTTCCAGCGTTTCAAAATCGCACATTGAAACGATACTCCGCAAGATGGCTGACATCCTATCTACGCAAGGGATTTCCTGTTTTTCTTGCCCGCTCTCCCGCTATAAGTTATATCCCTTATCGGACGACTGCTGGGAAGAGTTGATTCCGCGTGCGCGAGGGAAATCCACAGCCCACTTTGGTCTGACCATCCTCTGCGGCACAAACACTTCAATCGCCACTTTTGAACTTACACTCACTCCCTTTGAGGAGCACGAAAATAGGAGGAACCTGAAATGAGAAAATTTGTTGAACCTGATGTTGCTGATAATCCCCTGTACCATGATACCTGGAAACTGCTGAAAAAATACCGGGATGTTGTGTGGAGCCTGGAGCTTTCTGTCCAGCATGTCCGCACCAAGTTTGAGATCGAGTATGGCACCTCCATCGAGGATTTTCTGGATTCAGTCTATCTGGCTGGCGCTGATTTGGCCGGAAGCGACATCGAGCACCATGCCAAATGCATTGAACGCAGCCACAAAATGCTCAAGCTGCTGGATTTCGCAGTCGAATTGCTGCGTACCAAGCACAAAAACGGTGAGGCATATTACTGGCTGCTGTACTACTCCTTCCTCTCGCCGCAGCAGCTCAAAAATGTTGAGGAAATCATCGATACCCTACGACCGCATATTCGTGACATCAGTTTCAGAACCTACTACCGCAAACGCCGGGAAGCTATTGAAGCCCTCAGTTCCGTCCTTTGGGGCTATACCTCCAAGGACAGTTTAGACATGCTGGAACAGTTCTTTCCAGAGACAAAATCACCTTCCGGACAATCGGGCAAATAATTGGCACAATTCGGGAACAAAATTGGCATGGTTCTGCTCTTTCAGTGTAAATACCGATGTGTTAAACTGAATATGCTCAAACTTGCACCCAAAACCGAACAGGACAGTAACGGCACCTTTCATCAGGGTGCTTTTTTGCTGCCCAGATGGCCGCCCGGCCATTTGAAAGCCCACATTTGTTTTGACAGGTGTGGGTTTTTCTGTTCCCTATTGAGCATCAAAAAATCATTCAGAATTGGAGGATCGCAAATTGAAGAAAACGAAAACCCCTCAAACTCCGCAGCTTCAGGAGCCGGATACCCAGTCCAAGCGCAGGCTTTCGCTGCCCAAAGTGGCTTACAGCGCCTTCCTGTGTGTGATGATGTCCATGATGTTCTGCCAGCCGGCTTATGCGGCAACAGATGTATGGACCAAGGCCAAAGAGATCATGCAGGATGTATACACCCAAATCCTTGCCATCTCCACTATCGCCGCCATCGTCACTGCTTCGGTAGCCTTGCTGCTCATGAACTTCTCCCGTTCCGGACGGACGGTAGATGAAAGCCGCGCCTGGCTCAAACGAATCTGTATCACCTGGGCTATCCTCAATGGCTTGGGCTTTATCATGGCGTATGTGACGCCGCTCTTTAGTGGTGGACAATGGACAGGCTGATTGACCGTCTGACTGCTCGCCGGAAAGGAGGCTTGCATTTATGGGCATTTTAGACGGCATAGTGGAATGGATCGCAGAACAGGTAATGGCCGGTCTTGATCTGGTGACCACATCGGTTTTGGGTGCGCTGGGCTGTGATATGGCTGTATTTCTGCGTTATTTTCCCGCAGCAGAGACTATGTACTCTGTTTTCGTGGCTCTGGCAATCGGGATCATCCTGCTCAACTGGGTCTGGCAGTTATTCAAAAACTTCGGTCTTGGCGCAGGTGTGGAAGCAGAAGACCCGGTAAAGCTGAGTATCCGTTCCGTTATTTTTATCCTGCTGACGCTCTTTTCAGATGAGATCGTCAATATTGTTCTTACCATCGGCGGCACCCCCTACCACTGGATCATGGAGTCCGACCTTCCTGCATTAAGCTTTGCAGACTTCAATTCCGTGATGCTGGTCATCATCGGTGTGTGTGCCAATGGGGCTGTGGCGCTGATTACCTTGATTTTGGTTCTCATCCTGGCCTGGAACTACCTAAAACTTCTGTTCGAGGCAGCCGAACGGTATGTGCTGCTCGGTGTACTGGTCTACACGGCTCCTGTGGCTTTTTCTATGGGCGCCAGCCAGACCACAGCAAACATCTGGAAATCCTGGTGCCGGATGCTTGGTGGTCAAATTTTCCTATTGGTCATGAACGCCTGGTGCCTGCGCCTGTTCACAAGCATGGTGGGGTCCTTCCTTGCGAACCCGCTTTCGTTGTAAGGAGGTCTTATCCTTGAAGAAACTCAAAAAAATTTTGTTTGCGGCCTTTACAGTCGCAATTCTCTCCTGCCTGCTCTGCCAGCCGGCTTTTGCCGCTATCTCCGAAAGCGATGTGCAGGCTCAGGTAGACGCTGTGGGAAAAGAAGCCGTTTCCGGCAATGTGTTTATCTGGTTTCTCTGTGCTATCGGCTTTCTCAAAGTCGGCCAGAAAATCGATTCCTTCCTCTCCAGTCTTGGTGTCAATGTAGGACATACCGGCGGCAGCATGCTGGCTGAGGCTATGATTGCTGCCAGAGGCATCGGCGGCATCAAGAACTTTTCCAGTCACCACTTTGGCGGCGGGAGAAACAGCAGTTCCACCAATGTCAACTCAAACGGTGGTAAAGGCAGCGGCGGCTTTGGAGCAGGGTTTGCCAGCGGCGGTCTTGCTGGAGTGGTGAGCCGAAAAGTCACAAACAGCGCCATCAAAACAGCCACCACAACTCCCGGCTCCAAGCCTTCCGGTCTTGGCAGTCTTTTAGGCGATGCTGCAGCCGGAGGGATCGGCGGCCATATGTACGCTTCTTCCGTCAGTAAGGGCGGCAATTTTGCCAACAATGTAATCGGCAGCGTAGCCACGGGCAGTATCAGCCAGATGGGTTCCATTTCCGGTAAAAAAGCCGCCGAAGCCCTGCACTCTTACATGGGATATGCGGCACTGGAATCCGGAGCTGAAAATATTCCAACCTTCCAAAATGTCGAAATCGGCGGCGGCCACATCACCGGGACAGAAGGGACCGGAAAAACTG
>OBYB01000743.1_pt1 | contig 19028 bp, 15 predicted proteins | sample 1538181 | NCBI WGS metagenome assembly OBYB01 (sample SAMEA2580157, study PRJEB22360) | human gut metagenome | biome: human gut; feature: human-associated habitat; material: faeces | place: Denmark | collected 2008/2010 | reverse complement strand
ATGGTTTAAGCGGCCTTAGTAGTAGGTTCGTATTCGGCAGCCGTTGTTTCGGATGGAGTTAGAGAGCGTTCCGCATCCTTGAGACTTTCGTCAATCTTCCGCTGCAGCTCCTTGCACTCCAGTTTGAGTTTTACCAATTCATCGGCTTTGCTCCACTGGCGGCCAACGATGTCCTGCAATATGGGGATTTCGCTTTCAATCCGCTCCACCGTCTTTTGTTGCTTCTCAATAAGTGAGGGCAATTTGTTTAGTGTAGCCTGCGGATATTGAGCAGATTCCACGAAGCCAAGCGGTAACGCACCTGTCAGTCCACAACGGTATTTAAGCCCGCTTGTCCCCTCGACAAAGAACGTGTTTCGGTCAAATGTACCGTTTATGCTGTACTCGCTGCGTACCAGCAAATTCAGCCCTGTAAACGTGCCAATCGTACCATACGCTCCGCTACGGTAGGTTTTGGCGATGCGGTGTAATTCCCGGCCTGTTTCCTCGGCTGTAGCTTGTGGCAGGTTGAGAAGTTGTGTTACTTTTGTCCCCTCGTAAGAGTTGAAGTATTCCCAATCCTTGATGAAACCGGCCTTTGTACGCTGTGTCTTTGCCATATCTTCCTGTCCGGCGGTTATTTTCCGCTCGGCACGGATGCGTTCTTTCTTGAAAATGGTCTGTTCCTTTTCCAACTGCATAATCTTGTTGTCGAGTTTTGCCTTGTTCAGCAAATCGGTGTTGCCGGAAAGGATTGCCACGAACTCGGTGAAGTTCATGCCGTTGTCCTCGTCCATGCCGCCCTCGTCGATACGGCGCACGGCGATTGTGCCGTTGTTTATCTGGTTGATAAACATCTGTTTGTTCTTCAGCAGGTTGAACTTGTAAGCGTCAAGTGTCTTTTCTGTGCCGTAGATTACCACGTCCACAGTGTTACCGCCCCAGAGCTTCACGGTGTTACCCTTACGTACCGCCCTACCGTTGCGCTGCTCCATGTCGGCGGGACGCCAGGGAATCTCAAGATGATGCACCGCCACAGCCCGCTCTTGGGCGTTCACTCCTGTTCCGAGCGTGGAGGTCGAGCCGAAAAGCACACGTACCTTGCCTTTGTTCATGTCGTCAAACAGTTTTTTCCTTGCCCGCTCGGTCTTGGCACACTGCACGAACTGGATTTCATCGGCAGGAATACCCATTGCCACCAACTTGTCTTTGATGTCGCTGTAGATGTTCCATTCGTCCGGCTTGTAGGTGGAAAGGTCGCTGAAGACGAACTGTGTACCCCGGTTGGCGGCCGAACGTATGTAATAGTCGTAAATCGTCCGTGCGCTGATAGAAGCCTTGTTGTTCCCGTCGTCGTGAAACTTGTCGCCCAACAGACGCATATCGAGAGCCATTTTGCGTGCCACATCGGTAGCTATCAGCATTTTCGCCTTGTCGAGGTTTTCCGGCTGCGGAATATCCAGCCCCAAATCTTCCCATTGGCCGTTATGGGCAAAGGCCACGAGCCGCCCGATCATTTCCTCCTGCTCGATAGTCGGGGCATGAGACAGGAAACGCACGTTTTTCTCCGGCACGTCGAGGTTTATCATGTCGGCGGTGCGGTAGTCGGTAATCTCACGCAGGAACATAGCCAGTTCCGGCACTTTGATGTAGGTGCGGAAACGCTCTTTGCGCTTGATTGCACCTGTTACGTTCAGCTCGTAGTCGGCTGTTTTCTGCGTGAATATCGCTGCCCATGCGTCGAAACAACTGATACGCTGACGCTTCAACTCCAACGGACGCAGATACTTGAACATCACATACAGCTCGGTAAGGGCGTTTACGACCACCGTACCCGACAGGAATGTAGCCCCCAAATCCTTACCCGTGCGTCTCTGAATGTCCCGAATGGCAAACAGCAGATTCAAGGCTCTTTGCGAGCCTTTGGTGTTACCGATGCCCGCTACCCTCGTGTGGCGTGTCTGGAACATGAGATTTTTGAAAATGTGGCATTCGTCCACGAAAATGTGGTCTATGCCCATCGAATGAAAGTTTATCGTGTCGTCCTTGCGGGCGTTTATCTTCGCTTTCAACCCGTCGAGCTTGGCTTTGAGGTTCTGTTTCCGCTTTTCAAGGCCGTTCTGCATATTGCCGCTCCGGTAACGCATGGTGGACTGTTCCAGTACCTCAAGGCTACGCTCCACGTCGGCGAGTTCCTCCGAGAATATCCTATACATGGTTTCTTCCGACTGGGGTATCTTGGCGAACTGGTCGTGCGTGAGTATGATGCAGTCCCAGTTGTTGTTTTTTATCTTGGAAAACACCTCCTTGCGGTTGGCGGGCGTGAAATCTTCCTTGCCGGGATAGAGCAGCTTGGCCGTGGGGTATGCCTTGCGGAAGGTGTCGGCAATCTCGTGCACGTTGGCTTTCAGTCCGATAATGAGCGGCTTCTGTACCAGTCCGAGGCGTTTCATTTCGTAGGCTGCCACGCACATGACCATTGTCTTGCCTGCACCTACCTCGTGCCAACAGATACCGCCGCCGTTCTGCTTTATCATCCAAATGGCGTCTTTCTGCGAGGGATAGAGGTCGTTGTACGGGAACTGCTCGAAAGAAAGCCCCGGAAAGGTCTGCATCGAGCCGTCGTAGGCAGGCCGCACGTAACAGTTGAAACGCTCGTTATACGTCCGCACCAATTCGTCCCGTTCTTCCCCGGGGGGGTTGGGGAGCCACTCGTTGAAACGTGTCCTTATCTCCTGTATCTTAGTGGCGGCAGACTGTATGGCTTCTTCGTCCGGCACACGAGCCTTTTCGCCGTTCCGCCATACCTCTTTCGTTATCTCCGGCACGGTGTCATGCAGGGCGTGAACAAACAGATCTTCGCCGTTGTAGTTCCGCACGGAATAGGTATTGTAGGCCACGGGGGAATATCCTTTCAAGCGTACCAGATACGTATCGTTCACATCGAAATACATCACGTCCGCACCCACCCCGAAAAGTTCGGCGGCGAAATCGGCGTACAGTTTCGTGTCTATCCACCGCTCGCCCATGTTGATGTCAAGTTCTTCATAGGGTATCGCTTCGGGCGTGGCTTCTTCCAACGCCTTGGCTGCGGCTTCCGTCCATTCTCTTTCCCTGCCCGTGAGTTCGGAAAGGCAGGAAACGATTTCCTTGTACTTGTCTATGACGTTCCCGGCAAGGAAATGGCCTTTGTGCTCCCATTCTCCGTTAACGGGATTGTAGTAAATCTCGCCTTTGAGGGCTTCGATGATTTCTTTTTCGTCCTTGCCTGCGGCCTGTGCGATGTAAGCTGTATCGACTTTGCCGTAAAAGTTCAGGCTGCTTGCCAACGCTTCCACCGGGGAGAGCGTTACGGCGGCGGCTTTCTTCGTAAATGCGACCGGCTCGCGCATGATGTCGGCCTTGAAGATGTCCTTGCCAACCTGCATTTCTATCGTGAACACCTCCGTGCCGAGACTGTCGAGCATGATAAACTCCTTGTTGTCGTTGTCGTGGAAATATCCCCACTTGGCAACGAAAGCGTCGTAACAGGCGTTGAGCCGTTCTCGCAGATCAGAAGATTCCTTTTGTTCTTCCCGTTCTTTGATTGACAAATCGAAATACGCCTTGCGTATGGGGAGATAGTCGTTCGCCCGTTCGATGTTCACCTTGCCCTCGTCCACCGGAACGAAGTCGATAGCCACCTCTTTGTAAAGGCTCGACTTACGGAACTGTACCGTACCTACCTGCCCCTCAAACATCACCATTGCGCCGTTCTTTATCCATGCCTCTGTGCTTCCCGTGTAGGCACGCCTACCCCTATCGGCCTGTTTGAGGGGTGTGTTCCGACTGTCGAAAAGGGACATCTGTACGGGTGCATCGTCCTGCCCCATGAAAAGGCTCTTGCGGAAATAGCGGTCGAAATCGTATTTGAGCAGTGCAGAGAGGTATCGGGACATGGCTTCTTCATCACCCGCCCACCGGTATTTGCGCACGTATTTGCCGAACTGGTTCACGGCTATGCGGCTGTCCGTAGCGAGAGCAGTTTTGGGGAGGGTGAAAAGTTTGTTTGCATGTTCGGTCATCGTTCCTGCCGTGTCGGCCTTTTCCCTGCCGACCTGCAAGAAAAGCTGTTCACGCTGTGATAGTGCGGCTTTGCGCGTGTGTTTCTGGAATACAAGCAAGTCGCTGCCCACCTCTATGCCACTGGTCTGCATGAAAAGTGTATCGGGCAGACGGATTGCGCTTATCAGGTCGGCATGGTTCACGAGGTATTCACGCACGAATTTGTTTCCCGGCGTGTCGGCTATCCCCCTCGACGTAACGAAAGCCAACAGACCGCCCTCGTTCAACAGTTCCATTGCCTTGACAAAAAAGTAGTTGTGTATGGTCTTGGCTGCCTGTTCGTAGATACCGCCTTTCTTCCACATTTCCGCATCAAACACCCGGAATTTGCCGAATGGGATATTAGAGGCTATGACATCGAATTTCGTGTGTTCAAGATGTTGCTCGCCTATCGTCTCGAAGCCTGCCGTTATCGTGGTTGCCTCGTCGTGCAGGAGCGACAGGATAAGCCCTGTCAGACTGTCCTTTTCAAAAGCGTACCTGCGTGTGCCGGGCATGGCTACGGGCAGGAAACCGCCTATTCCCGCACTCGGTTCGAGGAACGAGCGCATTTGCAGTCCTTTGTCTTTGAATGTGGCGTGTATCTGCCGGGCTACGGCTTCCACAAGGAATTTCGGCGTGTAAAAGGCGGTCAGGACGGAGGATTTTATGCTGTCAATAACGGATTTCCTCATATCATCGTCGTAATAGGGATATGCCTCTATCAGGTTTTGCAACCTGCGGATAGGCTCGTCCATATCATTGCTGACGGCATGGCCTGTTCCTATGTTCAGTACCTCTTTGATACCCCCGAAACCGGAATATCGGGATAATACCTCTTTCTCGCTGTCGGTGGCCTGCCTGTCGTCTATGCGGATTTTCATTGCCGTTGAAATGGCGTCCACATTTGCCACCAGTGATTTCGATTTGTTGTAACTCATAACCTAACCTTGTTTGTTTTGTTTGTTTCCCCTCTGTTCGGCCTGTTTGCGGCCGCAGGGATTATTTTTCTGCTTTTTGAAGGTGGCAGGGACAATCGGACAAGGCTGAACGGAAAAATACGCTCGACAGCGGAGAGGAAGATTTTTACGTCTCACTCGCGGCGGCAGCCGGCATTGGCAGGATTGGATCGGCCGGTTACCTTTGCGGAAAAATAACCCCGCAGGACGCATTCAGGTGAATAGGGAGAATACAGCTAAAAGAGGGAGAAACGGAAACGGGTACAAGGGAGACAGGACGGGACGGGCATAGAAAAGGGTGATGTCATCGTATAACGGGGCAGAGTGATGGGGAAAATCCGTCGTGGCATACAAAAGGAAATTCCGGGAATAAAAAAGGCAGTGGCAGATATAGAAAGGGAATAGTCGTCGGCAGACCGAAATTCAAAAAAAATCCGTACCGGTTGGTTTGCCGATACGGATTCATTCTGACTGGGAAAGGCTGTCAATCGACGTCGTAACCTATCATGTATTCATCGTTGATAAGCAAGTAATAGTAACCGTTCAGGCAGCCTCGGTATTCCTTGCTGAAACCGGCCATTACTTCGCCGTTCTCTCTTGGCTCGCACCATAGCGTACCGTCATACCCACAAAAGTCGAAACGCACGGTAGAGAACTTTTTACCCTGTTTCACGGCCTCTCTGAAAAACCGCATTTCCGTACTTCCGCAATATTTCTCGATGGTCGATAGCCGGATACACTGGCCGTCTATTTTCGTGCCTGTCGTAATGCGGTTCTCGTAAGGGGATTTGGTAAGGTCGGCCGCCGCAATCTTCTGAAGCCAACTGTTGCTATGCGTGGCGAGTTTTGCGAGTTTCTGGTATTTCAGAATCAGTTTGCGATTTATATCCTGCTCTTCCTTTTCGGCGGTCGGGTAATAGATTTTTTCTATGGTCGCCCAACTTGAGAAATAATAGCCCTGCCTGCGTTTCCTCGGTGCGATGATTCCGATTTCATTCCTGTCTCTGTTGATAAACAACTTCCTGCGTTTTCCCCCTATCCTGACATACAGGTACGGAGGGTTGTCTGCATTACGAAGGTAGGCTTCTGCCGGGTGAATTGTCGTCGTTTCCATATCTGTTAATTTTTAGTTTGGTTTTGCATTTCAGAAATTCGGGATTGTGCAAGTCTTGCGCAGCATTCCGTCCCGATAATAGGAGACGATGCCCGGCTTCAATCCCATGCTGGGATAGGCTACATACTTGATATAATCGCGGTATGTATCGCCTGAAAAGTTCTTGCCGCAGAGGTTGTTAAAAATCATAGGCACGGAAAAACCGTCCTCGCTCGACAATATCACTTTGTCGCCTTGTCTAATTTCTTCTACCATAACCGTTTATTTTTGAATATTAAACTTTGAAGCTGTTTTTTATTTCCCTGCGTTCGCTTTGCTTCGCAGGTCTGTTTTTTCAGCTTTTTGAGGCAAGGAAAGGATAAAGTCAAGGCATAATAAACCAAACCCGGATAGAAAACCGACCGTGCAACAGTCTGTTTTCGTTATCCGAATGGAATGTGGTTTGGCGTTTATGCGCTTTGTCCTACATTCGCCGACGAAAAGAGAAAGGCAGACCTGCCAGTAAAGCAAGAGGTTTGTAAAAGAGGAAGCTGCATATTGCAGAAAAAATAGTGTCGGACGCAAGAAAACACCCGGAAAAATTTATGCCGCAATGCGGATTATGTATTTTTGCAATCGTATTTCAATATTGCATAAATGAATGGAAACGAAATATGTATATAGAGAACTGTCTGCTGTGGTAGAAGTGGATTACCGCTATTTCTATGGGGATTCGGACCGGAACGAGGTCGGTCGGATATTGAAAAGACATGAGGGTTATTCCGGAACGGGATCAAAACGGCACAGACGAACTTAATCTAACTTGTTATGGAAGCGAAACTTTGGTTTATACTCTTGTGCAGTGTCGTGGCTCTTCTCCTGTATATCATCGGCTTTTGGAGACGGAAAGCGGGAGAAGCGGCATTCGCCGCCGCACAACTGGCCGAGAATGATGAACAACGGGACAGCTACTGCCGGTTGGGTGTACTGGCGGGCAATCGAAACGCCTGCTGTATGTTCTGCCTGTCCCGTCCTGACTTTTTCGAGGATCGGCAGGCGGCCCAGCCGCTCAAGCCGTTCAAGTCGCACGGCGTGAAGACGGCTTTCTACGGGCATTACTATCCTTCCCGCTACCAAGAGCTGCTCAACGATGAACAACGGTCGTTCTGCCAGTCGCTCTACGAGTTCAAGGAGGGCGAAAAACACGGCATCGAGTTCTTCAAGGCGTGTCTGTCCGCATTGCAACTGAACGGCCTCTCATGCCACGTCATGTTCATGCCGTGCAGCACGGAGGCGAAATATTTCCGACGCTTCAGGCATCTGCACGAGTACATCGTGACCTCCCGTCCGGAATTGACATCGGGTCTGCACGATGTCGATGTGTTCGAGGATCGCGAGAGCCTGCACAATGCCAAGGGCAGCGAGAACCGTGTCCTCGAAAGGAATTACCGCATTACAGGAAATCTGGAAGGGAAACAGATCGTCATCGTGGACGACGTGCTGACGACCGGGCAGAGCATGGCCGATTACAAAGGGGAGATAGAACGGTGCGGCGGGAAAGTGGTGGCAGCCGTTTTCTACGGCAAAACCGTTACGATGTCGCCGCCGTTCTTGGTAAAAGTATATGTCTGGGGCAGCTATATTACAGACCTGATCGGGGAGCTGGCGAAGCCGTCCGATAAAAAGGGATAAAATAAAAAGGGAATGTGCCGGGCTTTGCCATTTGCCCGAAAGGTTTCCGCCTATCGGACAAACAGCATAATGCCGGGGTTATGATTTGGCTTTGGGCTTGCGCTTGGTGAGTATCGGGCAGGAAACAATTATCTTGTAGAATGTTCCTTGTTCCGTTTCTACGGGGTCTTTCGATACCAGAAAAGTAGCATTGTCTTTGATTTTCGCCATATCCAATACCGTCTTGCAAATGAATTTGCTTCTCAAACGTACACCGCCTTTATTGACCTGCAATGGAAATCCCTGTTCTTCCGTCGTCTTGTGCAGATACCAGTCTTTGGGATTGCTTTCATCGTTGGCGAACTCCAGCCGGTCGTTCAATGAAATACCCAAATCCTTTGCCAATTTGGAGGACAGATACATCGCTCCGCTGTCATAGTTCATTCTTATGCTTCTCCGTCCTACACGTTCTGCACTCGTATAGCTGTTCTCAAGGTTGTAAATTACCAGTTTCATTTGTTTATCTATTTAAGGGTGATACCATTACATTACATTCACATAGGCATATCGGCTGGAAAAGTCCCTGCGGTTGCGGATAGAGGCCGTTATGTCGCTTATTCTCCGACGCACTGCGCTTGCGGAAATCCCTGCATAAGCGGATAAATCCCGATAAGAGCATTTCGCCTCGTACTCTTTCAGCCGGAAAAGGTCATAGTCGGTACGGGGGTATTTCCTCTTTACGAACATCAGAATATCATATACCAGTCTGTCCGAAGCGATGAGTATTTCAGCCGACGGGGTTTCTTCTTCTTTCATGCACAAAAAGAAATGTTCATCAGGCAGGAAGTAGCGGTTATCCCGGTATGCACATCTTTGTCGGCATTTCTTATATACTCCGAAAAAATACGGCTCGAACTTGTCGGGTGCTACCTGCGAACGGGCTACCTCGCATTTCATCACCAGATAGGCGTCATGTAAAGCGTCTTCATTCAAATACTGTCCGAACACTTTTCTCAATCTCGGATAGTTGCGGACAAACCAGTTGTCAAAAATCCATTCTTTTCCCATTGTCAAATTCTTTTTAGTTTGTTTTATTTCCCTCCGGTTCAATCAATTTCCGGAAAGTCTGATTCTTTTTTCTGCCCACTATTTGCATGAGGAGATTTCGGTCAAGGATTCCGGGAAAAATACGATTCAAGCGCAGCGAGAAGGAAGATTTTTACAGGGAAAATCGCAGATGTGCCTTGCAAGAAAGCATTGAGATGCAATCACTTTGCGGAAAAAAGAGTTGGGCTTTACGGGGGTTGTATTGTGATGGAATCTCAATTACAAGCGGAAGAGTTATCCGGTAGAAAAGGTATATGTACGAAAAAAGCGGCCCGTATGAGCCGCTATTTAAGGAATATCGTATTTTACGATTTATCGGAAATGACCAGTACGGGTCGTCCGGTGCATGGAATCTGAATGACGAAGGAAATGCACGAAATTTCAATGGGTAGCCCTGTACCAGCCTGTTTCCGTCTTCGAGGCGGTCCATGCGTGGGTACTGGGGTCGGAAGTGGTGATGCCGGAAAAGGTCTTTATGGGGACTTCCCCGGCTTTCATGGAGTAGAAGGTCTCCGTATGCACCTTATAGGGCACGGTACGGGAGAGCTGTTCCCGGAATGCTTCGAGCAGCGAAGCGTCCGTACACAGGTGGGCGACGTAATCCCCGTAGTCGTAGAAGATGACCGGCGTGTAACCGTCCAGCCGCTGCAAAGAACCGCGCAGCGATGTATCGAAGGCATACCGGCTGTTGATCTCCTTCATCAGCGCGGCCAGCCTTTCCAGCTCGGAGCAGTCGGTTACGGCAAGCGTCCCGCAGGGTGTGGTGTAGGTCGAATAAAAGTCGTAAAAACCGTCGCACACCGCCCGGTAGTCGGTCGCGCCCCGCAGGTATTGCCCGATGCGGGCGTATGGCATACCGTAGGCCATGATTTCGGACGTAGAGCCTATCAGGTAATCCGTCACATCCTTGAGTTCGTAGGCCACCTCGATGGAGGACATATAACAGTCGTCGAACAGGATATACTCCATTTTCAGCCCTGCACCGGCGATGCCGTCCGCCAAGTCGCGGATCTCCGTCTGGTATTCGGCGGTCGTTCCTCCGAAGTAACGGGTCTTCGGCACGCCCTCATACTCCCAGTGCGTCTTCCACCCGCCGGACGAACGGACCTTTTCGTTCCGGACGGGAAGCCACCCCATACCGTGACAGCCGATGACCATCGCATATACCTCGGCGGGAGCAGCCGCCTTTACGTCGTTCAGAATCGCAGTTATCCCCTCTGCCGTGGTGAAAGGAAGATCGATGTATTCTTTCAGGGTTTCCCTGCGGCAGACCCCGTTCCGGCAGGTGAACTCGAACAAGGTCGCCTCCGTGGGAGAGGTGGAAAGGAAGACGACCACCTTCTCGCCGCTCAACCCGGTGCTGGCGATACTCTCCTCCATGTCCGACAGGTTCGTGTAGAAGTTCCCTATCAGGTCGGAAGCCCACGGCATGTACATGAATAGGGTTTTCCGATTCTCCTCCAGCTCCGTCATTTCCTCTTTTTCGCAGGAAACCAGTCCACAGGACAGGAGGGATATAAAGATAAAAAGTATTCTTTCGGCGTATTTCATATTGCAATTTTTCTCATTATCGCGGAATGATTTTACAAAATTAGGGATTTCCACCCGGCAACGAGCATAAACCGACCGTTTTTTCGTCCTCCGAAGTCCCGTTCTTCCCGTACCTCGCCTTGTCGAAAAAGCCGATCCTACAATCGTCGGCACACAAAAAATCCGGCAGCCCCGCCTTTTCGGGTCAGGCTGCCGGACCGATGGCCGGTGAAAGTTCCGGCCGGGGCCATGTAAAATCAGAAACGCCCCACTTTCAGGCAATTCACGAACGCTCCGGCATCGTCTCCGGTATAATAGAAGATGTCGGAAACCGGCTCGTAGGCATAAGGCACATACTGGAACAACTGTACGGCGACGAAACGGCCATCCTGCGAGGTCATGTAGTCGATCCTCAATCCTCCGTCATTCTTGACCCGTATCTCCTTTTGACCGTCAAAGGCTCTCTCTTCGAGCATTTCCCGAAATTGGGACAGGCTGCCCGTATCGAAAAAGCACGATCCTTTTTTCACGATACTGCCGGTCGGCGTGTAAATGAGATTCTTTTTTCCCACCAAGAGACGGATTCCGCCGGTCGCCAGCAAGGCGACGCCTCCGACCAGAAGCATCGGTCCTGAAGAGGAAGAGGAGTCGTCCACTTTCGACGAAAAAAACAGCAGAGCCGCACCTGCCGCCAGCAAGAGCACGGAAAGGATAAGCGAGGAGATACTGGTAGATTTCTTTATATCGGGGTGTGCTGCCGAGAATACGGTTTCGGCAGCGGAAACAGTTTGGTTCATATTGATTCGTTTTTATTTTTTGTCGATTTTAATAAGATACAATAATTCACGACAGACGGACACGCCCCGCCTTCCGGCAAGGAACAGACCGCCTGTAAAAGCTGTAACAAAAAATAAACCGCTAAATCAGGATACGTCTCATCCCGAAGACATAATGCTCGCAGGCATTGTCCCAGTTCTGGGTACGGGAGGAGTCGTGAACGAGGGTGCAACAATAAGTGAGGTTATCCATGCGGATCATGAGATTCCGCAGTAAAGTCTTGATAAAATGGGCCGTTTCGACGGAAATGTACCGAGGCGAGAGGCTTTTGACCGATGCGTTGGCACGACAGGTCACATCGGGAACTTCGCCGACCATGTACGTCATGCCGTCGTCTTCCTGCAACAGCCATCCGGCATCACGGGATTCGCGAATGGAGGCGTTGTCCGATTTACGGACACAACCCACCTCTGCCACCGTGCCATCGACCGCCTGCCGCTGTTCCGCCCCGGAATGGCATACCAGAGCCAACAGCACTCCTACTATGAACGCTATAAATCCCTTCATACCTGTTTTGGTCTGCAAAGGTAAGCATAAAGCCGCTTTTCCTATCATTTTTTACGGGATAATTCGTAAAAAAAACGGATTTGTCCGACTTTTTTCAGATATAAAGGAAAAACGAGAGATTGCCAGCGAAAGCATTGAATCAGCAGGTGGTATGCAGGTATTTCAAATTATTGCAAACATTCGGCAATTATCATCTATTTCTAATTTTCTAAAAGTGTCTTGGTTCTTTTTCTCCGATTCAATATGCAGGAATGTGGGGTCGTTTCTCCACATTTATTGCAAGCGACGCATTTAGGCACGTAATTGGGATTTGCTTCCCATTTGTTGATTAAGTCCGGCTCTGCAAGCAGGGTACGTGCCAACGAAAACAAGGGGATATTTTTGTCGTTCAGCAAATCGTCCATGACCTCTATGTTGCGGTTGCCGCCTACCAGAATGAGAGGAGTGGTGATATGCCGTGCGATTTCGGAAACTTGCTCTTTGAAATAAGACTGCTTCTCGATTGCGCGGGCTATGTGCGGAAACGACTGTGTGATACCGTTGCCTGATGAGAGATTCGTTCCGCTCGGTTCGATAAAATCTACGCCGAGCGTATCCAGATGCTCAAACATGGCAAGGGATTCGGGAAAAGTCAGTCCCTCGCCTTCGGACATGAAATCATCGAAATTCAGTTTTATCATCACGGGATAATCTTCTCCGACCGCCCTACGTACGGCTGCAACGACTTCATAAATGAGCCTGGCTCGGTTGTGCAACGTGCCGCCATACCGGTCTGTCCGCCGGTTGTAATAGGGCGTCAGGAACTGGCTTAACAAATACCCGTGTGCCGCATGGATCTGTACCGCATCGAATCCGGCCTGTCTTACCCGTAAGGCGGCTTTGGCATGGCAGTCGATTACGTGCTGAAAATCCGTTTCGGTCATCTCCTCCGGCATGATACCCGTCACACGGTTCAATACTGCCGAGGGAGCTATCATCCTGCGATGTTTAGATGCCTCGAAACCGCTTTGTGAACCGCCCATCGCGATCTGGCAGGCGATCTTGACATTTTTGGAATGGGCGTAGGCGATAATCTCGTTCCATTCGGGAATAAAGGAATCGTCATACATGCCGATCATGCGGGGATTGGGCTGGTCGTTGGCGTCGATATAGGTATATTCGGTGATGATAAGACCGACTCCGCCATCTGCGAGAGCCTTATATGTATCGACCAAATCGGGTGTTATATGTCCCTGTTCGTCTGCTGCTTTCATCCATAAGCCGGAACGCACGAAACGATTTTTTAAAGTCAGTTTCGGGAATTGGACTTGTTCAAAAAGAGTTTTCCTTTCCATTATATACCTCTATTCAACTATAATATCGGGGTAATTATCTCAATATGTATATTTTATAAGATGTTTTGTGGGTACAAAAGTACGAAAAATTCCGTTCGTGTCGAATAGAGAACAGCTCTTTTATGGTTTTCAACAAGATAAACCTCCTTAAAATACTTTCCGGCACATTCTTCATTGATTCTGAACAGTAGAAACCGTATCCACACTTTTAAGAACCGCTTCGTTTTTTAGCCTGAAGCATAACCTTTTTCGGTAACATTATTCTCTATCGTTACAGTCCGGTCAACGCCGCCACGCACTCCTTTTGCGTGGTTTCGACATAGCCCAGCAACAACGAGGGATCAACGCTTTTACCGTCGAGCCGACAGGTGATATGAAGGTGTTCGCCGGTACTTCGTCCGGTCGAGCCGGTAATGCCGACGGCATCGCGCGGACGAACCATCGCCCCTTTCCGGGTCAGCACACGCGAGAGATGGCAATAGCTGACCGTATAGCTGCCATGCCGCAGGGTCACGTACTTGCCGGAAGCGTTATCCTGCCCCACCTTTACGACGACACCCTCCATCATGGCCAGCACCGTCTCGCCCCGTGCATGCAGGTCGATGCCGTTGTGAAACCGCTTTTTCCCGGTAAAGGGGTCTTTGCGGTAGCCGTATGGCGACGTGATTTTCACCCGACGCAACGGGTAGGATACGCTAAGGTAGCGTCTGATCCATGCCTCCCGACAGCTATCGGCCGGCTGTACGGGTATGCTGTCGTCCGTCGCTACCTTTCGTGCGAGTACCGCACCGCCTCTGACAGAATCCGAAGCGGCGGTTTCGATCCTGTATCTGACCGGTGTCGTCGCCACGGTATTGAATTGCGCATGGACGGGAATCGCGGAAAGCGAAATCCCCGTCACCCAAACCAACAGTTTCTTTCTCATGCGGCAAAAATAACAAGCTATTTCCAAGACCGACAACTTCCGACCCTTTTTCTCTCCCGAAGAAGTCCAAAAAGTAATTTTAAGTATGATAAATTCGATAAAATCATACTTAAAACCTAAAAATATGCCTTGATAATAAACTAATAGCATTTGATTTTTGTATGTCCGAATGAAAAGATTCTATCTTTGCAGAGTATAATTATAATATGATTACAAAATATGAAACAAGTACGATTCGAATTAGAGGAACTGCCCTATCCGACACTGGAGCGGTTCGGTCTTACCCAAGAGATGATAGAGGACCTGCCGATGCGTGTCCTGGACGAGCTGTGCGACGGCCAGCACTCACCCGTGCTGCCTGTCCGCGTCCGTGACGAGAACGGGGAACTGTCCGAGAGCCGCGTCCGCATCGCCTTTGTCCGCCGGGACGACGGAAAACCGGAGGTCATATTCTATCCCGTCCTGAAATCCTCGCCGTTGGAGCGGTACGACGAAGCGCAGCAGAAACAGTTGCTTGCGGGCAAGGCGATCATCGCCGATACGGAAACGGCGGACGGACGGCACAGCAAAGCGTTCGTGCAGATAGACCCCGAAACGAAACAGGTGATGTCCGCCCCCACGCCCATTATCGGGCGTAACCTGCAGGTGTTCGCCGAAGTGCTGCACCTCGGCCCATTGGAGCTTAAAAGTATGCAGAACGGAGACCCGCTCACCGTCATTGTGGACGACGAACCGGCCACCATCGGCATAGACCTGCGAAGCAAGACCGGCATCCGGTTCTGTTCGGGCGACAAGCAGAAATGGCGGGAACAATCCAAACGCGAGTGGGACAAGTACACCTTCGGCGTGTATGGCTGCTGGGTGATGGGCGACGACGGCAACCTCGACTATGTTCCCGAAGAGGAATATACCGAGGAGCTGTGGAACGAGCAAAAAAAGAGCGGCGAACGCAACCGTGCGGCGGCCCTGCACAAGTAATATCCTAAAATCCGGCGATTATGGCAGAACATACATATTATCCCGAAGAGGTACTTATCGAGAAGATGGAACGGGGCGAATACGGCTGGCTCGATTACGTCAACCATTTCTCTGCCGAATGGCAGGAGGAATACGCCCGCTATTGCAAGGAACGCGGTCTCATGGTCGGCAACGAGTCCGCCGCCGAGTTCGTCCGTCACAAGGACGACCAACTGGAAGCGGCGATGGAGGCCGGAGACGCATAATCATTTTATCCGTTGAAGACTATGGCGATACGAAAGAATACCAATCCACGCGCTATGGACTTGCAGCCCGAAATGCAGAATATACTGATGCGTAACGGTATGCAGGCCCATATCGTCAGTGACGGCACAGGCTACCGGCTGGTCGTGCAGGGGCATGATTCGCCGCTGCTGACCTACGCCATCACCGAACGTCAGATGCTGGCCCTTACCGACTGGGGCACGAACACGGCCAACAAGAAAGCCTACAATGTGTTCACAAGCATTGTAGGAAAGGATTTCCACCTGCCCAAGAACTTCGTCCATGCCCGCAACGCCAATGGCCGCGTGGTCATGGGGTTGCACGGCTACCGCATCGGCATCGGCGAGTACGGGCGTGTCGGACGGTTGGGTATGCCGCCCCCGTTTCTGGGCTGGACTCCCCGTCATCAAGGCGGTTTCCACCTGCGCAGGGTCGGCGGGCAGCTCTTCTTTCCCGGACCTCCCGTCGTTCCCCAACGGTGGGACGGACGCATGAAGCCCGGAGAGTTACAGTCGGGCGGCTACGGCTTTTACTACAAAGGCGGGACGCAGGTACAGTCCGTATCGCAATCTCCCGCACAGCAGGCAGATGTGCTACAGGACTTGCAGGCGGCCATCACGCCGATAGTCAGCCGTCCGAGAAGCGGAGAACCGGCACGTCCCTACAAGGAGCTGATTACCTCACCGGTCTATTTCTCCAACGAGAAATGGCAGGAATGCCTTTCCTCGCACGGGCTTATCGTCGATGCCGAAGCCCGGACGCTGACCGTACAGTCCGAGAACGTACCGGCCGATCTGGTCTATGACCTGACAGACGAGGAGCTGGCGGTCCTGACCTCCAACTCCCTCGAAGAGCACCCGGTAGAAAAAAGGCTGGAAGTCCTGAATAAGGTTATCCAAGCGGATTTCGCCGACAAAGTGACTTCGGAGGCCCTGAACAGCGAGCAGCGCATCGGAATCGGGCTGCACCCCGAAGTGCAACAGGAACTGACACAGCGGCAACAGCAGGAGCAGGAAATCCTCGTACCGCTGGAACAGGAAGTGCGCCGAGAGGGAAATTATGAACCGTCAGCCTCTATCGGACAAGGGTACGGAGCGGCGATAGACGGCCGGGATTTGCCGTATATCAACGAAAGCAAGGGCTGGTACAGGGAAGGTGCGCACGGCCGGGAGGTCGAGGTCGGCGAGATCGCCGTACACCCGTCCCAGACGGAGGGGAAATACAAGATGACGGCCGTCATCGACGGGCAGGTCATCAGCCATGAGATCAGCCAGAAGGAGTACGACAAGTTTCTGGCTGTCGATGACTACCATCGCATGAAGCTCTTCTCGAAGATATTTGACGAAGTGGATATGAAGACACACCCGGAAGCACAACGAGGTCTCGGCGTGAAGATTTTCGCGGCCCTTACCGCCGGTGCGGTGGTCGCATCGGGTGTGGCGCACGGCCTGCGGCATCATCATCACGGGCCGGAGTTCTACGGCGAGCGTTTCGGAGGGGCGCCACGCCCGTATTTCAAGCCCGGTGTCGATACACCGAGGGACGTGGCGATACGGAATTTCGAGGCGCAGATGAATCAGGAAATCAATGACATGAGAAGAGGGAGATAAAACACATGAGAGAAGGAGAACTTACCTACGACGATTTTCTGCACAGACTGACGATTCAGGACGTGCTGATCGATGCGGGCTACCATCTGAACCGACGGGACGGCCTGCGTTATCCTTCCTATATCCGTCTGGACAGTGACGGACGGCGTATCCGGGGCGATAAGTTCATCGTTACGCCCAACGGACAGTGTTGTTTCCAGCCGCCGCAACAGAGACTCTACAACGTGATTTCCTTTATCAAGGAGCATCCGCAGTTTTTCGCAGAGTACCGAGCAGGAATCTCGCCCGACCGACTGGTGAACCTCGTCTGCAACCGGTTGCTGCATCACCCCATTCCCGAACGGGAGATCAGAATCATACAGCCCAAGCGGGACATCCGCCCGTTCGACATCGCAAACTACGACCTGCACAAGTTCGACCCGCAGGACAGGGCGACGCAAAAGAAATTCTACCCCTATTTCAAGAACCGGGGTATCGACCTTTATACGCAATACGCCTTTCACCGTCACTTCTATCTGGCAACGAAACATCGGGAGGACGGTGCACGCTATACCAACCTGTCGTTTCCCCTGACCCTGCCCAAAGGCGACGGCACGGTCGTGGGATTCGAGGAACGAGGATGTGCGAGAATGGACGGGAGCGGCAGTTACAAGGGCAAGGCCGAGGGCAGCAATTCGAGCGAGGGGCTGTGGATCGCCAGCCCTGCCCGGACACCTCTTTCGGAAGCCAAGCATATCTACTGGTTCGAGAGTGCTTACGATGCGATGGCTTATTACCAGCTTCATCAGAAAGAGAATAAGGACTTGAGAAAGGCGGTCTTTGTTTCGACCGGAGGGGCGGCGGGACAACAGCAGTTCAGAGGCGTGATCGAGGCAGCTCCCCATGCCGCCCATCACCTCTGCTTCGACCGTGACCGTGCCGGACAGACGTATGCCATCAACTTCGCACTCGCCCATACAGGCAAGAGCTTCATCAGCAATTCGGAGAAAGACAATGTATTGACTGTTCGGCTCATCAAAGAGAATATGCGGTACGAAATACCCCTTGAACCGTTCGACTTTCAAAAGATAACCGCAAAGCTGGGTATAGATTCCGTGAGACCGTACTCGGAGAATGATGTTCGTTATTATATGGATATAGGCGACGGATATTTACAGGAAATGTACACGACCCGTATGGACGATTACCGGATTAGCAGTGAGGAAGGTTCGGCGAGCGAGGAGGAATTGGAGGATATGAGAAGCGACTTGGCATGTATCGAAGAAGCGATTCATAGAACCTCTATGCCCGGTTCGGAATCCACAAGGTGTATTTTGTATGAACCAGTCGCAGACGGTTACAAGGACTGGAACGAACAACTTTTGGCAGGGATTAAACGACAGGAATCGGCTTACGAAGAGCCGGTCAGAGAGGAAGAACCCGAACAGGAACGCCAAGCCCGTTTCCGCCGATAACCCTGTGTCACCTTATATAAAACAAGACAATGAATGACAAGGAATTGACATACGATGATTTTTTGCAAAGACTCGACATTCGAGACATACTGATAGACGCTGGCTACCGTCAGAACCGGCGGGACGGCCTGCGTTATCCCTCGTATGTCCGTCTGGACAGCAACGGGCAGCGTATCCGGGGTGACAAATTCATCATAACGCAGCAGGGAAAAGGTTGTTCCCAACCACCCCGGCAGAAAGAGTACAACGTCATCTCGTTCATCAAGGAGCACCCGCATCTTTTTGCGGAGTACCGTGAGGGCATAAATCCGCACCGGCTGGTGGAACTCGTATGCTACCGGTTGCTGCATTACCCTATTCCCGAACGGGAAACCCGCACGGTACAACCCCAGCAGGACATCCGACCGTTCGACATCGCGGACTATGACATTCAGAAGTTCGATCCGCAGGACAGAGGTATGCAGGAGAAGTTTGCGCCCTATTTCGAGAAATGGGGTATCGACCTCTGTACGCAGCAAGCCTTTCACCGGGACTTCTGTCTGGCAACGAAACATCGGGAGGACGGCGCACGCTATACCAACCTGTCGTTTCCGCTGACCCTGCCCAAAGGCGACGGTACAGTCGTGGGATTCGAGGAACGGGGACGTGCGAGAATGGACGGGAGCGGCAGCTACAAGGGCAAGGCCGAGGGCAGCCA
>OBYB01000726.1_pt1 | contig 19409 bp, 9 predicted proteins | sample 1538181 | NCBI WGS metagenome assembly OBYB01 (sample SAMEA2580157, study PRJEB22360) | human gut metagenome | biome: human gut; feature: human-associated habitat; material: faeces | place: Denmark | collected 2008/2010 | reverse complement strand
ATTTTTATTATTTAATATGAAACATTGATGGTGATTTCTAGGAAGTTGCTTTATAGAAAAAGATATGTAGAGATGATATCATCTAACAAAAATTGTTGATTTTCAAATTTTTAGAAAGAAATAATATTAGTGTTTTCGTAGAAAGAAATTAATACGAGAGAAATGGCTTGGTGGGCTGGACGACAGGAAGATTTATTATGGAGAACTTTGAACGAGTTCATGCCGAAACCTAGGAAGAAAATGTATACAAAGATATGGTACCGTTTCTTAATGTCGCAGTTGAAAAAAGATAGTAACTCTTGATGAATTATTTGGATAAGGATACGGTAATGGGTCGATTGATATACTAAATTTTAATAATAACGATACAAAGAGATAAGGATTTTGGTATATTCACTAAAATTGCAGGCTATGGCGAAATGATGCTAACATAGAGGGGGAGAGCCTCACTCTGCGTGGGAACATATGAAAAAACCGCTTTCCCCAAGTGCCGGGAAAAGCGGTTTCGTTAAAAATAACAATGAAAGGTCAGGGTTCTATGATGTTGAAGTTTCCATTGAACTTGTCCATGCATCCGATCAGCTCCTGGAACTTGTCTGCATTGCCTTCGATCTTGATCATGCCTTTGTCCAGGGCTTCCTTCAAGGGCATGGCCTGCATGGCAATAAGGGTGAAGTTGAGCTTGTCTCCGGTAATTACTGCATCAGGATGATCGACCGGTTTTCCTTCTCGGTACATCAGTACTTCGTCCTCAACCCAGAAGCCGTATGGTTTTCCGTTTTGGTCTATCCAGTTGAAAGCGAGCTTTTTCCCTTTGGATTTCTCGGCATTGAGACTGATGCCCATGTAGTCAAACAGCATTTCCGGCGTGAGGTTGGACAGAATATCCTTGGATACAAGATCCAGAGGGTTCTGAAGCAGGCCGTTTCTCAGTTCGTAGGCACCGACGAGAAATTCATTGCGCCAGGGGCCGGATTCCGCCTGGTAGCCGAGCTGTTCAAGCGCGTCCGCCGCCAGATTTCTTGCCTTGCTGTTTTGCGGATCGGCAAAAACCACGTGCTTTAATACTTCGGCGGTCCAGCGGTAGTCTCCTTTGTCAAAGGCTTTTTGGGCGTTGTCTATCATCTTGTCGGCCCCTCCTGCCAGTTCAACATAGCGCTTGGCCGCTTCCACGGGCGGCAGGGCATACAGGTTTGCCGGGTTGCCGTCATACCAGCCCATGTACCGTTGATAAATGGCTTTGGCGTTGTGGTTCAGCGTGCCGTAATAACCCCGGAAGTACCATTCCTTGTCGATTTCCGGCGGCAGCTTGATCATTTCCGCAATTTCTACAGGCGTATATCCCTTGTTAATCAGGTTCAACGTCCGGTCGTGCATGTATTTGTAGCCGTTGCGTTCCTTGGCCAGGAACTGGCTGATGCGTTCTTTCCCCCATCTCGGCCAGTGGTGCTGTGCGAATAAGACTTCCGTTTTGTCTCCATAACGCTGGATGGCTTCATCAAGAGCCTTCCACCAGTTGCTTGCGTCCCGAACCTTGGCTCCTCTCAGGGTATAAAGGTTATGCATGGTGTGGGTCGCGTCCTCCGCACTGCAAAGCGCCTTGAATTGAGGGAGATACATCAGCATTTCAGAAGGGGCTTCTGTTCCAGGGGCCATCATGAATTCCATCTCCACTCCGTCTATCGTTCTTGTTTCACCCGTTTTGGTGATTGTATCGGTAGGCGGAATGACTGTAATGGTTCCGCTGGAGCTGGCGGTGCCCAGGCCGGAGCCTACGGTACCCTCCGGCCCCTTGTTAAAGGGCGCCGCATACATGTACGTGGAGCGCCTCCCCATGGCATTGCCGGCATAGACGTTTTCGGAAACGGCTTCTTTCAGGAATCCCTCCGGCGCCAGTATCTGCGTTTTACCGGATTTGACGTCTTGCTCCGATGTTACTCCCTTGACTCCGCCAAAGTGGTCGACATGGGAGTGCGTGTATACAACTGCCTTGACCGGACGTTTCCCAGTCTCCGGCTGTTCCACTTCCCGATAGTAGAGGTCAAGCCCCGCTTTTGCGGTTTCTTCCGAGATGAGGGGGTCAATGATGATGAGGCCTTCCTTTCCTTCGATGATGGTCATGTTAGAAAGATCAAACCCGCGAATCTGGTAGATGCCGTCCATGACCTTGAACAGCCCGCTTTTGGCATTGAGCTGGGAAACGCGCCATAAACTCGGGTTCACCGTATCAGGGGCCGGTTTGTCCTTGGTAAAGTCAAAGGCAGAGATGTCAAAGACCGTCCTCCCCTCCTTGTTTTTAATGTTCGGGTCCTTGAGGGTTGCCATGAATCCCTTTTCAGCATCCTGAAAGTCTTGCTTGTCGTTCTCGTCCAGGCCATGAGCACCGAGAAATTTTTGGTTGTATTCAATAGTATGGCTTGTCGCCTTTTTAGGCTGCTCTGCGCCCTGGGCGCCTATGCCTCCCCCTGCGAACATTGCCAGCAACATGGCAGCGAAATAATTGATTTTTATTTTCATGATCAGTTTTTATTAACGGGACGTGAAAAGTAAAAGAGCGGCCAGTCAGCCAGTTTTCACCTTGCAGGAAAATAGACTTGCCGTTAAAGAACAATGTTCGGAAAATGGCAGTATGTTAATGTTTGACTACCAGAGTTTTCTGGATATTTAACAGGAAATTCCACAACCAGGGAGGGTGTCTTTTGTTTTTTTATATTACTTATCCTGCTGATGGGTTGTGATTTATATCCGGAGTTGTTTGGCGGGGAGAATAAAGTGTCTGTATCCGAGTCATTTTTACATGCCTGTAGCAAATTTGTGGAAGAACATGGCTGGAAATGCAGGGAATGTTGTGCTAGGTAAGAAGGCATGGAAAGATTGTATCGTCCCAATGTGGCGGGGCTGTTGGTCCGGGAGGACGGAAAGCTGCTGGTTTGCGAACGTTCCAGGCAGAAAGGGGCCTGGCAGTTCCCTCAGGGGGGGATTGATCCGGGAGAAACTGCCACGGAGGCAGTGAAGCGGGAAGTCCGGGAGGAAGTGGGGTTCCTGCCGTCCCAGTATGATGTTGTGGAATCCCGGGGCGGCTATCGTTACGATTATCCGCCGGAGGTGCTGGAGTATGTCCGCGAAAAGCGGCAGCAGCCTTTTGTGGGGCAGGAGCAGGAGTATTTCCTGTGCCGGCTGCGTGCGGACGCTCCGGAGCCCAGCCTGGACCACCGGGAGTTCTGCGCCTACAGGTGGATAGCCCCGGCCCGGTTCAGGCTGGAGTGGCTGCCGGAGTTCAAGAAGGAGGTGTACGCCAGGGTGCTGGCGGATTTCTTCAATGTCCGGGCACGGGATAAGTGAAGTGGCTCAGCAGGTCGTGCGCGGCGGAGACGGGGTCCATCTTGTCCCCGGCCACCATGTTTTCCAGAACGGGCATGCGGGACGCCACGGCGGGATGCTGTTCAAAGGCGGTGAGCAGGGCTTCATGCACCAGGGCCTGAACCCATGAGAGGGACTGGTTCCGGCGGCGGTTGTACCAGAAGCCGGATTCCTTCATGCTGTCCCGGAAGCGGAAGAGCGTTTCTTCAATAGTGTCCAGTCCGCGCCCTTCCAGGGAGGAACAGGTGAGGACGGAGGGCGTCCAGCCGGGGGTGGGGCTTTGCAGGTAGTGGAGCACCATTTTCAGTTCCTGGCAGTGGGCCGCCGCCCGCTGGCGGTTGTCGCCGTCGTCCTTGGTGACTACCAGGATGTCCGCCAGCTCCATGATGCCGCGCTTGATGCCCTGGAGGTCGTCTCCGGCTCCGGTGATGAGCAGGAGCATGAAGATGTCCACCATGGAACGGACGGTGGTTTCCGACTGGCCGACGCCGACGGTTTCAATGAGGATAATGTCAAAGCCCGCGGCTTCGCACGCGATCATGGTTTCACGCGTTTTTCTGGCTACGCCGCCCAGGGAGCCGCCGGAGGGGGAAGGGCGGATGAAGGCGTTTTCCTCCCCGGAGAGTTCTTCCATGCGGGTTTTGTCCCCCATGATGGAACCGCGGGAAACGGAAGAGGACGGGTCAATGGCCAGCACGGCCACCTTGAAGCCTTTTTTGCACAGGTAGGTGCCGAAGGCTTCAATGAAGGAGGATTTGCCCGCGCCGGGAACGCCCGTGATGCCGATGCGGACGGCATTGCCCGAATGGGGCAGGAGCTTGGAGATGAGCGCCCGTGAGGCTTCCTGGTCTTTAGCGGCGTTGCTTTCTACCAGGGTGATGGCCCTCCCCAGCAGGGCGCGGTTCCCGGCCAGGACTCCCTGGGCCAGTTCTTCTACGGAGGGGCGGTGCGGACGTGCAAATTTAGTGCTGCTCATGGATAGAGAATGCGGATTATTTGAAAGGGGGTTCGTTTTCCTTGGTGCGCTCCATATCGTAGTTGAAACGTTTGAGGACAAATTGGCGCTGATCGGCCAGCTTGCGCTGGAAGTTTTCCCAGGAACGCACGTTCATTGGTGACCAGCCCGCTTCCGCAATGGCGCAGGCGCGGGGGTAGGTGCGGTAAAGCAGGTGGTTCAGGGTGGGGAGCTGTTCCGCCCACATGGTAGCCTGAACGCCGATGATATGGTCTGTTTCCTGCTCCGGCCTGCCGTAGGCGGGGTTCAGCTTGTAGCTTTGCTCCAGCGTAGTGGTGGGCATCCAGCCCCGGTTGTCCTGGCCGGGAATCTGGGGGTAGTCCAGATAGCAGTGTTCCCCGGCGGCGATGATGAGGGGAAGGCCCTGCTTTTTCGTTTCCGTGATGGTGGAGGGCGTCAAGCCCATGCGCCAGGTGAAGACGGTGTCTCCCTTGCGGTAAACGCTGGCCTGGGCCCACGGCTTTTCATACCAGAAGATGGGCTTTTTGCCGCGCGCGGCGAGCATGGAGGCCATTTTCGCTTCAAATTCCTTCAGTTCCTCGTGGACGTCCTTCATTCCCTTCTGCTGGCGGTATTTGACGCTGAGAGGGCATTTTTCCCAGGTTTTTTCCAGCGGGGCTTCGTCGCCGCCCAGGTGAACCATGGTGGACGGAAAGATGTCCCTGAGCTCGTCAAAGACGGCGGCATAGAATTTCCATATTTCCGGCTTGTGGGGGCATACCAGGTACAAGCCCACACCGCCGGTCGTGCTGACTTTCGTGTTGTGGTCTGGAAAGCAGAAGAATTCCGGATAGGCGGCGGCCAACGCCTGGTTGTGGCCCGGCATGTCTATTTCCGGGATGACCTCAATGCCGCGCGCGGCGCAGTACGCCACCAGGTCTTTCAGTTCCTGCCTGGTGTACATTCCTTCGTGGGGAGTGCCGTTGCCGAAGCTTTCCGCCCGTTTGGAAGAGATGCTTTTCAGTTTGGGATAGCCCGGCACAGGCAGGCGCCAGCCCTGGTCGTCCGTCAGGTGGAGCTGGAGCTTGTTGAATTTATAGTAGGCCATCAGGTCCACGAATTTCTTCAGGTCCTTGATGGGGATGAAGTGGCGCGCAGGGTCCACCATCATGCCGCGCCACGGGTAGCGCGGCTTGTCCTTGATGACTCCGCAGGGAATGCCTTCCGGATGCGCCGCCAGCTGGTCCTGGAGCTGCTGGAGAGTGACCAGTCCGTAGATACGGCCCTCTTTCCCGCCGGAAGAGAGGTGCACTCCCTGCGGGGTGACGGTGAGCTGATAGGCGTCCTTGCCCAGGGCAGGAGAGGTTTTGTCGGAGAGGAGCTTCAAGGTCCTGGTGGCGTTCCGCTTCAGCTCCGTTTTCTCCGGCTCCGGAATAATACTGTATTTTTCTGCTGGTGCGGCACACGCCATGGATGCAGAGAAGGCTGTGCAGGCCAGGAGGTAGATCAGTTTAAACATGACGGAGGGCTTTTTCAGAAGAGATTCTATCATGGAGAATCAGGAGTGATAAGGAAAAACGGCGGAATTACTTTTTGTTTTCCCACCGGAAGGGTGGCTCATTGTCCTTCGTGCGTTTCAAGTCGTAATTAAAGCGCTTGAGGACAAAGGGGCGGTGGTCGGCCACTTTCCTCTGGAAGTTTTCCCAGGAACGCACCTCCATGGGAGACCATCCCGCTTCCGCCAGGGCCATGGCGCGGGGATAGACGCGGTAAAGCAGGTGGTTCAGGTCCGGAAGGTGTTCCGCCCACACGGGAGCGTGCACGCCCCGGATGTGGCCTGCTTCCGCGGTGGATTTGCCGAAGGCCGGATCCAGTTCATAACATTTCTGCAAGGTCGTGGTTTGCATCCATCCCCAGTTGTATTGTCCCGGGAATTGAGGGAAATCCAGATAACAATATTCATTGGATGCCATAATCAGGTTCAGCCCGGCCTTTTTTGTTTTCTCAATGGCTTGGCGCGCCTGGTCCTGCCGCCACGCGTAAACTGTTTCGCCCGGGTGGTAGATGTCGGCGTTCCCTTCATACCAGAATTGCGGCGTTTGCCCGTTTTTGTCGAGCAGGGCTGTCATTTTGGCGAAGAAAGCCCTCATTTGTTCCTGTTCGTCTTTCATGCCTGCCTTGGTCCGGGCTTCCCGGCACAGGGGGCATTTTTTCCAGAGTTCCGTGGGGGCTTCGTCGCCGCCCAGGTGAACGGTATTGGACGGGAAGATGTCCTTGAGTTCCTTGAAGACGGCGGCGTAGAATTTCCAGACCTCCGGCTTCTGGGGACATACCAGTTCCTTGCTGTTGCCGGCCACTGTCCGTACCTTCATGTCCGGTTTGGGGAAGCAGAAGAATTCGGGGTAGGCGGCGGCCAACGCCTGGTTGTGGCCCGGCACGTCTATCTCCGGGATGACTTCAATGCCGCGCGCCGCACAGTAGGCCACCAGGTCTTTCAGCTCCTGTCTGGTGTACATTCCTTCATGGGGAATGCCGTCTCCGAAGCTTTCCTCCCGCTTGGAGGCGACGCTTTTCAGTCTGGGATAGCCCGGCACGGGCAGGCGCCAGCCCTGGTTGTCCGTCAGGTGCACATGGAGCTTGTTGAATTTGTAGTAGGCCATCAGGTCCACGAATTTCTTCAGGTCCTTGATGGGGATGAAGTGGCGCGCAGGGTCCACCATCATGCCGCGCCACGGGTAGCGCGGCTTGTCCTTGATGACTCCGCAGGGAATGCCTTCCGGATGCGCCGCCAGCTGGTCCTGGAGCTGCTGGAGAGTGACCAGTCCGTAGATACGGCCCTCTTTCCCGCCGGAAGAGAGGTGCACTCCCTGCGGGGTGACGGTGAGCTGATAGGCGTCCTTGCCCAGGGCAGGAGAGGTTTTGTCGGAGAGGAGCTTCAAGGTCCTGGTGGCGTTCCGCTTCAGCTCCGTTTTCTCCGGCTCCGGAATAATGCTGTATTTTTCTGCTGCTTCAGTTTGAAATACCGGGAACAGCAGCAATCCGGCCAGGAGTGGAAAAAGCCTTGTCATGTTTTCAGTATAAGCCGTGCCGGGAGAGAATCTTTCAAAAATTTGCTCCTTCATGAGCACGCGGCGGAATATGCTTCATGCCCGCTGAAAGGATATGGTGGACCCTTTGACAAAATGTTTCTCAGGAATTACCGGGGCTGGCATCCCGGCGGTCCGGACACAAGTTCCTTTCAGGGAAAGAGGAAGGGCCGGAAAGAGGGAAGGCCTTTTGTCTTTTTCCCATGGTCCGTCTGGCGCTGTTAGCGGCTATTTGACCGTTTTTCCAGGTCCGGGAATATTCCCTTACGGTTGAGGATGGAGAAAATGTGCATTTGCGTTCTTACTGTCCGTGTCCTCAGATCAACAGAAGGATTATTTGGAAAGGTGCCGTCCACGCTTTGAAGGGCTCCGCAGTTGCTGGAAAGTTCCGGACTTTTTCCTGGTCCAGAGGAACGTTAAAAGTAAAAAAGACCGCCTCCGGAGAGACGGCCTTTTTCTTAAAGGTGGTAGCCCTATGAGGACTCGAACCCCAAAATACGGAACCAGAATCCGCTGTGTTACCGATTACACTATAGGGCTATGTAACGGGCACCTTTGCGGTGCGGGCGAATTAAAGCGGAACCGGTTGTTCTTTGCAAGTTTTTTTTCACTCAAATGTGTGTTTTGAATAGAAAAAATGAATGCGGAGAAAAAAGGGCGGTCCAGCTTTTCTCCCGGGGTCATTCAGCCAGGGTTTGGAAGTAGGCTTTCACGTGTTCCCGGGCAATTTGCTGGTATTCCGCTTCTCCGTGCCTGCCCTGCGCCTGCTGCCAGGGGGAGGCCGGCGCTGTGTTGATGCGGCCAAGCTGCTGGGCCGTGTATTTGCCATAGACGTTCCAGATGTGTTCCAGAAAAGGGATGATGTCCGTTTCCTCTTCCAGGGGGGGCTGGCGGCGGCTGGGGTGTTCAATGATGGAGCAGGGCGGCTGGTCCTTGTATTCGTGATGAATGGAGGGGAGCACCGGCCCGCAGGTCCATGCTTCCGCCCGTTCGTTGATCAGGAAATCGCCGTGATGGTGCAGGTGCCACCAGTCCGCCAGAATGACCAGGTGGTTCAGTTTGACGGGCGTGAGAGGAAGGTTTTTTGCATTCGCCTGCTGAATGAACCAGTTGCAGAGCTTTTGCGTGGTAGTATGGTTTGCCATGCTGAAATGGGTTGCCCTTCATTATAAAAGGCCGGGGATATTTCACAATACTAAACAGGTTTCATTCTTGCGCGGTATGGAGAAGAGATGAGGCGGAGTGCCGGAAAAGGCGAACTTTCAGGTAAATTTATTTGAAGCAAGGAAAAAGAAGAAATAATTTGTGTCATGCAAAGCTTGGTATTCGCGCCAGTTCTTGTTGTGGGGGGAATGTAAAGTCGTTTGTTGAAAACAAATGGTGTTTTCAAACTCTAACAAAATGAAGAATAATTAAAATTATTGGGAATGAAATAAAGTTCCAGATTCCTGGAGCGTCCTTTAAAAAACATTTTGAATAGCAGTACTTTTTATGATTTGAATTATTTTAACCTAAAGCTCGTTCTGCCATGAATTTACATTATTTCTATCATTCCGGCTTGTTGGGGGCGGCCTGTCTCCTCTCTCCCGTTTATGGGGGATTGATGTCTGATTCCTTCGACGTTCAGACTTACCGTGATTTTGCGGAAAACCGGGGCATCTTTGGAATCAATGCCAAAGACGTCGCCATTTACGACAAGGAAGGCAATTACGTGGGCTCCATCCCCAAAATGATGAATTTTGACGGATTGGCGGACGCCCATGCCGGGGAAGCCGCTTTGGTAGGCGGCCCGGGTTTCATCGCCACCGTGTCCCATGATTACAATAACCAGACCATTACGTTTACCAAGCGTTTTGGAGCCACGGAAGGAACGCCGTTTTATGACGCCTACCGGAGCGTGGTAATCAAGAATGCCTGGGGCGACCAGACGAATTACACGTATGACTACCGCGTGCAGCGGTTGAGCAAGATCGTGACGGAAGCGGAATACGCCCCCTACCTGACGGATCCGGAATACCTGGACAACATGAAGGGACGGCTGGTTCTGCGTGCCGGGTCCGGAACCCAGGCTATTGCCACGGGGAACGGTAAACAGGACACGGTCAGCGGAGGTTATTCCTATTTGACCGGGGGAACCCTGGTTTTTGAGGGACAGGCCAGCGTTCCGGGAACAGGAGAGCCGGACCCTGAGAATGCCAAGACCTATCCGGCCTACCGTTTCTGGTACAATTTCAAGAAACCTTCGGAATCCAATCCCCTGCCTTCCGGCATATTGGCAGGGGACAGCGGAAGTCCCAGCTATGTATTTAATGAGAAGTCCGGCAGATGGGAATGGGTGGGGGCCGGTCAATCCCAGGGCGGTAGCGGCTACGGCGAGTTCAGCCAGATGCGCTCTGGCAACCAGTGGGCCAGCGATTACGTGGACAGTTTCAACCGCACCGTCAGCGTGTCGGAAGGGGGTGGGGATCTTCTGTGGAATGTGACGGATGGCGACGGAAACGGAACCTTCGTTCAGGGAGATATCAGTACGGATTACACCGGGCTGGCCTCCGGCCTGCGAGGAGATACCTCCACACAGGGAACGCGGGCCTCGGACACGCAGATAGGCGTGTGCAGCAATCTTATTTTTGACGGCTCCGGCGGCACCATTGTTCTCCAGGGCTCGGTGGATACGGGGGCGGGTTCCCTCACGTTCAACCGGGATTACGTATTGAGCGACGGAGGAAATGCCTCCTACCGTCTGAATACGGCGGGTTTCGTTGTGAACAAGGGGGCAACCGTGACGACGCTGCTGACCGGAACCTCCGGGGACGAGTGGCGGAAGATCGGGGAAGGTGATTTGATCGTCAGCGGCCACGGGAACAATGCGGCGGACATCAACGTGGGAGGAAGCGGGATGCTGATTCTGGACCGGGACGGCTACGCGGCGCACAACGTGAAGCTGAACGGCGGCGGAGTAATGGTGCGCCTGGCGGGGGAAAACCAAGTATCCGGGGAGTTCATCTTCGGCCACCGCGGGGGTGTGGTGGACATGTATGGGCACAATTTGACGCTGAACGCCATCACTCACCTGGATTCCGGAGCCGTTTTTGCCAATTACCTTGGCAATTCCACCGTAACGCTTACGTTCACGGGCTCCGGGGAACAGACGTTCCTGGGGGCTTTGCGGGACGGGGAGGCCGCTTCCCGTGGACTGATGAATGTGGTGTACGCACCCGGCACGGCGGAAGGGTCCGTCTGGAATCTGGCCGGCCATATTCTCAATACCGGAACGTGGACGGTGCAGGGAGGAGAGGTGAAGGTGGCCGGAGTGTATACCCTGCACGCGGGCGGCTATGTGGATGAGAACGACTGGCAGATGGCCTCCTTTTCCACCGGAACAGTGCAGGTGAACAGCGGCGCCCGGTTTACCACTGGCGGCCATTCCCTGGTAGTTTCCGCCGTGCAGGTGGATGACGGTGGCACGTATGGCGTGCTGGCCGGGGGAGACCACAGCGGAAACGTTGTGTTGTCCGGTGCCGCGTCGATGCTGCGTGCGGAAGTGGATTCCGGGTCCGCGACGGAGTCCGGCGTGATTTCCGGAGCCGGTTCCCTCGTGAAAACCGGGGAAGGAACCCTGCTTCTGAAAAACGGGAACAACAGTTTTTCCGGAACTGCCACGGTTGAAGAAGGCCTGGTGCGCGCCTCTTCCGCCGGGGCTCTCGGGCAGGCTGTCTGGTCGCTGGATGCCGCCGGAGCCCTGGCTGTGGAAGGCGCTGGTTTTTCCGCTATTGCCGGAAAGCTGGACCAGGCGTCTTCCGGAACGTTCGTGCTGCTGGAAGACCAGGCGGCGATTTCCGGCCTGAACGGCTTCAGAAACTTGTCCGTCGGCGCATTGGGAGAGGTGAATTTGGGAACACGGGGAACGACCGGCCTGCTTTCCGGCTGGACCGCGGATGGGGGCTGGTCCCTGGGCGGAGGCGGCGGAACGCTGACGGTGAACTTGAAGCTCAGCGGCTCCGGCACCCTGTCTATCGGCAACGGTTCCAATACCGGAACCGTAGTGCTTGCCAACGCGCACAATAGTGATTCGGAGGGTGGAGCTGCTTTCTCCGGAGTTATTGAACTGAATGGGGGAGTGAACCTCACCTACGCGGACGTGCGCTCCCTCGGGGTGCAGAACAAGAATGTGCTCGTCAAGTACGGAACATCCTTTGCCCTTGGGTCGGAAGCGGATGCCGCCCTGGCGCATGTTTCCAATGCTTCCGAAGGCGTTCTGCTCCTGTCGGGAACCCGTACGGCGGATTTGAATCTGGGCGGCATGGGACTGAATTCCGTGTGCATCGGGGCTGACGGACAGGCTGTTTTGTCCGGGGCCGTGACAGCCGGAACGCAGGGATATTTGTTCGGCGGAAACGGGATGCTGACCGTAGCCAGTTCGCTTGGCGGCAATTATTCCCTGACGGTGGATACCCAGGGCATGGGCACTGGCGGAGGAGTTATTCTGGCGGCTGACAATACGTATTCCGGTGAAACGCGCATCCTCTCCGGAGCCTCCCTGATGGTAGGGAACGGAGGAACCTCCGGCAGCCTGGGAACGGGAGCCGTTGCCAATGAAGGAACCCTGGCATTCAACAGGACGGACAGCGTGACGGCGGCGAATGCCATTTCCGGTACGGGCAGCCTGATCCAGAAAGGGAGTGGTGAGCTGGCGCTGACGGGGAACAATTCCTACAGCGGAACCACCACCATTGCGGCGGGAACGCTCACCATAGGGAATGGCGGTACAAGCGGTTCCCTGGGCGCCGGTGCAGTCGTCAACAACGGCGTGCTCGCCTTCAACAGGTCTGATTCGGTTGCCCTGAACACGAATGTGTCCGGAACAGGCTCGCTCGTGAAGAACGGTTCCGGCACGCTCACCATCCAGAAGATGCTTTCCTATACCGGAGGAACCACCGTGAATAAGGGCGTCCTTGTGGTGGGCTACGGAGGCGCCAACGGCATGATTCGCGGGAACCTGGCCATCCGGGAGGGAGCGCAGGTGACATTGAAGGGCGGTGACAGCTTCGGTTATTCCGGAGGGAACGCCTCCGTCAAGAACGTGAACATCAATGGAGGAACTCTGTATTTTGGAGACAACAAGAACCAGACGTTCCAGAATACGGTGTTCAACCTGACCGGAGGCGTTGTGGACGGCATAACGGGCGGTCGCATGGATATCTGGACGAATGCCGTCGTTAATGTGAAATCCGCAAACAGGGCATCTGAAATCAAGCGCGTCAACGTGCAGCTCAGGGATGCCAATCCTACGGTATTCATGGTGGACCGTGGAACCGCAGACGTGGATTTGAAAATATCCGCGAACATCGTGAACTCTTCCGGAGTTAAGGGGTCCTTCATCAAGAAAGGCGCCGGGATCATGGTGCTTTCCGGAAAGAATACCTATTCCGGTGGCACTACGGTCAACTGGGGGACGCTGGTGGCGGCCTCCAGCCAGGCTCTTGGAACCGGAGCGGCCTCCGTCAATTCCGGCGCGCGTTTGGCGCTGGGCGGCCTTGGCACGGATATTTCTTTCGTTGCCCTAGGGAATGACATCCTGGTGAAGAATGGCGGCATTCTGTCCGGTTCCGCCACCCTGTCCGGGAATACGACGCTCCAGTCCGGCTCCGTCTTTGAACTGACCTTGTCCATGGGCGGTTCCGCCGGGAATGAACTGGCGTACAACAGCCTGATGCTCCAGTCCGGTGTTTTCCAGATTGACGCGGGAGCCAAGCTGAAGCTGGCGGCGGTGTCTCTGGATTATTCCTCCGACTTCTGGGGGACCTCCCATATCCTGAACCTGATAGAAGGCGGCGCGAACGCCAGTTTGAAGGGGGCGTTTACGCTGGACCTGTCCGGAGCCGGAAATTATGGCTCCTATGGGTCCTGGTCCCTCCAGGGCGATGAGGATTCCAAAACCGTGAACATGGTCTGGACTCCCAATGCCGAGGCCGTTTTGGACCATTCGGAAACTGCGGCGTTGCTCGCGGCTCCGTCTCCTGCGCCGGTTCCGGAACCTTCCTCCGCGCTGCTGGTGCTGGCAGGCCTGGGGACGTGTATTTTCCGCCGCCGTGTGCGGTGAGCCTGATGAAGAACCCCGCCGCACTTCCCGAAGCCCTGCCGGATGTTCGTGAAAACGGTCTGGACTGGAAGATGGGAAGTGCGGCAGACTTGCCTGTTCCTTGTTTAATCATAACTTAATTTCAATTTCTTATGAATGTTCATCATTATTCCGGGCTGCTGGGGGCGGCCTGCCTCCTCACTCCCGCCTATGGCGGGTTGATGTCTGACTCGTTTGATGTTCAGACCTACCGTGATTTCGCGGAAAACCGGGGCATTTTTGATGTGAATGCCAAAGACGTCGCCATCTACGACAAGAATGGCAATTACGTGGGGACTATCCCCAAAATGATGAATTTTGACGGCGTGGCGGATGCCCATATCGGGGAGGCCGCGCTGGTGGGCGGTCCCGGCTTCATCGCCACCGTATCACATGATTATTATAACCATTTCGTTTCCTTTACGGTTCGTTTCGGTGCCAAGCAAGGAACTCCTTTTTACGATTCCTACCGTAGCGTTACGAGAAAGGATGCATGGGGTGATAAGTCCGATTTGACATACGACTACCGTGTGCAGCGATTGAGCAAGATCGTGACGGAGGCGGAATACGCACCTTACCTGACTGACCCGGAATACCTGGACAACATGAAAGGGAGGCTGGTCATGAGAGCTGGTTCCGGAGTTCAGGCTGTCGCCACAGGAAACGGCAAACAGGAAAAGATTGATGCCTCTTATGGCTATTTGACCGGAGGAACCCTTGTTTTTGAGGGGCAGGCCAGCGCTCCGGGAACAGGAGAGCCGGACCCGGAAAATGCCAAGACCTATCCGGCTTACCGGTTCTGGTACAATTTCAAGAAGCCTTCGGAGTCCAATCCATTGCCTTCCGGTGGATTGTCAGGGGATAGTGGAAGCCCGTGCTATGTGTACAATGAGAATTCCGGCAAGTGGGAGTGGGTAGGTGCGGCACAGTCTGCCAGTGGAAGCGGGTATGGACAGTTTACCCAGATGCGTTCCGGCAACCAGTGGGCCAGCGATTACGTGGACAGCTTCAACCGTACCATAAGCGTTGCGGCGAGCGGTGACGTACTGTGGAACGTGACGGATACGGACGGCAACGGGACCTTTGTGCAGGGAGGCGTGACTACGGATTACACCGGATTGGCGGCCGGATTACGCGGGGACACCTCCACGAAAGGTACACAAGCTACAAATGAGCAGTTGAACGCCTGCAATAATCTGATTTTTGACGGCTCCGGCGGCACAATCGTGCTCCAGGGGTCCGTGGATACCGGAGCGGGCTCCCTCACCTTCAACCGCGATTACGTGCTGAGCGACGGGGGCGATTCTTCCCGCCGCCTGAATACGGCGGGCTTTGTGGTGAACAAGGGAGCTCCGGTCACCACCTTGCTGACCGGAGCCTCCGGAGACGAGTGGAGGAAGATTGGGGAAGGCGATTTGATCGTCAGCGGCCACGGGAACAATGCGGCGGACATCAACGTGGGTGGCGGCGGAAATCTGATTCTGGACAGGGACGGCTACGCGGCCCGTAACGTGAAGCTGAACGGGGGCGGAGTAATGGTGCGCCTTGCCGGGGAAAACCAAGTGTCCGGGGAGTTCATCTTCGGCCACCGCGGGGGCGTGGTGGACATGTACGGGCATAATTTGACGCTGAATGCCATCACGCATCTGGATTCCGGAGCCTGCTTCGGCAATTTCCGTGCGAATACCGCCGTGACATTCACGTTTACGGGGCACGGGGCGCAGGACTATCTTGGAGGCTTCATGGACGGAGGGGCCTTGAAGGACGGCCAGCTTCATGTGGTGTACGCGCCCGGCACGGGAGAAGGTTCCGTCTGGAACCTGTCCGGGCATATTTTCAATACCGGGACGTGGACGGTGCAGGGAGGTGAGGTGAAGGTAGCCGGGGTGCATGCCCTGCACGCGGGCGGCTATGTGGATGAGAACGACTGGGAGACGGCCCTCTTTGCCACCGGAACGGTGAATGTGGAGAGCGGTGCGCGGTTCACGGCGGGAGGCCATGCGGAAGTTGGCTCTTCCGTGAACGTGGCGGACGGAGGGACATATGCCATTCTTTCCGGCGGCAGTCACAGCGGGAACGTGGCTCTATCCGGTTCCGGGGCCGTCATGAGGGCGGAAGTAGACTCCGGTTCCGCGACGGAATCCGGCGTTATTTCAGGAACCGGCTCTCTTGTGAAAACCGGAGAAGGAACGCTGGTGCTGACCGGGGCCAATTCCTATTCCGGCGGTACCGTCATTGATGCGGGGACGCTCGCCGTGGGTGACGGGGAAAAAGACGGTTCCCTGGGTACGGGAACGATTGTCAACAATGGAACCCTCGCTTTCAATTCGCTCCACGCCAGCTCCGTTAATTTGCAAATATCCGGGACGGGCCGCCTCGTGAAAAACGGTTCCGGAATGCTCGCCGTGCAGAAACACCAGGCTTATACCGGAGGAACTACGGTCAATGAAGGAACGCTGATGCTTATTTCAGGAGGTGAGGAAGGTATTATCCGCGGAGGGCTGGTTATCAACCGGGGCGCAACGGTTTCCCTGCGCGGGGTGGACTGTTTCGGCAATTCGGGAAATGAGGCCTGCGTCAGCCATGTGGAAATTAACGGAGGAACCCTGTTCCAGAATGATACCAGGAACCAGACCTTCCGGAACATGACCGTCACCCTGGCAGGAGGGACGCTGGACGGCGTGGCGAAGGGAAGCATGGAGGTCTGGACGGATACCGTTTTCCAGGTAAGGGCGGCGGACAGGGCCTCGGAAATCAGGACGGTTAATGTCAAGCTGAGGGGAAGCAGTCCTGCTGTCTTTGCGGTGGAGCGCGGCACGGCGGAGGCGGATTTAAAAGTATCAGCCAACATCGTCAATTACTCCGGAGCAAAGGGCTCCGTTGCCAAGACAGGAGAGGGGATCATGGTTTTATCCGGAAAGAATACCTATTCCGGCGGAACGTCCGTCAATGGGGGAACGCTGGCAGCGGCCTCCAACCAGGCTCTCGGGACGGGGATGGCGACGGTCAATTCCGGCGCGCATCTGGCGCTGGGCGGCCTTGGCACGGATATTTCTTCCGTTGCCCTAGGGAATGACATCCTGGTGAAGAATGGCGGCATTCTGTCCGGTTCCGCCACCCTGTCCGGGAATACGACGCTCCAGTCCGGCTCCGTCTTTGAACTGACCTTGTCCATGGGCGGCTCCGCCGGGAATGAACTGGCGTACAATAGCCTGATGCTCCAGTCCGGCGTCTTCCAGATTGACGCGGGGGCCAAGCTGAAGCTGGCGGCGTTGAGCCTCGACTATTCCACCGACTTCTGGGGAACCTCCCACATCCTGAACTTCATTGAGGGGGGGAGCGAACGCGACCCTGACGGGTAATTTCACGCTGGATGCGTCTTCCGCCGGAGATTACGCGGCGTACGGCCAGTGGAGCCTCCAGAAGAACGAGGATTCCAAGGAAGTGAGCATGGTGTGGACGCCGAATGCGGCTCCGGAAGCTTCTTCAGCCATGGCATCGGCGTTTACGGCTACGGCGCCTGCTCCTGTTCCTGAACCGTCCTCCTGCATGCTGCTGATGGCTGCCCTGGGAGCGGTGTTCCTGCGCCGTTCCGTTCCGGGGAACGAATAAAAAAGGCCTGTAAATTCAACGCGCCGCATTCCGGAGGGAGTGCGGCGCGCTGCTTTTCCGCGGTTCCGGGAAGGATACGGGATGCTTTAAAGAGGAAGAATGCGCGCTCTCCGCGCTACTTCTTCCGGAGAAAGGGAGTACAGGCTGTCCAGCAGGGAGACGGCAAAAGAGCCCGGAGCGGGACTCTGTTCAAAGGCCATTTCCCCCGCGATGCCCATCAATACGGCCGTAGAGACGGCCGCTTGCAAGGGGGAGGAGGAGACGGCGGCGCAGGCGGCGGCCAGCGCGCCCATGGAACAGCCCACGCCCGTGACGCGGGACATCATGGCATGGCCGTTTTCCGTGGCAATGACTTGGCGGCCGTCCGTGGAATAGTCCGTGCGGCCCGTGACGAGGACAGCCGCCCCCGTATGCAGGGCCAGTTCCCTGGCCGCCTGCAGGGCGTCTGCGCTGGAGCTGGTGCTTTCCGGTCCCTTCGTGACGGAGGAGTACCCGGCCAGAGCCATGATTTCAGAGGCGTTCCCGCGGATGATGCGGGGCCGCCTTTCCTTCAACTGCTCCGCCAGCCGCGTGCGCAGGGAAAGAGCTCCCACGGCCACCGGGTCCAGAACCCAGGGGATGCCAAGCCGGTTGGCTTCCTGCACCGCCGTCTGCATGACGGCTCCCTGTTCGCGCGTCACGGTGCCCAGGTTGACCAGCAGGGCGCCTGCTCCGCCGCGGAGCATTTCCACCGCTTCCTCCGCATCGTTAAGCATGGCGGGAACGGCTCCTGCGGCCAGCAGCAGGTTGGCCGTCAAGGGCTGGACGACGGAGTTGGTCAGGGAGAGAACCAGCGGGGCCGCCTCCCGGATTTTTTCCAGATCGGCGGAGACGGCATGGACGAGGTCGGTTGATGAAGGCATGGCGTTTGAAGGAATACTCAGTGTCCGGTTGTTTCCGGAGGGAGGACGGTCAGGCCAGCGCCCGTGCGGCGGCTTCCGGGTCTTCCGCTCCGCAAATGGCGGAGACGACGGCAATGCCGGCCGCCGCTCCCGTGGCGCGCACCAGCCGGGCGCGCTCCGAGTCCAGCCCGCCGATGGCGACGACGGGCAGGGGGGACTGGGATGCCAGAGCGGTAAAGCCCTCCACGCCCAGCACGGGCGGAGCGTTCAGCTTGGAGATGGTGGGAAAGACAGGCCCCATGCCCAGGTAGTCCACCAGGGCGGCGTCTACGGCGCGGAGCTGGTCCGCGTTGGAGACGGAAAGCCCCAGAATCCTGTCCGGGCCGATCATGGCCCTGACGGCAGGAACCGGCAGGTCACGCTGGCCGATGTGGACGCCGTCCGCGTCCAGCGCCAGGGCCAGGTCAATGCGGTTGTTGACGATGAAGGGAACGCCGCGGGACGCCAGGAAGTCCCGGATGGGCAGCGCTTCCCGGTAGCAGGTGCCCGCGTCCGGATTGGTGGAGCGGTACTGCACGATGGTGACGCCGCCGTCCACCGCCCTCTGGACGGTTTCCAGAAGGCTGTGGCGGCATTTGGCCGCTTCATCAGTGACCAGGTAGAGATGGAGGCTGAATTCTTTCATGGCTGGAGGATGGGAAGGATTAGTCCGTGAACAGGGGGGTGGAGAGGTAGCGGTCCCCCGTGTCCGGCAGCAGGACCACGATGGTCTTGCCTGCGTTTTCCGGGCGCTGTGCCACCTGCGTGGCGGCCCAGAGCGCTGCGCCGGAGGAAATGCCCGTCAGCACGCCGTCCGTGCGCGCCAGCTCCTTGCCGGTGGCGAAGGCGTCTTCATTGGTGACGGTGATGACTTCGTCATACACGGAGGTATCCAGCGTTTCCGGCACGAAACCCGCGCCAATGCCCTGAATCTTGTGGGGGCCGGCGGTCCCCTGGGTCAGCACGGGGGAAGCGGACGGCTCCACGGCCACGATCCGTATTTCCGGATTGCGTGATTTGAGGTACTTGCCTACGCCCGTAATCGTGCCTCCGGTGCCGATGCCTGCTACGAAGATGTCCACCTTGCCGTCCGTGTCGTTCCAGATTTCCGGTCCGGTGGTCCGGAAATGGACTTCCGGGTTGGCCGGGTTGACGAACTGGCCGGGAATGAAGCTGTTGGGGAGTCCTGCGGCCAGTTCCTCCGCCTTGGCAATGGCTCCCTTCATGCCCAGCGCGCCGTCCGTCAGCACCAGTTCCGCGCCGTAGGCCTTCAGCAGGTTGCGGCGTTCCACGCTCATCGTTTCAGGCATGGTCAGGATGATCCTGTACCCGCGGGAGGCGGCCACCGCCGCCAGGCC
>OBYB01000724.1_pt1 | contig 19434 bp, 19 predicted proteins | sample 1538181 | NCBI WGS metagenome assembly OBYB01 (sample SAMEA2580157, study PRJEB22360) | human gut metagenome | biome: human gut; feature: human-associated habitat; material: faeces | place: Denmark | collected 2008/2010 | reverse complement strand
AAGAACCGCGGGACACGCGGGGATAGCCTGTTTTAGCTTTGCCCTGAAGGGCAATCGAGCAGGAAGCCCCATTTCAAAATCTGTAAGATTTAAGTGGCGGGAGCATGTCACTGGAGCTGTATTATGTGCAGGAATCGCAGTGATCCTGACAGCATTATGCAGTGTTTTATGTCCTCAGATTTTGCATATTTTATCTGTACCAGAGGACATTTATGACAATGCATACAGCTATCTGCTGATTATTTTCCTGGGGATTCCCTTTACGATTTTATATAACTACCTGTCCAGTATTTTACGATCAGTGGGAGACAGCAGGACACCGTTTATATTTCTGGCGTTATCTGCTGTTCTGAACATTTTTCTGGATTTATTCTGTATTATAGTGCTGAGACTTGGATGTGCCGGAGCTGCTATTGCAACGATTTCTGCACAGGCGATCAGTGGGATTTTGTGCCTTGTTTTTATTATCCGCAAAATGAAACTTCTGTGGCTCAAGAAAGAAAACAGGGCAATAAAGGGGGGATGCAGTAAAGGAGCTTCTGGCAATGGGAATGCCTACGGGACTTCAGTTCTCCATCACAGCTATCGGAAGTATGGTCATGCAGTCTGCCAATAATGGACTTGGAAGCACTTATGTATCTGCATTTACGGCAGCAATGAAGATCAAGCAGTTTACCATGTGTCCGTTCGATGCTATCGCAACCTCTGCATCTGTATTCTGTAGCCAGAATCTTGGCGCAGGACAGTCTGACAGGATTAAAAAAGGTCTGCGCTGTGGTATTGCAGTAGGAATTTTACTGATTTTTGCAGGGCATACACTTTCTATGCTGTTTGTTGGAAAGAGTGCGGTGGCAGTTCTGGATGCCTCTGCCAAATACCTCAGATGTATGGGATTTTTCTACTGGAGTCTTGGTATTCTCAATGTCGCCCGTATGGTCACTCAGGGACTTGGATATTCAGGTAGAGCCGTTTTCTCCGGCGTAACAGAAATGATTGCCAGAACAGTTGTCTGTCTTGGATTTGTAGGAACTTTTGGCTTCACAGCCATCTGCTTCGCAGACCAGACTGCCTGGATCACAGCAACCTGCTATATTTTTCCGACATGCCTGTGGTGCATCCGAAAGTCTACAAAAATGCTTGCATCTATAGCAGTCCGAGTAAATAATGCATCATAATCCAGCCCATCAGAGTGTGAAATTCTGCGTCATATATCTTCCTTGTCTTTCGCACTCTGCTGAACTGTCTTAAATGCATTATTTATTAGGACTGCTATAAAAAAGTATGACAAAATAAGAAAACAGCTATGCAAGAGCAGCAGATAAAAATATCTGTACTCTTCATAGCTGTTTTTATGTATGGTTTATATATGGTAAAGCTATTGACTATATGGATATCAGGTTAAAAGAGCTTCTGCTCAGATGCTTTTTTATCCGTAAATGGTCCTGCGACAGTTTTGACATCTCTGTGATTTCCAAAGAAATCCTGATTAAAGATAATCGGGCTTCCGTCAGGATTTTCGTATTTCTGCTCCGGTTCGAATGCCATACCAAGTGTTTCAGTTGAGATGATACCGTCGTTTTCTTCTTTGATGATATCATACAGGTTGGTCTTCAGATACCAGCCATCTTCTTTCTCTTCAACAGAGATATCTACAGTGTGTTCTGTATCTGTGACTGCATCTGTTTCTTTTTCCCATGCACGTGCTCCATTGAAATAGAGATTGCCGGATGCCCATACAGGAAGATGATCATAATAGCAGTTGCCTGTTGTTTCAGAACCCATTCCGCAGTAACCTTCGAACTGTCTGTTCCATTCATCAAAGGTTGGATATCCGTTAAATTTGAAAGTTCCTGTGATCACATTGCAGTCATCCCACATATTTCCATTGTTACCCATAAGATCAGCCAGATCCTGCATACAAGGACGGATCGGTTTCTGAACGAAGATGTTGTTGTAGAATCTGTCATCTCCATGAAGGATGGTCATAAATCCTGCAACCTGAGTTCCGTGTTTGGTGTGATATGGAGTATATCTCGGAGATGGAATATCAGGTGCACCGTTGTCTGTACCGATACCAACAGAAACGAAGCCGCCGCAGATCATGTTATGTACAAGGGCAACACCCTGGGTTGCAATTTTCAGTGCACGGTCAGACAGCAGGATATTGTGGTCGATTAATGTCGGACCATGGGAAACCTCAACGAAGATATCTTCTCCTACGCTTGTGACAGCGTCATCCCCTGCCTCGAAGTCATTAGGAAGAGCATTGTCATGGAAGAGATTTCCTGTAACGCGGGTTCCCTGTGCCTGCCAGTCAAGCCACAGACCACGGGTGCAGTTGTGGATATGGTTGCGGCGGAAAATAACATCGATAGCAGCATGCATTTTGATACCGCCAATCTCTGCTCCTGCCAGATTCTGCTTGTTATTAATGTGGTGGATATGGTTGTCTTCAATAACAGAGAATACGCCTCCAAGATGTCCTACAATACCTGTCTGACCGCAGTCATGGATTTCACATCTGCGCACAATATGGGAACCGATGTGTTCTTTATCCCATCCTTCATAGGAAGCCTGGCAGATGCAGTCGCGTTCTGTCTGAGTTCCGTCTTTGTATTTCCACTTTAACCATTTGTTATCATTTTCAGGCTGCAGATATTTACCAAGAGAAATACCGCTGCATTTGGATTCATAGATTTCACAGTCTTCGATGATCCATCCTTTGGACCAGTGAGGACCGACCATTCCCTCCTGATAAGCGGTAGGGGGAGCCCACTGAGTAGCAGCCTGACTGATGCGGAAACCGGAGAGAGTGATATATCCGATTCCTTCACTTTCTGGATAGAAGCAGTTTCTTCTTACACTGATCTCAACATTTTCTTTATTGGGATCTTTTTCATGGAAGTTTGCATAAATAATTGTCTGATTATTGGCTTCATCCTGTTCTGCGTACCATGTATATACAGAGAAATCAGGATCCCATGAGATAGTACTTTTTTGTGGATTTTTAACTTTATCCAGAGTGGTTACTTCATACATGGATTTTTCATTCAGATATACATCTCCTGTATGAGCAATAAATGTAGCGATAAACCAATCTCCGGATACCAGGGTAGTAAATGGGTTATAATCACCGAAGATTCCGTTCGGAATGACTGCTTTCCATACAGTGCCTTCTACATTTTCCCAGTCTTTGACAGCTTCACTTCCTGTAATGTGCGCCTGTCCTTTTATTGCAGAACGGTAGGTGATACGCTTGTCTGCCGTTCCAGCGTGAATCGGATTAACAGCTTCACGGTATAATCCCGGTGCAACGATGACTTCATCTCCCGGAAGTGCCTTTGCAGCGGCCTCCTGAATAGTTTTGAATGGATTTTCTTTTGTTCCGTTTCCGGTCTGGATCACGGATGCATCAACGTAAATAATCATTATAAAAACCTCCCGGCCTTCTGGCCTGAATCCTTCTGTTTGCGGGCGAAATGCCCATAAGATATGTAATCTAGTGTAGCATGTAGATATGCAGCGAAACAATGGAATCCTGTGTCATTTTGTATGAATTTTGTGATGATTCATTACTGTTCACTGAAAACGTCGGATTCGAAAATAAGAGAACGAAAGAATTTCTGGCAAAAATCCTGTAAATAGAATAAATCTTGATACTTAAAACTTAAAATAGTGAGTAAATACCGGGCTTTATTTACCAGTAACTTTTACCTGCATATTACATAGATTTTGATGTAAATACTCTGCAGATGAGATATTATAAAAAATACAAATATTTTCAGAAAGTGCAGGCTATCATGAATAAAAAGAAATCAAAGAATAAAAAACAGGATAAGCAGAGTGAGAAGCCGGTTCCGAGGAAAAAGGAAGAGGAGCAGACAGAAGGAACTGGTAGAAATTCAGCTCAGAACCCTTGCTATGGATTACTGGTCTGTACTGGAATATCATATATATACTGCCTGGATTTCAAAAACAAAAATCCAGGCAGTTATTTTAATACCAGCGTGTCATTGGCAGATCATTATTGATTCCTTTGGTCATCAGAATCTGGTGCAGATCAATAATTCCGTTATGGAAGGTTGCAGCACATGCTGACAGGTAAAGTTCCCACATACGCAGGAAGGATTCATCAAACATGGTCTTTTCCTTTTCTATATTCTCATGGAAATTCTTTTCCCAGTGGAGCAGAGTTTTATTGTAATGCAGACGCAGATTTTCAATGTCCAGAGTGTGGAAATTGTCCTCTGCCATATGATTCAGGATTTCTCTCAGACTGGGAACGGTTCCGCCTGGAAAGATATATTTCTTGATCCATGGATCACCCGGATGTTCTTTCAGTGCACTGATAAAATGAAGCAGGAATAATCCGCCCGGTTTCAGAACTTTCTCTACACAGTCAAGGAAGAGCTGATAATTGTCACGGCCAACATGTTCCAGCATTCCCACACTGACTACCCGGTCAAACTGATAGTTATGTTTCGGCAGATCACGGTAATCCATCAGTTCCACTGTAAGATAATCTTCCAGGCCCTGATCTTTGATGCGCTTTTGGAATTCTGTATATTGTTCGTGGCTTAAAGTGATTCCTGTACCATGTACTTTGTATTTTTTGGCAGCCTCAATCAGCAGAAAACCCCATCCGCAGCCGATATCAAGAAGACTCATACCTTCTTCCAGGTGTAATTTTTTCAGAATATAATCTACTTTATTAACCTGTGCCTGATATAAAGAGTCATCGTCATGAATGAAGTAGCCACAGGAATAACTCATGGTTTCGTCCAGCCATAATTTATAAAAATCATTTCCGATATCATAGTGGCTGGTGACTTCCTTTTCCTGATTTTTTTTGGATGTAGAACTGAACATGATCTTTTTCAGAGCAGATTCATTGGTAGAAAATTTGCTCATCTGTCCCAGAAAATGATCCAGTGCCTCGTAAAGATTTCCTTCAATATCCAGATCTCCCCGCATATAAGCCTCGCCTAATGCCAGGGAAGTGCTTTTGAGTAGCTCGGCCAGAGGAATTGTTTCCTTAAAATTTACTGTAAATGTGGGTTCTCCCTCTCCGATTGGATATTCGGAATTCTTGAACTTTATCAGAAATGGATAGTCCGTAAAGCGTTCAAGGAATTGCACCATTGCCTTTTCTTCAGCCTTTTCTCCTAATGTCTCAAACATAATAGTTTACCTCCTTTAACACCAAACTATGATACACCTTTGGGGGCGCTTATCGTCAAGGGGAGAATTAAACAAAGATATCTGGAAAATTGGTCAGACTTGTAGCAGAATAATGGAAATAGAAGAAGAAACAAAAAGTTCACAAAAAACATCTTGACCATCAAAGAAACACAAGTTATAATCCCCTATATAAAAATTTTCGTGCAAAGAGCAGACAATGGGGTCTGAGAAAGAATCCCATTGCCTGCTCTTTTTTGCGTACTACGAAGATTTTTTCATATTATAATCCGCACAATTCGAGAGGAGGAATATCATGAGGCTGAATCCCAAAGAACAGGAAAAATTAATGCTTCATATGGCAGGAAATCTTGCAAAAGAGAGAAAGGAAAGAGGTCTGAAACTGAATTACGTGGAGGCACTTGCGTATATCAGTTCTGAACTCCTGGAGCTTGCAAGAGATGGTAAAACAGTAGTAGAGCTGATGCAGCTTGGAACCAAGATTCTTACAAAGGATGATGTAATGGACGGTGTTGCTGATATGATCGGTGAAGTTCAGGTAGAGGCAACATTCCCGGATGGAACCAAGCTTGTGACAGTACATAATCCAATTCAGTAAGGAGGAGAATGAGCATGAAGATCGGTGAAATTATGGCCGCAGATCGTGAGATCACACTTAATGAAGGCAAGAAAACAGTGACAGTAACAGTGGCAAACAAAGGCGACAGACCAGTTCAGGTTGGTTCTCATTTTCACTTCTTTGAAGTAAATAAATGCCTTTCTTTTGACAGGGAAAAAGCCTATGGATATCATCTGGACATTCCTTCAGGAACATCTGTAAGATTTGAGCCGGGTGAAGAAAAAGAGGTTCAGCTTACAGAAATGGGCGGCAGACAGAGAGTATTCGGACTGAATGATCTCACCCGCGCCCAGGCAACTGACGATACAAAAGCAGCATCCATGGAAACTGCGAAATTAAAAGGATTTCTGTAAGGAGGGACAATAATGAGTACAAAAATTTCCGGAAGCAAATATGCGGCAATGTATGGCCCGACTACAGGAGATAAGGTACGTCTGGCAGATACAAGCCTTGTGATCGAGGTAGAAAAAGATTATACAACCTATGGAGACGAAGTAAAGTTCGGCGGCGGCAAGACAATCCGTGACGGTATGGGACAGTCTGTAAAAACCTGCAGTAAAGACGGAGATCTGGATCTGGTAATTACCAATGCATTGATCGTAGACTCTACAGGAATCGTAAAAGCAGATATCGGTATCAAAGACGGCAAAATCGCAGGAATCGGTAAAGCCGGAAATCCGGACATTATGAATGGTGTGACACCCGGAATGACAGTGGGTGCATCTACAGAAGCACTTGCAGGAGAGGGAATGATCGTAACTGCAGGTGGAATTGATACCCATATCCATTTCATCAGTCCGCAGCAGATCGACTGTGCATTGTACAGCGGTGTAACTACTATGATCGGTGGTGGTACAGGCCCTGCAGACGGTACAAATGCGACTACCTGTACACCTGGACCATGGAACTTAAAAATGATGTTAAAGGCAGCCGAGGAATACCCGATGAACTTAGGCTTCCTTGGAAAGGGTAACTGCTCAGACGAAGCTCCTCTCATTGAGCAGGTCAAGGCCGGAGCTATGGGACTGAAGATTCATGAGGACTGGGGTGCAACACCTGCAGTTATCAATCACTGTCTGAATGTGGCAGATGAATATGATGTACAGGTTGCCATCCATACAGACACATTAAATGAAGGTGGATGTGTGGAAGATACACTTGCAGCCATCGGCGGCAGAACCATCCACACTTATCATACAGAGGGTGCAGGCGGTGGACATGCACCGGATATCATCCGCGCAGCAGCAGCTCCGAACGTACTGCCATCCTCCACAAACCCAACAATGCCATATACAGTAAACACTCTGGATGAGCATCTGGATATGCTGATGGTCTGCCATCATCTTGACAAGAGAATCCCGGAAGATGTTGCATTTGCAGATTCCCGAATCCGTCCTGAGACAATCGCAGCAGAGGATGTTCTTCATGATATGGGTATCTTCAGTATGATGAGCTCTGACTCTCAGGCTATGGGACGTGTAGGTGAGGTTATCACACGTACCTGGCAGACAGCAAGTAAGATGAAAGATGAGAGAGGCGCACTTCCGGAAGATGCAGGACATGACAATGACAACTTCCGTGTAAAACGTTATATCTCCAAATATACCATCAACCCGGCGATCACACACGGTATTTCCCAGTATGTGGGCTCTGTGGAAGAAGGTAAATTCGCAGATCTCGTTCTCTGGAATCCTGTATTCTTTGGCGCAAAACCGGATATTATCATCAAAGGCGGTATGATCATTGCATCTAAGATGGGCGATGCAAATGCATCCATTCCGACTACACAGCCGGTTCTCTATCAGCCAATGTTTGCAGCTCATGGAAAAGCTAAGAATGAAGCCTGCCTGACCTTTGTATCCCAGGCTGCCATGGATGAGAACGTAAAAGAGAAATACGGTCTTGAGAAAACCGTAGTACCTGTAAAGGGATGCAGAAATATCAGCAAAAAAGATATGGTATTTAACGACAGAACACCGGAACTGACTGTAGATCCGGAGACATATAAGGTTACTGTTGACGGCGAAGAGATCACTTCCAAACCGGCAGAGAAACTTCCGCTGACACAGCTTTACAGTCTGTTCTAAAAACTCTGAATAGTTACAATCTGGTTATCTGATCATAAAAATGATATTCGCAGGACTGTTATTTATGAAGTTTTGTGAGAACTTTTATAAGAACTTACCAAACAATATAATGACAGTCCTGTCAGTATAAAATTCTGATTTTTATATGAAAATAAGCTGGATTTATTCATCTTGTTATGCGTGTTGAATAAAAGTATTTCCACTTACGAAATATAAACAGAAAAATATACTGAAGAAGCAGGAGAGGAGAGAATATTATGTTAGGAGTTTGTCTTTTATTCGTAGGAATCGTACTGATCAACAACGGTATGTGTTCTTTATACAATGTAGACGGAAAATCAACCGCCATTATGAACATCTTTACAGGTGGTCTTTCTTTATTTATTAACTTTGTCAATCTGGTGCAGGGCAATTATTATGCAGCAGGAACAGGACTGTTGTTCTGCTTTACCTATCTTTTCGTAGCCCTGAGTAAATTCCTGAAAGCAAGCCCTATCCCATTTGCATGGTTTTCTACTTTTGTAGCCATCAATGCGGTGATCTTCGGTACAATCGAGGGATTTACAGGAAGCACTGCACTGGGAATCACACCAGACATCCGCTGGGCAGCAATCTGGTATCTGTGGGCAATTCTCTGGGGAACTGCTTTCGTAGAAGATATCTGCGGAAAAAAAATGGGAAAATTTGTTCCATATCTTCAGGTATTTGAAGGAATCGTAACTGCATGGGTCCCTGGAGTTATGATGTTACTTCAGATTTGGTAAAAAATAAATCTGATAAGAAATTTTTATCGGATTCAGGAGGTCGAAAATAATGCTGTGTGAACAGGTTTTGGGAAAGCTTCATGACTTTGATACTACAGGAAAAACCATAGAATATGTAGATATTGAATGGCACGAAGCATTCAAGAAAATACATAAAAAAACAACAGACAAAGGAACAGAAGTGGGAATCCGAATGGACGATTCCATTCTCGCCAGAGGTCTGTATCAGGATGATGTGATCTACGCAGATGATGAGAAGCTTGTAGTGGTAAATACACCGCCATGCGAAGTTATCCGTGTTTCTTTGACTCCGGGACATGAGAAAATGTCTGCAAAAGTCTGCTACGAAATCGGAAACAGACATGCACCGCTTTTCTGGGGAGAGAATGATACGTTTATCACGATCTATAACGAGCCAATGCTTGTTATGCTTCAGAAAATCCATGGAGTTCAGGCGGAGAAAGAAGTGCTGAAGCTGGATTTTGACAGGAGAATTTCTGCAAGTATTCATAATCATCATCACTAAATTTATCTGGATAATCAATATGCAAATGAATTATTATGGAGGTTCTTCATGTCAGAAAAACAATTTTATTTACTGCAGGTAAATGATGCGTTATTTCCAATCGGAGGCTATTCTCATTCACAGGGACTGGAGACTTATATCCAGCGGGGAATTGTCCACGATGTAGACACAGCCAGAGAATATATTACGCACAAAATCAAATGGAATCTTGCATACACAGAGCTTCTGGCAGCCAGACTAGCCTATGAAGCGGCTGAGAAAAAAGACCTGAAAGAACTTCTATATCTGGAAGAACTTCTGGAAGCATCAAGAATTCCTATGGAGCAGAGAGAGGCAGCCAGAAAAATGGGTTCCCGTTTCGCAAAAACCATTGAGAAACTTGGATTATCCATCAGTGAAAACGGGATTTTCAGAGAATATCTGGATGCACGAAAAGGAAAAGCAGTAAATCATTGCTGTATTTACGGAGTTTTCTGCGCAGAAATGCAGATTCCGCTGGAGAAAGCCTTAACGCATTATCTCTATGCACAGACCTCAGCTATTGTGACAAACTGTGTAAAAACAATTCCATTGAGTCAGACATCCGGGCAGCAGCTGCTAAGTGGCTGTTATGGAGAATTTGACGAGATATTAAAAGATGTGATGACAAGAAGTGAAGAAGATATGTGTCTCTCTGCGCCGGGATTTGATATCAGAGGAATCCAGCATGAGAAACTCTATTCCAGGTTATATATGTCGTAGTTTGAATCTGACATTAGTTTTTCCAGGCTAAAATGTGAATAGAAATAGAATCATGTGCATAATATGAAATCTTAAAAATTTATATGTGGAAAATTAGCGAACAGATTATAAGAAGCTATCAACAAGTAAAGTAGAAAAGAGGAAATCGGTATGTCATATGTAAAAATCGGAGTTGCCGGACCTGTAGGTTCCGGAAAAACAGCACTTATTGAAGCATTGTCAAGAAAGATGGCAAAAGATTACAGCATCGGCGTCATCACAAACGATATTTATACAAAGGAAGACGCACAGTTTCTGGCAAAGAACAGTGTTCTTCCGGTAGAGCGTATCATTGGTGTGGAAACAGGCGGCTGTCCTCATACAGCGATCCGCGAAGACGCTTCCATGAATCTGGAAGCAGTAGATGAGATGATGGAGCGTTTCCCTGATATTGAACTTCTTTTCATCGAAAGTGGTGGAGATAATCTGTCTGCAACATTCAGTCCGGAACTGGTAGATGCAACCATCTTCGTCATTGATGTAGCAGAAGGAGATAAGATTCCACGTAAAGGCGGTCCTGGAATCACACGCTCTGATCTCCTTGTCATCAACAAGATCGACCTGGCTCCATATGTAGGTGCAAGTCTCGAAGTAATGGAAAGAGACTCCAGAAAAATGCGCGGTGACAGACCATTCCAGTTCACAAATATCCGCGGAGATGAGAACGTGGATAAAGTAGTGGAATGGATTAAGAAGAATGTACTCTTAGAAGGAATGTAAAGAAAGCCTATGGATAACAAATTTGGAAAAGTTTCCCGTATCAGTGCCTGCGCCGCACTGAAAGATGGAAAAACCATTCTGGAAGACCTGTCTTTTACAGCACCATACAAGATCATGACACCTTTTGAAAAGGAAAATGGAGGAATCCAGATCATGCCTCTCTGCGCATCTGCCGGAATCATGGCAGGAGATTCACAGGAATTTTCCTACCATGTAAAAGAAGGTGCAGACCTGGAGATTCTGTCCCAGTCTTTCGAGAAGATTCACAAGATGGATGAAGGCTCTGCCAGCCGTACCATAGAAGTGCAGGTAGATAAAAATGCTGCATTATACTATTATCCTCAGCCTGTAATCCCTTTTGCACAGTCTGCTTTTGACAGCAAAATGACGATTCATCTGGAAGATGAAACTTCGAAATTGTTTTTGCTGGAGATCATTTCCTGTGGTCGAAATGCACATGAGGAACGATTTCAGTATCGCAGATTTTCCTCAAAGGTATTGCTGTACCGGGGTGAAAAACTGATCTACAGAGACAACACCCGATACGAACCAGACAAAATGCCGATGGAAGGAATCGGGTTGTACGAGGGTTACACACATATGGCAAACCTGTTTCTGTCTAAATTGTGCAACAGAGATAACGTAGACGGTGGAAAAGAAACAAATATAGATGGAATGGATATAAAGAAACAGATGAATAGTTCAGGAACCGAAAGAACTGCAGAACTGCAGGAAAAAATCTGGCAGATTCTGGATGAAGATTCTGAAATTGATGGAGGCGTCACCCGCCTGACCACAGGTGATCTGGCATTGAGAATCTTCGGACATCGTGCCCAGAAGTTACAGCAGATAGCTGAGAAAATTAAAGAAGTATATGCTGTTTCTGAATAACAGTAAATAAAGAGGTCGTTTTGCTTAGCGGCTTCTTTTTTATTGCGTTGACAATAAAAAATGGGTATAGCAATTGACAATTTATTTTGATAGAATAAAGTAAATAATCAGGGAAAGAAGGTGGCGTAGGTACTGAAATATATTTCACAACATATAAGATAAAACCAGGGATATTTCCTGGCATAGAATACAGTCAGATGAAAAAGGTAAAGCACATGAGATAACGATACTGAATTTAACGAAAGGAAATGCTCATGTCAAACACAAAACATGAAGATGCGATCATGAAAATGGGTTTTCGATATTTTCGTGATCAGATACTTAAAATGTTGGGGATTGATTACAGCTATGTAGATATTGGCCCCACAGAGCTTGTAGAATTAACGATTCATTCACTGTTTATGGACTTTACATTTCTGACGACAGAAGATTTTTATATTCATGTGGAGTTTCAGACTACGGATTCCGGAGAAGAAGACTTACGAAGGTTTCATGCGTACGAGGCTGTATTTTCTCATGAGACAGGGAAGAAAGTAGTTACATATGTGATTTACTCTGGTGGAATAACAGATGTAAAGGAAACATTAGATTGCGGAAAATACGAATATAAGATTTCTCCCATTTATCTGAAGCAGAAAAGTGCAGATGAAATTTTTCAGTATCTTCATCAAAAGAAGGAAAATGGAGAACATTTTACAGATGAAGATTTTGCAAAATTGTCTTTAACACCGTTGATGAATAGTATACAGGAGAAAAAGGACACTATAAAAACAGCAATATTATTTGTAAAACAGGATAACAGAGAAATTGCAGAGAAGACAATGGCCATATTGTATACCCTGGCAGATAAATTTCTGCAGAAAAATGAGCTGGAGGAAATAAAGGAGGTTGTGGCTATGACGAGATTAGGTCAGATGTTGTATGATGACGGACTGAAAGATGGAAAAAGCGAGGGAAGGAAAGAGGGAAGACAAGAAGGAAGTGATAGAATGGCAGCATTGACTAAAGTACTGCTGGAAAACGGAAAGATGGCAGAGCTGCAGCTGGCAATTGATGATCAGATATATCGCGAAAAGCTGATGAATGAATATAAGATAAAATGAAGTAATAAGTGAAAATACCAGGGAAGATGTAGCAAAACAGTACTGTTTGTTATGGTTTTCCATTTATTTTAAGAAGCAATAAAATGGGGCTGTATTGAAAACGTTATTTACCGACATACAGCCCTTTTATTTTTGATTTTTAAAAGAAATGCGGTTAAATAAAGAAATATATGTTACTATAGATATATGGAAATTTTGGTTTATGGAGAAGGTTGATGCAGGAGGTGTATGTAAAAAATGGGCAATAAAAAGAAATTGCCGGTAGGAGTCGATTCTTTTAACAAACTGGTTCAGCAGGGCTTTTACTATATAGATAAAACAGGTTTGTTGATCGAGATTTTGAACAATTGGGCAGAAGTAAATCTATTTACCAGACCAAGGCGATTTGGAAAAAGCCTGAACATGTCCATGCTGCAGACATTTTTTGAGATCGGCTGTGATAAGACACTATTTGATGGCCTGAAAATCTCAGAAGAAAAAGAATTATGCCAGAAATACATGGGTCAGTTTCCTGTAATTTCTGTCAGTCTTAAAGGTGTAGAGGGACAGACGTTTCCAGAAGCTTTGGCAGCAATGAAATATATTATAGGACAGGAAGCTTTGCGCTTCGGATTTCTTCTGGAAAGTGACAGACTATCTGATAAAGATAAAGACATTTATCAGCAGCTTACAGAAATAGGAAAAGGTACAGGCAGTCTTTTTGCTATGACAAATGATGCATTGGGTACCAGCTTGAAAACTTTGTCAGACTTACTTTACAGGCATTATGCAAAAAACGTAATTCTCCTTATTGATGAATATGATGTTCCGTTGGATAAAGCGTTTCAGTATGGATACTATGATCAGATGGTATCGCTTCTTCGTGTAATGTTTGGAAATGCTTTAAAAACGAATTCAAGTCTGTACTTTGCAGTGTTGACGGGATGCCTGAGGATTTCAAAGGAAAGCATTTTTACAGGACTTAATAATCTGAAAACACTTACAATTACAAATGCACAGTTTGACGAATATTTCGGTTTTACAGACAAAGAAGTTAAAGAAATGCTGGCATATTATGATCTGGAAGAACATTATGAAACAATGAAAGAATGGTATGACGGTTATCGTTTTGGAAAAACGGATGTATATTGTCCTTGGGATGTGATTAATTTCTGTGACGATCTGCGGGCAGATGAAGATGCATATCCTCAGAATTATTGGTCTAATACCAGCGGAAATGCCATTGTACGTCGTTTGATTGACAAAGCAGACAGTGTTACGAAAAATGAGGTTGAGAGCCTGATTGCAGGTGACGAGGTTATAAAAGAGATTCATCAGGAACTGACCTATAGTGAGCTGGATCAGTCGATAGAAAATCTGTGGAGCGTATTATTTACTACCGGTTATCTGACTCAGAGAGGCAGAGTAGACGGTAGGAAATATCGTCTGGCAATTCCTAACAGAGAAATCAGAGAATTATTTATAACGCAGATTAGGGAATGGTTCCGTCAGTCATCAAGGAAGGATACAGGGACACTGGAAGCTTTCTGTCAGGCTTTTCCACAGAAAGACGCTGTGAAAATTGAAAAGCTTCTGAATGAATATCTCTGGAATACTATCAGTATTCGGGACACATCTGGCAGAGAGAAAAAGGAGAATTTTTACCATGGAATGATTCTGGGACTTCTCAGATATAAGGAAAACTGGCTGGTGAAATCTAACGCAGAGTCCGGAGAAGGATACAGTGACATTCTCATTGAAGTTCCAGAGAGCCGGACTGGTATTGTAGTGGAAATCAAATATGCAGAAGATGCGGCATTTGATTCTTCATGCGATAAGGCAATCCAACAGATTGAGGAAAAGCATTATGAGGCAGCACTGCTTGGGGATGGTATGGAGAATGTTGTAAAATATGGAATTGCCTGTTATAAGAAAAGATGTAAGGTGTTATTGGCAGAGTAAGAGTTTGTCTTCTGTCCAGGTCAAAAAAAGTATTAATTTTTTTGACCTGGATAGAAAAAGAAAAGAAATTTGTTTATAATAAGGTCATTAAAATGTGCCGTTTCCGTATTCAGAGAGAGAGTTTCTCTCTTTTTTTATTGCTAAAATATACCCATAAACAAACAGAAAGCAAACACAAATTGCATAAATGAAAAGACAAGACATGAGATGTTTGTGTAAAATCAGATAAAGGGAAAATGAAATATACAATAAAAATAAAGACAAAGTAAAAACGAAATAAAATAAAGGAGGCTTTTACAAGATGATCAAAGTTACAATCTGGAATGAATTTGTACAGGAGCAGTTATGCGAGGAAACACTGGAAAAATTCGGATTCAAGGGAATGCCGGAGGATGAGAAAAAGAGAAATTTCGCAAGGACAGAAGAAATCAAAAAGGTACATCCGCACGGAATCCATCAGACATTGAAGGAACTGATTGAGGAAGACGAGGAATTTAAGGTCTGCCATATTGCAACACTTGAGATGGAAGAGTGTGGTCTGACAGAGACGGTTCTGGATGATACAGATGTACTGGTGTGGTGGTCACACATCGCACAGGACAAGGTGCCGGATGAAATCGCCAGAAGAGTGCAGGAGTATGTACTGCGGGGAATGGGAATCATCTTCCTGCACTCTGCACACATGTCCAAACCAATGCGCTTCCTGCTTGGAACAAGTGGTACATTAAAATGGAGAGAGGGAGATTTCTGCCGTGTATGGACAACCCAGCCATCTCATCCGATTGCCAAAGGAATTCCGGAGAGTATTGAACTGGAAGAAGAGGAGATGTATGGAGAATTCTTCGATATCCCAAGCCCAGAAAGTCAGGTATTCTTAAGCTGGTACAGTGGAGGAGAAGTGTTCCGTTCTGGTTGTACTTGGACAAGAGGATATGGAAGAATCTTCTATTTCCAGCCGGGACATGAGACAAACAGATCTTATTTCAATCCATCTATTCGGCAGATTATCCGCAATGCGGTAAGATGGACAGCAGGAAATCAGATCCGCAGAGAGAACCTGGAATGTACTCATGCGGAAAAATAAAAATGAAAAAGGAGAAAATTAGAAAATGAAAGTGACGAAAGCGCCGCCGATTTTGATCATTCATATTTCTTATCTGAAACCGGAATTCGTCCGGCCTTTTGTGCAGATAAATAATGACCAGAACGGAACTGAAAACATTGGAAATCACAGTTGCAATGGCGACACCTGCTACGCCGAGGTGAAAAATTCTTCGATCTGCCATCTTCCTTCACTTACTTTTAAAATATCGCTGACTTCATCGTCTAACAGGTCCGTGCATACTGCATAAAGTCCATCATACTGGCTTTCTTCAGAAATCTTATGTTCATCAAGATAATGCTGGATATCGGCAGTCTCACCTTCCCGTGTAATGAAAAATATTATGAAATTTGTAAACAGAATAATAGTTGCTATTTTAAGTAGGACATTTTATAATAAAAATGACAGCTAAGAGATAAAATGATAAGAGGAAAAAATATGGCAACTATTAAAGATATTGCAAATGCGGCAGGCGTATCGGTTGCAACGGTATCGCATGTTGTTAATAATACACGTTTTGTCAGTCCTGAATTACGTAAACGAGTTGAAGAAGCGATTGCAAATGCAGAAACTCCTCCAAATTTTGTGGTAAAAAAGAAAATGCAGGAAAAAGAGCGGAAAAAAAATAAGATGCTGATGGAGGAGCAGAAAGCAATTTCAGCAGATGCAGGACCGGAGTTTTATCTCTATCTTACATCATCTCCTTTTGCCCACTTTGACAGTTCTGTTGAGCAGGAATTACGTAAACTGGCAGGGGAGCAGGGATGTGAACTGGTTCGTGTAAGTATAGAAAGTGAAGGAATGCTGGAGTTTTTAACCTGCAGTTTGATTAATTCCTCAAAAATGAAGGGTATTTTTGTTACTGCTTCTGTAGCAACAGAAAAACTTAGTGAAATACTTAATTCAGTTTCTGTGCCTGTTGTGATTATTGGAAACAGCATTCCGGGTGTGGCGTGTGACAGGGTAAGCACTGCGAATGAAGAGGGTGCTTATAAGGCGACTATGCATCTGATCCGTTCGGGACATGAAAATATTGCGATTTTGTGCGGCAGTGAAGACAGGGAATTTAATCGTGAGCGGATTGAAGGGTATAAACGGGCATTGCGGGATAATCAGATTCCGATTCAGGATCAATATATTGTTGATGATCTGAAAGGTAAAGTATCTGTAAAGATTGCCCTGGATAAGCTCTTGAATGATGTACACCAGCCATCTGCTATTTTTGTGGCTAACCTGGATACCATATATCATGTTTATAATTATATTTCCAAGCATGAAATTGAGTGCCCAAAAGATATTTCTGTTGTGTGCTTCAATGATTTTTCCTGGGCAACCCTGATAAATCCACCTACTACTACTGTGAAACAGGATGTAGATCAGATTTGTAAAGAGGCCTTTTCGTGTATTCAGGATAGAATTAAAGAAATTCAAACGCAGTCAGAAAAAAGTGAAGCGAAGACTATTTTGCTTCCCACTCAGCTTTGCGTCAGACGTTCTACCAGCGGGATTGGAAGAGGACCTTTTGGTGAAAGGGCAGGAGATATATCAGATTTAGTGTTGACAGAAGAAGAGCAGGAAGAATGTCAGAGACATACTTTTACTGCGGCAATGTCTTTTCATTATTCAGGAAAATCCCATTCTCTGCTTCTGGAAGAGGGAATCCGCAATATATTTGATAAATTCAATATTCAGATTATTGCAGTTGTAGATGCTCATTTTGATCCGGAATTGCAGTCAAAGCAGCTCAGAAGCCTTAAGCTTTTGGAACCGGATATCTTGATCTCAATTCCAACAGACACAAAAATCACATCACAGGCATACCATGAGATTGCAAGTGGAAAAACAAAAATGATATTTATGTCTAATATACCAAATGGTTTCAAGGCGAATGATTATGTAAGCTGTATTTCTGTTAATGAGCGTTCTCACGGAAGAAATATTGGCCGGGGACTTGGTGAAAATTTAAGAAAAATGCATTTGACAAATGTGGGCATGATGAAACATCAGTCAGAAGATTTCTATGCCACCAGACAAAGAGACAGTGCTGCAGAGCAGATTATTGTGGAAGAATTTCCGGAATTAAAAATCTGTGATACGAAAACCTTTGTCAAGGCAGAAGAAACATATGAATTAACAAAACAAATGTTAGAGGAATATCCTCAGATCGAGGGAATTTATGTTTCCTGGGATGCACCGGCAAAATATGTATTGAATGCCCTGACAGATATGGGGAGAGAAGATGTCATTGTATCAACCGGTGACCTGGAATATAACATTGCATTAAATCTGGCTAAGGGCGGAATGGTAAAAGCGATCAGTGCACAGATGCCATATGAGCAGGGAGAGGCAGTTGCGACTGTTGCAGTGAAAGCTCTCCTGGACGAAGTGGTGCCGTCCTATATTGGCGTGGAACCGGTGTATGTGGATCGGTATAATCTGCAGAAAGTCTGGCAGAAATCGTATAAAGAGCCTTTGCCTGAAGAGATTAAACAGGCTTTAAACTGGACTTGCCTGAATGAAATATAGAAAAATATAAGACGATTATAGAAAAATAGAAACAGGATCGACTTCTATTAGATATGTGAAAATAGAATGTCAGATCCTGTTTTTTTATTTGTGAGAAAAATATAGTTAAATATAGAAAAATAAACAAAAACAAAAGGGGATAAATGTGAAAAGTGCCGAAGTGAATGATAATACCAACCTTATGATTGACAGCAAATAGAATAAATGATATAGTAAAGCTACAATAAATTTACGTAAATTTAACCAATCAGAAAAATATAGAAAAATGAAAGGTATAGGGTGCAGAAATGAAAATTGGGTATATGACAAATGCTTTTGGACCACTTGTTGGTGCTGGCGGTGGAGTAACTAGTGTGAAGGATATTCGTTACGTAACAATGACAGATGATGAGGCTACATTAGAGCAGATTACTAAGATTGGATTTAAGAGTATCGAAGTCCTGGAGGGCAACCTGACAAATTATGCGGATGATCCACAGGTGTTAATTGATATGCTGGCCAAATACGGTGCGGATATGATGAGTGTTTGTGTAGGAGCAAATTTCATTTATCAGGACGCATTGGAAGACGAAATGGTTCACTTAAGAGCAGTTGCTGAAATGGCAGCAAAGGTTGGCGTCAAATACTTTGTAATCTGTGGTGGTGCTATCAGAGGAAAAGGAATCCAGCCGGGTGATGTGGAACTTCTCGCAAAAGGCCTTTCAAAAGTAATGGAGATTACAGAGGAGTATGGACTTGTAGCATGCTTCCATCCTCATCTTGGATCTATCGCAGAGAAACCAAAGGAAATTGATGAACTCTTTGCAGCATCTGATATCAAGATCTGTCCGGACCTGGCACACTTAAAAGCCGGCGGTTATGATCCGTTAACCTTTATCAAAAAATACTATGACAGAATTGCTTTCATTCATTTGAAAGATCTCCATGATAATGGTACATTTGCACCTCTTGGAACAGGAAATGTTGATAACAAAGGTGTCATCGAATATGTAAAGAGCAAAGGCTATGATGGAGACTGGTTAGTAGAATGTGATGCATGGCCAAATGATCCGGTTGCGGATTGTAAACAGTCTTATGAATACTTAAAAGGTTTATTATTTTAAATTTTAATTATTAATTATTAATTGGGGGATAGCAAAATGAGAAAAAAAATAGTAGGAATGCTTACAACAGCTA
>OBYB01000723.1_pt1 | contig 19441 bp, 15 predicted proteins | sample 1538181 | NCBI WGS metagenome assembly OBYB01 (sample SAMEA2580157, study PRJEB22360) | human gut metagenome | biome: human gut; feature: human-associated habitat; material: faeces | place: Denmark | collected 2008/2010 | reverse complement strand
GGGCCTGCCCCGGATTCAGCAGCCGGACCAGAAGATAATGCCTCAGAGCCCGGAGTACCCAGCCGCGCTCCAGGCCGGATTCCAGCCAGCCGCATTTTTTCCAATACTCCGTAGCATGCAGCAGCCGTTCCGCCACCAGCAGGAGGGGACGTTCCTGCGCTTCCAGCATCTGGGAGACGGAGCCGTGCCTCTGGCGGCGGTACCAATACAAGCGGTCCGGTATCACAGCCAGGCACGTGGCATGGGCCAGCACCATCAGCCAGAGGACGTCGTCCTCCATGGATCTGAAAGAAGTTTCAAAACGGAGACCGTGCCGGTCCAGAAAATCTCTCCGGTACAGCTTGTTGCATGTCACCACGTCCATCCGCTCCCAGACGGAGTTCGTTCGCATCACGTCTGACTGCACCCCCTTGTCCACGCCCGGAGCCGGAGACCAGCTCAGTTCCTCCAGCACGGAGCCGTCTCCGTCGGAAAAGCTGGTGTAGCCGCAGGCTGTCACATCAGCGCCATGCCTGCGGGCTTCCTCCACCAGGCGGGCAAACATGGAAGGTTCCACATAGTCGTCCGGATCCACAAAACCCACGTATTCACCTCCGGCCATATCCATTCCGAGGTTCCGCGCCAACGCCTGCCCTCCGTTTTCACGGTGAATGACGCGGATGCGGTCCTCCTTTTCCGCCCATGCGTCCAAAAGAGCCGGGGTCACGTCCGTAGAACCGTCATTCACGCAGATGATTTCAATATTCCGCAAGCTCTGGTTCACCAGGCTGTCCAGGCAGGCCTCCACATACGGGGCCACATTGTAACACGGAACAATAATGGAAACGGACATGGTGCATCAGCTATGGGTTTTACCTCCGCAGGAAGCCAGAAGCAGACGGAGAGCGTAATAGCGACCGCGGCGCCCTTTGCGGAGGGAAAGGCGTTTCCACAAGATGCGGGACAGCAAGCCGGGACGTTCCGCAGGTCGTTCCAGCAGGCGGCAAAAAGCTGTTTCCCATTTGTCAAGACCCTGCAACCGCTCCGTGCCTTCTACCAGGGAGAACCATTCCCGGAACTGGCCGTGCAGCTGCGCCCATTCCCCCGCAGTCAGACGTGGGAGCGGCTTGTGCGCAGGCACCAGATGGACAAGCAGGTAGTACCAGAGGGCATGCAGAACCCAGCCGCGCTCCAGGCCGGATTCCAGCCAGCCGCATTTTTTCCAGTAAGCGGTGGCATGGAGAAGACGGTCCGCAACGAGGGGCAACGGGCACCCCTTCTCCTCCCATGCCAGGGAGATGGCGCCCTTCCTCTGGCGGCGGTACCAGTATAATTGATCCGGAATCACAGCCAGCCGGGTAGCGTGGGCCAGCACCATCAGCCAGAAGGCATCGTCCTCCCCCTGCCGGAAGCGGGGCTCAAAGCGGAGGCCGTTCCTTTCCAGGAATTCCCTCTTGTAAAGCTTGTTCCATGCCACGGCGGCCATCCTTCTCCATACGGCATTTTCCTGAAAAACGCATGCCTGTACATTCTCTTCCACTCCTTCTTCCGGTGACAGGCTCCATTTTTCCAGTATGGAACCGTCACGGTCGGAAAAACCGGTATAGCCGCAGGCCGTCACATCCGCATCACTCCTGCGGGCTTTTTCCAGCAGGCGGCCATACATGGAGTGTTCCACGTAATCATCCGGGTCCACAAAGCCGATATATTCCCCGCCAGCCAGGGCCATGCCGGTATTGCGCGCCGCAGAAAGGCCGCCGTTTTCCCGGTCCACCACCCGGATGCGGCCATCCCTTTCAGCCCATGCGCGCAGGATGGCTGGGGTATCGTCCCCGGAACCGTCATTCACGCTAATGATCTCAAGGTCCCCCAGCGTCTGGAGAGTTAGGCTTTCCATGCATTTATCCAGATAAGGAGCTACATTATAACAGGGGACGATGATGGAAACAGCCGCGCTCATACCAAGAAAACCCTATGTAAACGGATTTCAAATCCGGGGTCAAGGGCCGATTTTCATACCAAGGAGCTTACGTTGCGTGGCCCTTCCTCGAGGGGAAACCGTTTTCCCCCGGAAAAAGCCTTCCGGAATTACGCAACGGAAACCTGGACCGCGGCAAGCCTCTCAGCCGTTGAAATGCATGCATTCCGTCAGGACGCACTGGCTTTCAGGAAAGAGAGTTCGCTGCCTCCCGGTTTGGCTTCCGGAAGCCGCAAGCGTTTACGGCGCTCCAAACGGTACGGGAATCATTCCATATTAATCCATGACGGATTTGAAATTCGTATGATGCCCAAACAAAATATGAGCGTTTTCACCGCCGGGAATGTCCCATGCAGAGAATAACGGAACGCCGGAACAGGGATGCCCGTTTTCCCTGTTTCAACAGCTCTTCCGGTATTCATCTCCGCCATGAAAAACAAGACCTTTCTCCCAACTACCTTTATACCGGAATTCCCGGCAGGCACCGGAAACGCTTTCAGCTTTTCCCATTCTTCTTCATGACCTGTTGAATTCCTTTTATGCCGACTATCTCTCCCTTATCCGGCATGGCGGAACCTCCCGTTTCCGTCATGTTCGCCGTCACTTCCTCCTGGCTCATCCCGCTGGCCGTGGCGATACGCTCCCTTTGCGTGCATTCCGATCCGCGGCGGAATTATGAACTCCATATCGTTCATCATGGATTGGAGGAAGAGCAGATGAAGGAACTGGGAAAAGCCGTTTCCAGCTATCCCCGCGTCTCGCTGGGGTTTTGCAGGCTTCCGGAGAGGCTGCTTCGCATTCTGCAGCACAGGGATTGCGGACGGTTCTCCCCCCTCACATATGGACGCCTGCTGGCCGCCGCCCTGTTCCCCCGGCACGACAGGGTGGTTTACCTGGACGTGGACGTGCTGCTGAATGGAGACGTGGCCGAACTTTACGATGCGGACCTGCACGGCGCGCCGATAGGCGCCGTCCGGGACTGCGCCGTCCTGCAAAGCATCAGTACGGGCCGCCTTCCCGACCATCTGGAATACATCAGCGGCATGGGGGTAACGAATCCGCGCCTGTACTGCAATACCGAGGTCATGGTCATGGACCTGGTCCAGATGAGGGAGCAGGAAACGGAAGACAGGCTGCTGAGGCTGCTTGAGGCCCATCCGGATTCCTTTCCGTACGTGGACCAGGACATTATCAACATTGTCTTTCACGGCCGCATTGCTCCGCTGCCCCTCCGCTGGAATTACCACTTCCAGTTTGAGCTGCACCATGCGGGAATGGCGGACCTCATCTCCGGCACCGAGTTTGAAGAAGCTCCGGCCCTGTTTGAAAGCCGTTCCTGGAAGCTTTTCCACCTGGTGGGTGATTACAAGCCGTGGCTGCCGCCGGATATGGAAAAAATCTACCACCGCCTGTATCTCGCCCTCTGGTGGCCCCTTGCCCGGCAAACTCCGGCTTTCCGCAGGGAGCTGCGCGCCCTGTACCGGCAATTCACGCGCGCCTTCCGTTCCCGGCTGCGCCACCACCAATGGAGCCTCCCCGTCTCTCCGGGCCGGAATTTCCGGAAACGCCGGGAGAAAATCAAAACCCTTCAACGCCAACTGGCCGTGTTTGACGGCTCATGGCCCTGATTCCATCCCATCCTTTAACATCATGCCCTCCTCCCTTTCCGCCGCACCGCCCACAGCCTTCCATGCTGCCGCTGCGCCTCCTGCCATAGACGTCATGTTTGCCGTCACCTCCGCCTGGACCGTGTGCCTGGCCGTCACCCTGCATTCCCTGGCACGCCATTCCAACCCGGAACGGAACTACAGGCTGTGGGTGGTCCATGACGGGCTGGAAGAAGAAAACATGCAGGAACTGGACAAGGCCGTTTCCGGTTATCCGAACGCAGCCCTTCAGTTCATGACCATTCCCGGCAAGCTGGAACAGATGCTGCGCCGGAGGGACGTGAAACGCTTTTCCGCCCTGGCCTACGCGCGCCTGCTGGCACCCAGCCTGTTCCCCCGGCATTCCCGGATTGTCTATCTGGATGCGGATACGGTCCTGTATGCGGACGTAGCGGAGCTTTACGATACGGACCTCTGCGGGGCGGCCGTGGGCGCCGTACGGGATACGGCGGTGCTGAGCAGCCTGGTAGCGGGGTATCCGCGGCGCCAGCTCCGGAAACTTCAACCTTTGGGCCTGCACGATCCCTTCCACTATTTCAACTCCGGCGTGCTGGTCCTGGACCTGGACCGAATGAGGGAGGAGGATGCGGAAGTCCGCCTGCTCCACGTCATTGAAGAACACAATGAGCTCCTGGAACATCCGGACCAGGACGCGCTGAATATCGTCTTCCACCGGCAGATTTTTCCGCTGCCTGTTGAATGGAACTACCATTTCCAATTTGAACTGGGGAAAAACGGACTGGAAGAGTCCTGCGCAGGCACGGAATTCGCCGGGGTTTCCAACATCCACGCCACCTGCTCCTGGAAGCTTTTCCACATGATCGGCTCCAAAAAGCCCTGGCTGTTCCCGGAAAAATCAGAGGAATACATCGTGTCTGCGGCCGTCTGGTGGAAGCCGGCCATGGAAACGGCCTCCCTTCGGCCCCATCTGTCCCAATTGCTGGAGGAATTCACGCAATGGACGCGACGGCAATTGCGCCACAATCAATGGCACCTGCCGTTCTCCTTCGGGAACGGCTTCCGGAAACGCAAGGCCAGAATCAACCTGCTGAAACGCCTGCTGCGCGTCTTTGAAGGCGTATAGCCCCGCCGGCGGCAACAGGCGTTCGAGAAGAGCCGCAGTCTCCAATCACTCCGGCAGTTTGATGATTTCCCCCGTTTTAGGTTCCCGGTCTTTCAGAACCGGATTCAGGCGGATAATTTCCCCGGCGCGCTTTCCGTCCTTCAACCGGCTTTCAGCGATGGACGCCCGGGTTTCCCCGGCCTTCACCTGGTAATCCCGAGCTCCTTCTGCCGGGCACGCCTGTACGTACGCCACTTTTCCCACATCCACCACCTGGTCCCGGCCATTCAGGCGGAATACCAGCGTTTTCCGCTTTTCCTGCGGACGGCCGTAATCCGTGTACACTTCCGCGTACAGGGTAACGGGAGCCAGCATTTTCTGCGACCGGGTGCCGTAATAATGCGTCTGGACCAGATAGGGACCGGGAAGAGCCTTGCGCACCAGGTATTCTTCCGGCCCGTAGCCCTGCGTCACGTCACGGGACAAATGGCCGCCATGAGTGGTCAGCCGATGGGAGTAATAGCATTTTTCTCCGGTGATGTCCGTGACCCAAAGGTCCATGTCAGACGCATCTGTGTCCCAGTTGATGACCACGCGCAAATCAGCCTCCACCGGCTGGAGAAAGGCAGGGTTCAGCCCCCCGGTATCCAGCTTCACTCCCGCCGCCCTGCTCCGGGAAACAAGCCGGTTCAGTTCCACCAGCACAATCTGCTCCACGCCGGTGAAGCGGCGGGGCATCGGGCGTTCCAGCACCTCCCGGTACATGTCGAACGCCTTTTGGGATTCCCCCAGTTCATCCAGCACCAGCGCCAGATCCCGGTAGGACTGGGGTTCTTCCGGAAACAGCGTTTTTACGGTTTCAAAAATGAACCTGGCTTGCCGGAGTTCTCCCATGTAACGCAGCTTGTAGCCCAGCATGCGCAGCAGGGAACGGTTTTCCAGTTCCAGCTCCGCCAGGTTGGACAGAATCTGGACAGCCAGCGCCTTGTCCCCCTTCCCGGCAAACCAGTCAGAGCAGTCCATGTAAAAACCGGGGCTGTCCCCATACTTTTCCTTGAGTTTCATATAGACCGCAAAAGGGCGGTCAGCCGCATCCAGAGCCGCCAGATACGGAGCCTTGGAGTCCCACGCCTTCACGTTCATGACGGGGGAAGAACCGGCATCCTGTTCCCGCGCCTTTAGTCCATTTAATGTTTCTCCCCCTCCCAGGAACAGGGACCCTACCACCTCTTGATTTTCCGGAGCGGAATTCTCGTTCTCCAGCAGATCCGGGGAGGCGGAGTCCGGAGAACTCCCGGCTTCTGCACTAAAACTTCCGGACGCCCTGATGACAGCACCGGAATCTCCGGATATATTGTTACCTTGAACTATAACAGGCGCCGGAGCGGATTCCCCCGAATTTTCATCCTCCGGAGAGGATCCGGCCGGACGCTCCCAGAGAGAATCCACTTCCGCCAGCATGGCGCTCCTTCTTTCATCATAAGCGGCGGAGTAATAGGCAGTTTTTCTGCGGGCCACAGTCTCCGCACCCCTTCTTGCCGAAACATTTTCCGGAGCCTTTTCCAATATCCTGTTAAACAGGGAAAGGGCCTTATCGTAATCCCCAAGGTCATAAAAGCCGTAGGCCAGGCGGAGGCTTCCCGCTATGTCCGCAGGCTCCCTGTCCAGTTCTCTGTTCAAGTTTGCTCTTGCCTCAGCCAGCTCCCTGTCACGGGCAGCGTTTTCCCCAGAGGCTTTTTCAGCCTGTGCTTCTTTTTCCCGGAGGCGCCTTTCCATGACCGTGACGCCCTTCAAGGCCGTCCGGTTATTACGCTCATCCTTCAATACTTTCCGGTAGATTTCCAGCGCCTCCCGGTCATTGCCCCGGCACGTATGAATCAAGGCCTGTTTCAACCGGTCATCTTTCAAGACGCTTTCCATCTCTTCCGGATTGAAAAATTCCTTTGCGTACCATTTCTGCATTTCTTTCCAGGAAGCAAGGCACGCTTTCAAGCGGTTTAATCTTGCGGTCTCTTCAGCCATGTCCTCCTTCCGTTCGCGTTTCAGCATCCTCTTGTCATATTCCGCCCGCAATTCTGAAGCGGAAGCGGGAGGACGCACACCATATTTCAGGTATTGCTCCAGGGAGTCCAGCACCAGCAGAGAGGTACCGGGCGTCACGATTCCATATTCCATTCCCAGGTTCCCCACAGCTTCATCCCTAACGGCAGAGGGTGGACGGCAGAGAAGTTCCTGGAGCCTTGCCTGGGCATACAAGGCCCTCAGCATGGTTCCGGGCGTCCCCCCGGAGGCATCAGCCGCCACGGGAATTTCCACTCCGGCAACCTCCACCGTCCCGCGGTAGGAACCCGGCTCCAGTTCCGCCAGCAAAAGGACGGAATCCGATGGCATTCCAGGAATTTCATACCTTGAAAACGTCCTCCAGGGCATATTCCCCCTGTCAATAATGTAACGGATGGAAATTTCCCCCCTGACGAGGCGCTCCATCGCCTGCTCCGCCGTTTGACTGGCCAGGTCGATCACAGGAATGCCCATCCGGATGAACGTATTCGCATCCTTGCGCGGTGTCACCATCAGGGCGAAGGTTTTAGCGGAGCTAGTCCCCCGCTTTTCCGGCACGGGGCTGAAATTGATAAATCCATCACTGACAACCAGGCAGTCCGACGCCCCGGAACAAGCGCTCAGCTTTTCCCGAACAGCGCTCCAGTCACACGTGGCCCCGTCATAGTCCAGAGCCAGCAGTTCGCGGGCCAGCTCGTCCAGATTGTCCGGAGCGACCTCGAACGTTTTTGAAGGCATGATCCGGTCCCGGAAAACAGTCAGGTTGATGCGGGTTTGCCGCCCCTGCGTTCTGCCGCAAGCAAGATATCGTTTCAGAAAATCCAGGAATTTCCGGACATCCGCTCCTTTCATGGAACCGGAAGCGTCCCAAAGCAGCTCTATCGTGGGCGCGGCTTCCACGCCGCTCTTTCCGTCCGTCCGCTCAGGCCGGGGAATAATCACGGCGGCATAGTCCCTGCCGTCAAAGGACTCCACAAATACCTTCGCTCTCCCCGCATCTTTTCCCTGCGCACGCGGCAGGGAGATGAACAGGTCTTCCGTCAGGGACAGACCCTTCCATTCCTTTTCCGCCAGGAAGGCGCTGCACCAATCCTTGAATTCCACGTTGTCCAGCGGGGAGGAAACGACAACGGGCTTCCGGCCGGCGAACACTTCCACCCTCAGCTTGAGGGAATCCAGTTTCTCCTTGAAATTCATCGGAAGCTGCAGGGACGGCGCTCCTGCGGCATCCACGGGAAGAACCGTGGAATAGCGCAGCCGCACAGTGCGGGTTCCTCCCGCAGGAATGGGATATACGCGCGTCTTGAACATGTTGCCGCCGGACCATTCCACCAGTCCGGGATCAACCTGTTTGCGCACCTCTTCTTCAAACGCCACGCGCGCCTTTTGCCTGGGTACCGGCACGCCATCCACCATGCGGCCGTTGATGTCCAGCGCATACCCCTGTACGATGGCTCCAGCCGGGAGAGGGTACACCAATTCCCCTTCCATCACACGCGTGTTGGGGTTGTGAAAAACCAGCGTCACTTCCGTTTCCGCCAGGAAATCCATCACGCGAGACTTGATTTCCGCCCGGGAAATGGAAACGGGGCTCTCATCCGCGCGGCATTCCACTTTCATGGAAGGAGGAGGGAGAACAACGGAACGCAAGGAAGCCGTCTGGGCCAGAGAAACGCAGCAGGCAAGAATGCACAGGCAGAGAGAATATGTAAATTTCATCATTCTAGGGGGGGTGGGGAGAGATGGAAAAAGGCGGGCTTTCCCATCTCCCTCCCTTCCTACCACAAGGCACAGTCCAGGGCAAACTATTTGTTGTAAACGGCTCCCGCATGATTGCCCGCAAAAGGGCCAATCCCCCGGGAGGAAAGGAATCTGCCCTTCCCCGTTCAAAAGTGGAACCTGACGGCGGCAAACCAGGTCCATCCGCTGAAGCACCTGGCGCCTTCCGGCGCTCCGCTGGTCGTCGTATATTCCCCCCCTGCCATCAATTTCAGCATGTCCGGGTCTTCCGGGAAAAAATAATAATTCAGGCCGAAGTAAAAGGAGTTCATCGTGCTGACCCATTTGGGATAGGTGGTCACCGCGGGAACATAGCGGGCGTACATTTTCACGGCGTCCCGCCCATGGGAGAGCTGGTAGCGGAACACGCCTTCCAGATGCGGGGAAAACCTGTAGGAAGGCAATACCGCCAGGCCGTAAACATTCTCTCCCAGAGAGGTCCCCACCACGCGGAAGCCGGACATGAGTTCCGTCACCATGGAAAATTTCCCCCGGGACATGACCCAGTCCACCGCCGCCACATCCCGGGCGCCAAGCCCGGAGTAATAGGAATCCTCCGGCAGGGAGCGCCCCGCGTAATGGGTGAAGTTGTGGGCATACGTCAGCCAGACGCGGCTTTTCTCCCCCGGCAGAAAGCCGCGGGCGTCCAGATGGACGGAGGCCTTGGCAAAGGCATTGTCCGCCGTATTAAACCTGATTTCATGCGCCAGGCTGTCGCTGGTGTCGTTCAGGAAGACGGAAGCCTCCCACCCCACGGGCACGTCCTGCCGCGGGTTTTCCAGCACAACGCCCCAACTGGAGATGGTCCCGAGCTGGTTGACCAGGTCGGACCGTTCCAGGGTCTTGAGTTCACTGGCCGTCTCCCGGAATTCCGCCGTCATCTTGGAGGTGATTTTCCCGACGCGCGCAAAGAAGGAGGGATTGACCTTGTATTTCAGGTAGAGTTCAAAGATGCTCCAGTCCGTCTTCGTTCTTCTCCAGCGGCCATCCTCCACCTTGTACATGCCGTCCAGCTCCCCCATGTTGGTCAAACTGTGCAGCGTCAGGCGGTTTTTGAAGAAAACGGCTTCAAACCCTATCTGGAGCCTCCGCCATTCGTTTTCCCTGCCATGAGAGCCCTTGCGGAACCGGTTGGCTCCGGAAGGGGAGACCTGAGCCCCCTGGTACTGCCCCGTCAGCAGCAGCTTGAACTGGTTCAGGAACTCCGCGTCCTTGTTGTCATAGAGATAGGGCATCTTCTTCAGACGGGAGTACAAGCCATCCTCCGCCGGATGGGAAGGAGCCCTTACGGAGGCTCCGGGGCCCGCAGGCCCGGACGCCTGCCATGCCGAACCTTCCGCCCATACAGAGCCGTACCCCCCAGCCAGCGCGATCAGGAAAAAACAGCATACGCGGGCAAACATGTCTCATGAAAAGACATGTTCCGGACCGCTACGTGTTGAAGGTATGCCGGAGGATGCCACGCATGCGGCCCAATGCTCCGGACCGGGTTAATGCGGCGTGTGGGGCTCCAGCATCTGCTGGCGTTCCCGTTCCTTGTCCTTGGCCAAGCGGCGGGCCTCCTTGGTCAGGTACTGCTGCAAACGGAAGGCTTTCTGGCCCTTTTTCCGAACGACGTGCTCGGAAGTGCCGTCAGGCAAAATATTGCAGGCCTGCACGTTGTCCCTGAAACAGGCGTCCAGGATGGATTTGAGGCGGCGCGCCAGCTTCCCGTTGGTGACGGGCACCATGAGCTCCACCCTCTTGTCCAGATTGCGGGTCATCCAGTCCGCGCTGGCAATGAAGAGCTGGTGGTTGCCGCCGTGGTGGAAGAAGAAGATGCGCGCGTGCTCCAGATAGCGGTCCACAATGCTGACCACGCGGATCACCTTGCCGTTGGGCCGGGGGCCCGTTTTCAGGCAGCAGATGCCGCGCACGTTCAGTTCAATGTCCACCCCGGCGTCCGCGGCCCTGTACAGGGCGTCAATGATTTCCACATCCTGAAGGCTGTTCATCTTGGCGGAGATGCGGGCCGGTTCCCCCTGCCGTGCGCGCTCCGCCTCCCCTTCAATGAGTTCAATGAGGCGAGCCTTCATCAGCACCGGCGAGGGGTACAGCTTGCGGAAGCGCATGAGCTTGGTGCGTCCCGTTACGGAGTTGAAGAACTGGGAGGCATCCGCCCCCAATTGGTCGTCACAGGTGAGGTAGGAGATGTCCGTGTAAATCTTGGCGGTTGTTTCATTGTAGTTCCCCGTGCCGAAGTGGCAGTAACGCCGCAGCATGCCCTGCTCCCGGCGCACCACCAGGCATATCTTGGCATGGGTTTTCAGGCCCTTGACGCCGTAGACCACCTGCACGCCGGAACGCTGCAGTTCCTCCGCCTTTTCCAGGTTGCGGGCTTCGTCAAACCGGGCTTTCAGTTCCACCAGCGCCGTCACTTGCTTGCCGCTTTCCGCCGCCTTTTTCAAGGCGGCTACGATGCGGGAGTTTTTGGCGGTCCGGTACAGGACCTGCTTGATGGCGATGACGTCCGGGTCTTCCGCGGCTTCCTCCACCAGGCGCAGGACGGGTTCAAAGCTTTCATAGGGATGGTTGAGCAGGATGTCTCCGTTGGCGATGTTTTCAAAGATGCTGACGGCAGGGTCCACGGAGGGTGACGGCTGCGGGGACCATTGCTCCACTTTCAATTGGTCATTGCCGGGGGCAAAGGCCATTTCCATGAAGTCGGAAAGCATCAGGGGGCCCTTGAGGTCATACGTTTCCTCCTTCCCCGCGCCGACGATCTGCATGATCCTGTCATGCAGGGGGACGGGAGCGGAGGATTCTATTTCCAGCCTCACGCATTCGGAGAATTTGCGGGCCACCAGCACTTCCTCCATTTCATCCGCCAGGTCCAGGGCGTCCTCCTCCTGCACGGCAATGTCCCCATTGCGCGTGACGCGGAATACCGCGGCGGAGAGAACGGTTTCACCGGGGAAAACGGTGCCGATGCATTCCCGGACCAGGTCCTCCAGCATCACGTAGCGTTCCGTTTCCGCGGAAGGGACGGGCACGCGCCGCGGCAGGCCGTCCGGCAGGGCCACCACGCTGGCGCGGACCTCCCCGGTTTCATTGTCCCGCAGTTCCACGCCCATCAGCAGCTTGAGGGACGGCAGCGCGGGAGCCTCCGGCGCATCCATGTCCAGCGGCGTCAGCAGCGGGAATATCTGGTTGTTGAAGTATTGCTCCAGCGTCAGCTTCTGGGAAGTGCTGAGGTCCTCCATGGCCAGCGGATTGATGCCGTTGATTTCCATCCACGGCAGGATTTCTTCATGAAACAGGCGGTACTGGTCCTCAATCATGCGGCCCACGCGGGTGCGGATGTCCTTGAGCTGGCGGGTTGGGGTCAGCCCGGAAATGTCCTTCACGCGGGAGCCGGAATGCCGCAGCATCTGGAGGCCGCCCACGCGCACCATGAAGAACTCGTCCAGGTTGGAGGCGGTAATAGCCAGGAACTTCAGGCGTTCCAGCAGGGGAAGGTCCGTTCTCACGGCCTGGTCCAGCACGCGCTGGTTGAATTCCAGCCAGGAGAGCTCTCTGTTGATGTATTCGTTAGACATGGAGAAAATAAGGGATGGAAGTTTCTTGAATCAGCCTACCGCTGGGGCACCAGCACGACGTCATAACCGAAGATGTCCGCAAACAGGTCGCCCTTCAGCCGCAGCGCCAGGTCTTCCACGGCGGTTTCACGCACGCCCTGGAGCTCCAGCTCCAGCATCCGGCCCCGGATGCGCGCCCGGACGCCGTTCACGCGCTGGGCATGGCCGCGTTCCAGGGCGTCCGCCACGCGCAGGATGGCAGCCATCTTGGCTACGCGCATGCGGTCCGTCAGCTCCAGCTCCCCGTACATGGGGTCGGAATTGGCGGGCACCTCATGCCGATGGTAGCGGGCCAACAGGGCGATCGTTTCCACGTCGTCCCGGGAAAGGCCGAAGATTTCACTGTTCAGGATGATGTACTGGGAATGGAGCTGGTGGTCCTGCTGGCTGATGAAAGACCCCACCTCATGCAGGATGGAGGCCACCTCCAGCAGCAGCCGGTCGTGCTCGGAAAGGCGGTGCAGGTCCTGGAGCTGGTCAAACATTTCCATGCACAGGCGCGCCACATGCTCGCGGTGCCCCTTGTCCGCCTTGTACCTGTCCGCCAGAATCCCGGCGAAGTGGAGCACCTCCGCCTCCAGGTCCCCCGGATGCTGTTCCGCCCGGATCAGGCTGCTTGAGAATTCCTCGTCATAGCCGCTTCCGGGGATGATCACGTCATTCAGGTTCAGGCTGCGGGCAATCATCTCCGTCATCAGCACGGCGGGCAGAAGGGAATCCACCCCGGCAAAGTCCGCCCCGTAAACGTTCATGCGCTGCTCCAGGGTGGTGCGGGACATCCGTTCCGCTTCCGCCACCAAGGCGGAACACGCCACCTTGCCTTCCGGCGTGGGGTCCAGGCGGTCACGGAGCTGCTGCATCTCCTGGCCGATGACGATGAGCCCAGCGAGGCCCTTGACGCCGCCGTAATCCAGGCAAATCTGGTCCACCTGCCCGCGCATGTGCTCCCGTAGCAGGGAAAGTTCCGCCACATCGTCCCCGTATTCTATTTCTCCGACGGCCTCGCCCGTGCGGTGCGTCCCCAGCCGGTAGCAGGAATAGCGCACGATGCGCCCCTTTTGGAACAGGAGCACGCGGGTATTGCCCGGCCCCGTATGGACCACGAGCACCTTTTTCTTGCTGAATCCCGGGTATTGCGCCAGCGTTTCCTGCACCTTCACGTAAATGAGGCGCGTCATCTTGCCGTCGTCAATCCGGCGTCCCCGCAGGCCGTGGGCCACGTGCATGCGGTTGACGAACACGTCCACATTGTCCGCCTCGGAAATGATGTTGGAGATCATGAGCCGGACGGAAAGCCTGCTGCCGGTTCCGTATTCCTTGAGAATTTCCAGATAGTCTCCGATGATTTGCACGCAACGGTCCATGGTATGCCGGGAAATGCGGTGGAAACGGAAGATGTCCCGCGCCATGGGCACGGGCTGCTGGAGGAAGTCCAGCAGGCGAATCCTGTCCTGAACCACCTCAGCCACCATCAGGCTCATGGAGCTCGGCCCCAGGTAGATCACCGCCTGCGTTGATAATTCCGAATCCTGAACCTGCTCGCCTTGAATCATTGCCATACCATGTATTGTTTCCCAGCCGTGGAGCAAGAATGGCGGCGTGACAAAAGCGCCATCCCCGCCCGTTCCAGCAAGGGGCAGAATAAGGAATTTGCCTTTTGACGGCAAGAGATAAGCGCGGCTCCTTTTCCGGTCCGGAGGAACGGCCCTGCAGGGCGGCTATTTCCCGTAGGCTCCCAGCAGGGGAACCAGGCGCGGGGCAAACCTTTTCATGCAGAAGAAGAGCCCCGCCAGCACGGCGAAGATGACCGGAACCAGGCAGAGCCACAGGACGTCCCAGGCCTCCCCCTTCCACGTAATCCAGCCGCTTTCACGCAGCAGGATGATGACGATGTAGTGCGTGCCGAAGATGAAGAAGCACGCCGGGGCCAGCCCCGCCACCCATCTGGCCGCGCGCGGAAACCATTCCGTGAACAGAATGGCCAGGGACATCAGCCCCAGCATTCCCAGCGCAATAAGCATGGAGTTGTGCTGGTCCCGGTGGCCCACCAGCCACCAAGTGAGCGCGAGCGTGGCAAGCAGGAACGGCACCGCATACCGTCGCACGGATTCCGTCAGGAACGGAAGGGAGTAACGGGATACGTACATCCCCACCAGGAAAAAGCCCAGGCTGTTGGCGATAGGATAGTCATGATCCGCCAGGTCCAGCGCAAAGTAGTTCAGGGAGAGCATGATGATTCCCACCCAGAGCATGTAGTTCCCCATGCGGTACAGGAGGGGCGCTACAGCGGTATAAATGATGATGTCGCGCAGAAACCACATGGGGGCGTCCACCGGGTGCCCGGCAATGCCCAGGCAGCGGCCGAACGCCGCGAGGGCGGACCAGAAGCCGCTGCCCGCCTCCCCCTTCAGCCATGCATACATGGGCTGGTAGGAGGCGTAGTATTCATGAAGGGGGGACCAGCCGATCAGAACGGCCGCCGCCAGCCCCCACACCAGGTACGGGCGGAGAAGAAACCAGCTCCGCTTCCACAGGAAAAAGCTCCCCCCGTCCAGCGGACCGAACGAACCGCGCCCCACAAAGTAACCCGCCGCCAGCAGGAAAAAGGGAGTGCGCGCCGCCAGAAATTCCGCCCATATCCACCGGTAGAGCTCCGCCGAATAGAAGGCCATGTGGTTTGCAATAATCAGGATGCAGGCAATCACACGGGCCACATCCACCCACACCATCCGGTGCGTGGCCGTCCTCTCCAGAATTACGGGAGCGGGAATCTGGGCGTCCGGCGGCGTCATTCCCTTGCGGGGCTGGAGTTACAAAGGGGCGATGCCGAGCTGCTCCGGCAACGCGATGCGGGGGCGCTCCGTCACAATCAGGGGAGCCCCGTCCGTCACGATGACCGTGTGTTCAAAGTGGGCGGATGGCTTGCCGTCCGCCGTGACGACCGTCCAGCCGTCATCCAGAATCTTGACGGAAGGCCTGCCGGCGTTCACCATCGGTTCGATAGCCAGCGCCATGCCCTTTTTCAGGCGCGGAAGCTTGTAATGGGGGCGGTAGTTGGGAACCTGGGGCTCTTCATGCAGATGGCGGCCTATGCCATGGCCTACAAAGTCCCTGACCACGGTGTACCCGCGGGGACGCACAAAGCCCTCCACAGCCGCGCAGACGTCCGCCAGCAGCGCGCCGGGCCTCACCAGTTCAATGGCACGGAACAGGGATTCCTCCGTCACGGCCAGCAGGCGCAGCTTTTCCGGGTCCACCATGCCCACGGGCACGGTCATGGCGTTGTCTCCATGCCAGCCGTCCACAATGGCACCCACGTCCAGGCTCACGATGTCCCCGTTCTGGATGCGGCGCGGACCGCCGCTGCCGTGCACCACTTCCTCATTGATGGAAATGCAGAGCTGGCCGGGGAACCCGCGGTACTGGTAGAAGGAGTTGCCTACCTTGTGCTTCTTGAAGATTTCACGCGCGATGTCGTCTATTTCCCGCGTGGTGCGGCCCGCCTGGACCTCGGCTCCGATCTCCATCAAGATTTCCGCCGTTACAGCTCCGGCCTTTTGCATTTTGGCAACCTCGCCGGGAGACTTGATGTGGATTCGTTCTGCCATGGAATTCGTCTTTCTATTGCCGGTATTCTTCCAGCTTGCGGGCCAGGTCGCGGGAAACCTCGGCAGGTTCCCGTTCCTCGGTTACCGTCATTTTAACCACCAGGCCGCGGGCTTCGTAGTACCTGGCTACGGGCAGCGTCATGGCTTCAAAGTCTTTCCAGCGGCGGGCGAAGGCCTCCATGTTGTCATCCTTGCGGGAGACCATTTTGCCTCCGCATTTGGAGCATTCCTCTTCCGATGTCTGCACCACATGGCCGCACGTGGAGCATTCCCGGCGGTGCATGATGCGCTGTTCAATGAGTTCCCGGGCTACGTCCATCCAGACGACCACGTCCACGGAGGTTCCGCGCTGGGTCAGGAAATGGTCCAGGGCTTCCGCCTGCGCAACCGTGCGGGGATAGCCGTCCAGCAGCCATGCGTCATTGTCCATTTCCGAAAGCCAGCCGCGCACCATGTCGTTGACGATCTCGTCCGGAACCAGCATGGCCTTGTCCATATAGCCCAGGGCTTTCCGTCCCAGCTCCGTGCAGGATTCCACTTCCCGCCGCAGCAGGGAGCCGGTGCTCAGGGAGTTCAGGTTGAAAGTATCAGCCAGAAACCGGCCCTGGGTTCCTTTGCCGGATGCGGGAGGCCCAACCAGGATGAAATGCTTGAGATCCTTCATGTCTTTACTTTCGGAAGAGGGAATGGCGTTCCTTACTGCATGGCATTGTAGGCGATGGCACCAGCCAGCACCAGCAGGGCGATGACGACCCACATGACGGTGACCGTGCGGCTGCCTGCGGCGGCTCCGGTACCCTGGATGTGACCGTATTTGCCCTTGAGCTTGCCTTTTTTCAGGAAGCCATCGTAGTTGCGGGAGAGAAGAGTGGTTTCCACCTGGCGCATCATGTCAAGCAGCACGCCGACCAGAATCAGAAGGCTGGTGCCCCCGAAGAATTGGGTGACCAGGTAGGGGATGCTGCCCCCGATGTTCAGCAGGGAAGGCAGGAAGTAGATGAGGGTCAGGAATGCGGAACCGGCAAAGGTCAGCCTCTGCATGGTCTGGTCCAGGAAAAGGGCGGTGGGAGGTCCGGGGCGGATGCCGGGGATGTAGCCGCCGTTGCGCTTCAGGTCTTCCGCGATCTGGGAGGGCTGGAACATGGTAGCCACCCAGAAGTAGGAGAAGAAGAAGATCATGAGGCCGGAAATGATGTAGTAGCCGGAGGAAGCGGGGTTCATCCAGTCATTCATCTTGGTGGCGATCCACTGCAGCGTGGTGTTGTAGTGGGCGATCTGGGAGAAGAGCACCTGCGGAAGGGACAGGATGGCCGTGGCGAAGATGACGGGCATCACGCCGGAGTAGTTGAGCTTGAGCGGCAGGTACTGAGTGGCGCCGTTGAACATTTTATTGCCCATGACCCGTTTGGCGTATTGCACGGGTATGCGCCGCTGGGCCTGCGTTACCGTGACGACGAGCGCCACCACGATAATCAGGAAGGCGATCAGGGCCACGAGCAGCATGGCGCCCATCGGGACAACCGCGCCGTCCTTGTACACCAGCGTTTTCCAGGCCAGGGTCACCGCGCCCGGAAGGGCATGGATAATGTTGACGGAAATAATGAGGGAGACGCCGTTGCCGACGCCGCGCTCCGTAATCTGGTCGCCTATCCACATCAGGAACATGGTGCCCGCCACCATGATGAGCACCGTCATCAGGGCAAACTGCATGCCTGGGTCAATGACGAGCTGGCAGTCCGGAGGGATGTTGAGGCCCACGGCTTTCAAACGGTCCGGATGTTCCAATGTACCGACCAGGAACCAGCCCTGCACAATGGCGATGACGATGGCAATGGCGCGCGTCCATTTGGTCATCTTCTGGCGGCCTCCCTCTTCCCGCACCATCTTGGCCCACTGGGGAACCACCGCGGAAAGGAGCTGGGTCATGATGGAAGCGGAGATGTAGGGCATGATGCCCAGCGCAAAAATGCCGCACTGCTGCAGGCCGCCGCCGGAAAAGATGGTCAGCACGGTAGCCAGGCCCGCGCCGGGGCCGCTGGCATTCGCGGAGGCTTCAATCACTTTCTGCAGCTCCATGACGTCAATGCCCGGCAGGGGTATCTGTACCCCCAGGCGGACGACGACGATCATCGCCAGTGTGAACAAAATCCGGTGCCTGAGCTCCGGTACTTTCATGGAGTTTGCAAATGCGGATATCATGGTCCTGTAATATAGAAGTTGTCGCGCAGCTTGGCTTGCATGTCACGGCGGCTTGTACCCGGGGCATCCATGGGGACCGCAACAGTAAACACAATGATGCGAACCGGGTCAAGCTGCATGACCCGGTTCGCCAAATGTGATTAGGCTTCGCTGAGCACGGTGACGGTGCCACCGGCCTGAGTCACCTTTTCGCGGGCGCTGGCGCTCACGAAGTCCACGACTACGTTCAGGCTTTTGGTCAGGGTGCCGTTGCCGAGAAGTTTCACGGCGTCACAGGGACCTTGAACGAGCTTGGCTGCACGCAGGGTGTTTTCATCAACCGTAGCGCCGGCTTCAAACACGCGTTCGAGCTGGGAGAGGTTGACGATGAGGATTTTGTCCTGGAAGCGGGTGTTGTTGAACCCCTTCTTGGGCAGACGGCGGTGAAGGGGCATCTGGCCGCCTTCAAATCCCGGGCGGATGGAGCCGCCGGAACGGGCCTTCTGGCCCTTGTTGCCTTTGCCGCAGGTCTTGCCGAGACCGGAGCTTTCCCCGTTGCCGAGGCGCTTCCTGCGGTGCTTGGCTCCCGGATTGGGCTTAATCGTATGAAGCTGTAACATGTTATTTACAATGGTTGGATTTCGTGGAGGCGGCGGCACGGGGCGACCGCCTCCTGGTCAGATTAGATGGCCTTTTCCTTCTTCTTGCCGCGGTCGGCAAGAACCTGGTCGCTCGTGCGCAGGGAAGCGAGAGCCTGCAGGGTAGCCTTCACCACGTTGGCATGGTTGGAGGAACCGAGGGATTTGGCAACGATGTCACGCACGCCGGCTGCTTCCAGCACGGCACGGATGGTGTTGCCGGCAATGAGGCCGGTACCGGGGGAGGCGGGCTTCAGGAGCACCTTGCCGCCGCCGAATTCGGAGTAGACTTCATGCGGAATCGTGCCGTTGGCGATGGAGACCGGGCGAAGCTGGCGCTTGGCGGCTTCCGTAGCCTTGCGGATGGCGTCTGCCACTTCATTGGCCTTGCCGAAGCCGAAGCCTACGCGGCCTTCCATGTCGCCGCTCACGACGAGGGCGGAGAAGGAGAAGCGGCGGCCGCCCTTGACGACCTTGGCGCAACGGTTGATGAACACAACCTTTTCAGCGAGCTGGGGGCCTTCTTCCACGGGAGCTTCAGCCTGGGGGCCACGGCGTCCGTCACGGCGGGGACCACGGGGTCCGCGGCCATTCTGGCCGTCACGGCGGGGTCCGCGGGGACCGCGGAAGTCGCGGCCGCCCTGGGCGGGTTGCTCCGCTTGAGCGGGAGCGGCGTCTTCCGTAGCAGGAGCAGTGTTTTCCGTTTCGTTATTCATTTAGGGAATCTTTCAATTAGAATTTCAAACCAGTTTCGCGGGCGGCATCGGCCAGGGCCTTCACCTTGCCGCAGAACTTGAAGCCACCGCGGTCGAAGACGACTTCAGTGACATTGGCGGGCCTCGCACGCTCACCCATCAGGTTGCAACATATTTA